>Ga0105154_1000362_pt1 | contig 20449 bp, 19 predicted proteins | sample SSWtaG_FD_89672 | JGI IMG/M metagenome (GOLD analysis project Ga0105154, IMG submission 89672) | Hot spring microbial communities from Sandy's Spring West, USA to study Microbial Dark Matter (Phase II) - SSWsed_matched | ecosystem: Environmental > Aquatic > Thermal springs > Hot (42-90C) >... | reverse complement strand
GCTACCTCAACAGGCGACCACATGATAATGACCGAAATATGGGCTAGAGATGGAAGAGAGCTAACAAAAATAATCTCCGAGAAGATAGGTTCAATAGAGGGGATTAAGAAGATTTGCCCAGCAATAATCCTAGAAAAGCTAAAGGAGTAACCTAAAGTGAGAAAATAGGTGTCTAAGTCAACCCTGATATGCTCCGTGCTCGCAATGCTCTATTTCGAAGGGGTTTCCACCTTGGCTGGAAAAAGCTAGATGTGGATTTCCTTAATAGAGGTTCATTAAATTGCTGAAGAGTGTGGGACATATTGAGCATGTTTTAGGATTTACGCTCAAGTCTACCTTAGAATGGTCTTCACACATGTATTTCCTGCTTAACGCATAAAGCGTTATCCTGTATATTTACGCTCAAGTCATATTTCCACTCAATGCTCTCATAGTCCCCGTATACCTTGAGCATCTCATCTATCTGCCTTAAAGTCTTATCTCGGGGAATATTATAGTCCTCCCATAAGCCTATTAGGCTTAACTTTGACCCCTGTTGCCCCGTTCTCGTAAGCCAACTTGACAAAGACTCAGTCAGCTCTGAAAATAATGGTTACTCTAGTATCTTTTTCTTAGCCTTCTCATATTCCTCTTTCGTTATGGCGCCCTCATCAAGGAGGCGCTTAAGCCTTTCAAGCTCCTCTGTCAGCGATCCGGCGCGCGGCGGCTTTCCCTCAGCAGTCCTCTCTAGTGATGTAGCCATCCTCTGCTGCTGGTAGACTTCACGCCACGCCGGTATCTTACCCATTAATGTCTCATGCACCTTCCACGGATCCCTCACATCCCAGAATCTGCCGCCCCTCCAAGTTACGAGCCTCGGCGCCGTCTTCCCAAATATTATGCCCCTCCCGACGCCGACAGCTACATGCCCCGTTTCAAGCCCCGAAGTTGTCACGAACGCTACTGAGCCGCAGTTCATGGCCCTTGCCAATATGCCCTGCATAATGTGCACGTCCCTTAGCTGGTCGAATGTTAGTTCTCTAACATAGCTTCCAAATATCCACGACTTCTCGATTCTTACGGATCTGTCGGTTATATAATATGTATACGCCCTCTTATTATAATAATAGGGTATGAAGATGACCACCATAGTGATGAGCCACAGCGCCGCGAGCGTTATGAAAAACGTTGCGAGGAAAAAGCCTGCTAGGAAGAGGAACGCCGTTGTTATTGCGAGAAGTAGCAGGAACTTAACGACGGTCTTCTTTAGATATGGCTTGCCAGACCAAAGATATTGCATTCCCACATTATATAATGGGACAAATAATTTTTAAAAGGTTTATGGAGGGGGATATAAACGTTTGAGGTTTCTTGCAACAAAATACTTTTCATGGTGTTTTTAAAGAAGATGCTTGGTTTTTACTCTGGATATTTTTTGCTCTTAAAAGAACATATTAGGGTTAATAGAGAGGTTAGAAATGTTGCCAAAATTACTATGAATGGGATCTTTGGGTTTAAGCTGAATAGGTATCCGACTATTGTTGGGGTTGGCAAATTTATGAGTGAAGATAATGTTATAGTTACTGATAGGATTTTAGCCCTAGCCCTACTGTCAATAGCATCAATCTGATTTGCTAGGAACGTCCTAGAGACTGAGAACGCTGCTGTAGAGTAAAAGCCCAGTAAGGCTCCTGATAAAAGCGCTGTATACAGTGAGCCCCTCGGCGAGTTTATGAGGAGGAAAATAGCTAGAGATCCTAGGCTATATCCCGAAACTAAAGTTTTCAGGTAATCTCCACTCGATTTAAGCCTTGGAACAACAATTAACGATAGCATCAAAGAAACTATTGAGGAGACTGAGGGGATTAATGAAGCCACGTTTTCGCTTAATCCAAGCCCCTCATTATGGATTAAATAGAGTGAAAAGTAAGCGTATGAAGAGTTAAAGAAACCGGCCATTACAATTATTATGAGCAGCGTCAGGATAATTCTGCTCCTTTTCACTATGGACAGGGAATTTAAGTATCCCTTAACCCCCGAGAAGGGGCTATCCCTCTTAACTTTACGCACTATCTCGGGCTCCCTAAGATATATCTGCCTAATTATGTAGGCGGGCACTAAAGCGCAGAAGGCTAATAAGAAGAGTAGTCTACATCCCATGTTAAGCCCGTAAAGCCCTATAATGTAACCGGCGATTGGGGTCGTTAGAGAGCCAATGGTCCATATCGCTGATACAGATCCATATATGAATGATCTAAACTCCAATTTAGTGTCCTCAACAAGCAAACATTCCCAAATAGAGTATATCGTTGAGGCGCAACCCTCGATAATGTAGGCTAAAAGTATATGCCAAATATTGCGACTAACTGCCCATATGATTAGAGAGGTTAACCAGCATACACTATCAAATAGCATGAAAACCCTTTTTCTACCGAACCTATCGGCTAAATATCCGCCGAGAAGCGGCATAACTGACGTTAGGAGGTTAAAGACTGTTATTAGAACGCCTATCTCTACGGATAAGAGCCCAATAACTATGCTCATGAACATCGGCCTATAAAAGAAGATCCAGCTCATAGGAATACTCCATAAAGGCTCAGTTAGTATTAATGTCTTAGCGTTCCTGCCAACGTTCTTATAAATTTTGGTCAGCAAAGTTCAATCGCCGCCCTAAATATTTCAGCTCTCCGGATGGGCATCAAAAACTTAAGTATTTTATTGCTTAAATCTCTTTCACAGCAACCACGCTAAGCCACGATAGAATATGGAACCTCAAGAATACGTAACTAAATCAGCATTACCATTAGGCAGTAAAATCTCTACGGAATCTCTAGTATGGCTTATGGTTACAACCGTGCCCGGATTGGAGGATGTTGTTTTAAGGGAGGCTTCTGAAAAACTTAGTGTCTTCGAGGCTGAGATGAGATTTGGTAATGTTGGTGGAAGAGTAGCGCTGAAAATTCCTGAAAGAGATATTGGCAATGTTTTAAAGATGAGGAGCATAGAGCACGTTATACAGCTGATTAAAGTTTTTGAGGTTAAAAGCGATAGAAGCGGGTTAAACCAAATATATAATGAAATTTATAACCTCGATATTCCGTTAGGCTCGACATTTAGAGTTACTTGTGAAAGAATTGGGGAGCATGATTTCACAAGCATAGATGTTCAAAGGGAAGCTGGGCAAGCCCTAGTTGACAAGTATGGGCGGAAAGTATCTCTTAAGAACCCAGAAACGATTGTTAGGGTTGATGTCGCCCACGGGATATGTATAGTTGGATTACAGAAGACTAGGGTCTCACTTAGGATACGATACCCAAGGGTCTTTCAACATTACTCAGCGTTGAATCCAATAATCGCATACGCGATGCTAAGGTTAGCTGATGTTAAGCCGGGAGATAGGTTGCTGGATCCATTTTGTGGTGGTGGAACAATAATAATAGAGGCTGCCCAAGTGTGGGAGAACCTGGATCTTTTAGGAATAGACATAAGCCCTAAAAGTATTGAGGGAGCTTGGAGAAACGCTGAAGCTGCGGGAGTGAAGAATAAAGTTAAATTTATTGTGGGCGACTCACTGCGACTTGACAAAGTTCTAGCGGCGGATTGGAAGTTTGATAAAGTTGTTTCAAACCTTCCCTTTGGGATTAGAAGTGGCAGACTTAAGGTTATACCTAAAATTTATGAGGGGTTCTTAAGATCTCTTAAGCCATTTCTAAGGGAAAACTCAAAGGTTTGCTTACTTACAATCCACAGGAACCTTATGGATCATATCTGCGAAAGATTAAACTACGCGGTTCTTAGTTGTAGGCAGATAGTCCATGGCGGATTACAATCATGGATAATTCTTATAGAACCATCCTTTTAAAAGATATTGGGCTTTAACGGATCACTACAAATATATGCGCCTAAATAATTATTTTTATTTTGTTAAGCAGTACACGGTGGGAAATTGAAGCTTATAGGTAGAGTTGCAGATGGAGCAACTGAAACTAGAGCTAGGCTTATACTACTTAAGGACATGGAGAACACTGTAGTCTCAGAGGAGCTTGTTCTTATTAAGAATGGTGGAGAAAATAATCCCGTTAATGAGATATTGGGTGTTTTAAGGGAGGGGCTTGGGAAGAATGAGTTTCTAAGCCATACATCTTATAGACCCGATGTGGCATATTTAAGGCATGGTGGTGAACCTTCGGGAGCTAGAGAAGTCTATTCCTTCGCCATAGAGCCCATAGGAGCCGTAACTGAAGATGGTGTGGAGCCTAACCGATTTATAATTCAGCCAAGATCGCCAGTTTACTTACTTGAAGACGAGGATAACCCTCTTGAATGGATTGTTAAGGGGAAAGACGTTATATGGTCGGATTCATATTTAGAGGGGCATCCTTCATGGAAAATTCCATTCGACAAGACATTTCTTCCATACCACGTTGGAGTTTACGGAAGTACTGGATGTGGCAAATCATGGTTCACCAGGCACATACTTGTACCACTCTATAGGAAAGCGGGATATAGGGTGCTCATATTAGACTGGAGTGGAACGGACTATGCGCCCCTACTAAAAAGTGATGAAGTTGTCAGATTGTCAGAGATAGCTCTTGACGAAGAATCAATTTTAAGCTACTTTCAAGACAAAACATTTGGTTTCGCGAGAAACGATGTGATTAAAGACTGCTTCGATGAATTCATAGAGGGGTGGGCGGCGAAAGTTAAAGACGCATACCTTAACGCTGAGAACCCGGCTGAACACCTATATGAAGAACTGAAAAAGCATGTTGAAAGCGTTGTATCCAGCATAAGAAGGGAAGACTCTAAAGCGGCGGCTCAAAGAGCATATAGAAGAGTATTTAGGAGACTTAAACCATCAGACCTTTACCCAGTTATGGGGGTTTTAACTATAGAGGAGCTCTTTCAAGAGGTTGAGCGGAAGGGGATATTAGCTATAGATATGGGCGGAGCCTTAACGGAGGCAAAGCTAGGCTTCTTTTTATCACTCTCAAAATACCTTTACAGATTAATGGAGACCGGAAGAAACCTCAACATAGCCCTCATAATAGATGAGGCCCCGCAATATGCGCCTTGGGATGCTAGAGGGATACAGGCTGAAACATGTGAGATGATAAAGAATTTGGCGGCGCTAGGTAGGAAGAGAATGCTAAACCTTACACTAATAGCACAGGGTATAAAGGGTGAAATAGGGGTGAACGCAGCTGTCAGAAGAAACTTGAATACGCACTTCTTCGGCAGAATACATCCATTAGATGCAAGCGGAGAAGGGGGCGCCTCGGAGTGGCTATCACCTTACGGAATATCACCAAATAACTTACTACAGCTTAAGCCCGGAAGATTCTATTTCGCTGGCGCAATGAATCCCTCGCCAGTACCATTACTGATTACATATAAACCTGTAAACTCTGTAAACTAAGATAGGAGTATCTTACATTATGGTTTTCATTGAAGAATTACCTGAGTGGATTAAACTTCCACTAGACTTACAGCACGAGTTCTTTCAGTTAGCTAGTGAGGAGGCGGAAAGATTAGTTAACGTGATTAGAACGATAGATGAAAATCTAAAAATACTTAAGGCAGAAATATATCCGCACATACAATCATTTCCGAATCAGACAAAAAGATCAGTTATTGGAGCTGTCGATAGCTCTAGATCACCAAGATTCAGCGAGAGGCTCGGCGTAAGATATGGAGTCTTCGCTACTGGAGTGGTTTATTTAAAAGGTACGGAAAGCAGGAAAGAAAAATTTAAGCCAGGAATATTTAAGAGAAGGCAAGCTCTCTCTCAGGACGAGAGCAAACATTTCTTCTCGCTTCTAACGACCTACTGTGAAAGAAAAATGGCTCTCGAAGCCTTAAATGAATGTGATCTGCTATTCATAGATGGAAGCTTCTACAGCTTTGTATATCCGGCACTAGACATGAAGAAGCTAGGGTTCCTGGAGACTGAAGAGAAGAAGAAGCTTCTCAGCGAAGTTTTCAATATTACTGAGGAACTTAGGAAGAGTGGAAAAGTCTTGGGGGTTATTAAGAGGAGCCATAGTAAAGCCCTAGGAGGATACTTTTTCCTGAAAACTGATAATAGAACTTTTGTGAACATAATAGATAAACATATCCTCTCATTGATTATGCCGGAGAAATCATTCTTCGAGTATAGTAGTATTCTAGGAGAGCAGCCCACAGCAATATATACTGGAATCTCAAATTTGGTTTCAAGGGGAAAAATAAGCGCAAATAAGGAAGAACTGGTCGAAATAGCCAAGGAAAAAGCCTACAAACCCTTCGAGGAGCTGGGGTTCTCGAAGGATGGATTCGTTGATATGAGAAGGGCGCAGATTAGATTCTACAGCGATCTTCCCCCTTGCGAGTTGGAATATCCATCCTCAATCAACCTTAGAGAAGTCCTCTCAGAGGATGAGCTATTTAATGAGACTACAAATCTTCCAATAGCGCTAGACCTCGTAGACAACTTAGTTAATATCTCATCGAAATTCACTGAGGAATTCGTATCGGAGATTGAGGGTAGAGTACTAGACAACATAACAAAAAAGGGAGGGAACATTGATTCCATAAAGGTCTTCTTTACGTTCTTGAACCCTCAAAAGCCATTCTAGTAGGGCTAAAAATAATTTTCCGCATTTAGGGTCGGAAACTGCTTCTATTTAATGAAAAATTCCTTAATTTTTGGTACGTACATTGTTATTGATGAGGTTATTTTAGAATCCTTTCGAGTATAAGTTGAGCACCGAGTTTAAGAGGCTCTCAGAGAGTTTTAGGGATATGGTTAACTCCTACGTAGATTATGCCTACGAAAGAAGAGTAGCATCGTTTGGTAAGCTTAAGAAGGGCGTTTATGAGGATTGAAAGAAGCGTTGGGGGTACTCAACCTACTTCTGCCGCTTCGTCTACAAGATAGTGAGCTAGACCAGAACGGAAAATATTATATGCTTTTAAGAATTATTTAACGCTTTGATATCATGGAGGCGCATTTAGATGGAGATATTTAAGATAATTTCTGAGAGGAGGAGCATTAGGAAATATAAGAGGGAGCCAATACCTGACGAGATCTTGGAAAGAATTCTCGAGGCTGGTAGACTTGCTCCATCAGCGGCCAATAGGCAACCATGGTATTTTATAGTGGTTAAGGATGAAGATGTTAAAAGCAAGCTTGTTGACGCATGTAAGGGGCAAAAGTTTGTGGGGGAAGCTGGAGCCATAATAGCGGTCTTAGGCGACCCGAACGCCTCAAGATGGTATAAGCAAGACCCAATTATAGCGGCAAGCTTCATGACCCTTGAAGCCTATGAAGAGGGATTAGGCGTCTGTTGGATAGGCGCATTCGAGGAAGAGAAAGTTAAGCAAGTGCTAAAGATACCTGATAACCTCTCGGTGATAATACTTTTAACTGTAGGTTTTCCAGACGAGAAGCCGGCGCCAAGACCTAGAAAGTCTAGGGAGGAAATATTCTTCCTGAATGAGTATGGGAATAAGTATGTGTTTAAAACCTAAACTGTGCTAGCAACTATAAAGCTGTATTGGCGGCTAGAGAAGAATATAAAGAGCCAACCAATAATTTCGTCTATTTTCTTTTAGTTCGAAAGGATTATACTAGTCATTAAACCGATTTAATTTATGATACGAACTATTAATTGTCGGTGAAAGTATGGACATAAGAATGCTTGCTGGAACAGATTTTCACGGTTTTAAACCCTCCTTTGAGCATTTTGCAAATGAGGCGAAGGCACTAAAGGTTAACTTAATGCTCATATGCGGCGATGTAACAAATTTCGGTACATTAGAGCAGGCAAGAACTCTCCTATCAATATTAGCTGAGACAAATATACTCACCCTTTTTGTTCCCGGAAACTGTGACCCACCTTCACTCATTAATGTGGATTTAGATGGGGTAAAATGCATTCACGGCTCCAGCATTCTCTATGACGGATTCGCTTTCATGGGTGTTGGAGGAAGCCCGATAACACCATTTAATACGTTCTTTGAGATGAGAGAGGAGGAAATTGCTAGAGTACTTCAAGAGTGCTTACATAAGTTTGGCGGCGAGACCAAACGTCACAACATAATATTGCTGTCTCATTCACCCCCTAAAAACACAACTCTTGACAGAACATCCCTAGGTATACATGCAGGAAGCACTAGCGTAAGAAGATTTATTGAGGAATATAAGCCGCTATTAGTGATATGCGGACATATACATGAGGCTAAGGGAAGAAGTCACATAAATAACACGTTAATAATTAATCCTGGACCAGCAAAGCAAGGAAACTACGCGCTAATAACTATAAAAGAGGATAAAATCGATGTTGATTTCCGATCCGTAAGAATATAGGGTAAACCTTAAATAAAGAAGGTTTATATTGATGGTACTTAATTCTTTGTCGGGGTGTCTATTTGGCGCTTGAGAAAGGAGACTTCGTACTAATAGACTATGTTGCCAAGATCGCTGAAACTAATGAAGTTTTCGATACAACTATTGAAGAGGTTGCGCGAAAAGAGGGCATATATCAGGAAGGCGGATTATATGAACCTAAGCTCGTCGTTATAGGCGAGGGATGGGTTTTAAAATCTTTAGATGAAGCGTTACTTGGACTTGAAGTGGGGAAGACAGCAACAATAGAGATCCCGCCCGAGAAGGGATTCGGGAATAGAGATCCTGAGAAAGTAAAAATGTATCCCCTGAGAAAGTTTATTGCGCAGGGCATCACCCCAAGGGTCGGCATGAGAATTGAGGTCAACGGAAAAGTTGCTACTGTTCGTTCTATAGGTGCTGGCAGGGTTCAGCTGGATTTTAATCCGCCATTAGCTGGTAAAACGCTCATTTATGAAGTTACTGTCAGAAATAAACTTGAAACTATGGAAGAGAAGATTGAGGCCTTAATACACCGCAGGATCCCGCAAGTAGACATTAAAAAGTTTACATTCGAAATTGGAGCGGAAGATGTCACTATAAATATTCCGGAAGAAGCATTTTACATTGAGGGGCTACAGGTTATTAAACGCGGGATCTTTATGGATATACAGAAGTTCTTCCCAGATAAGAGGATTGTACGATTTGTTGAAGTCTTCAGAAAGAAGGAGGAGCCCTCATTAACAGCACCTTCATCAGCTGCAAACCCTTAGGGCACTTGATTGATCCATAAATCTTAATGATCATGCATCGATCACCATCCTTCAAGGTTTCTGGCAAACACAATTTAATATTCTCGCAGCTCTCTTCAGTGCATTCCTGCGGGTGAAAAGAAAATACAACTCCTTCAATTGCCTGTTTAGGGATTACAGCCGCTTCAATTTCGGCTTCAACTACCTCAACGACGCGCATCTCAAGATTATGCGTCTCGCATGTCAGGATCTTATCACGCAAGCTAACAATCCTATATATTCGCCCGCTCTCCAAATTCTTGGCGCAGACATTAAAATATTTACATTCACTGCACTTTGAGCTGGGACCCCTATAAATGAAGGATTCACCAACCTTAGCTTGGCCAACCCCTACTAAAGTAATTATGGTCCTCCTATTTACGTCGCTCATATGTTCAGTCTATCACTCCGGTTTCTTTAGCTAGAGCTCTAGCGCTCTCATGTGTTAAAGGTTTCTCGCTCAGAATAGTGTACCTCTCCGGGCGGATTTTAGGAGCCTTCACTAAGGCTTCAATCACGTATTTGGGCTCAATATTTATTTCCTCAGCTGTAACTGGGGCTCCAACTCTACGTAAAGTCTCTCTAATTAATCTCCAATCTAATCCGTGAAGAAAAGCCATCATTATTGTGCCAATTCCGCACTGTTCTCCATGTAGTGCTGGTTTAGGCGATATAAGATCTAAGGCATGGCTGAAGAGGTGTTCTGAACCACTGCAAGGCCTACTGCTCCCAGCTATACCCATCGCTATGCCACAGCTAACAAGAGACTCCAAAAGAACTCTTAAACCCTCCTCCGAATTTGGCTTAATTAGATGGGAGTTTTCAACTAAATGTTGTGCACTCATCAAGGCTATACTCGCCGTATACTGCGCATAATATTCGTTCCTTCTTTCATGGGCTAGCTTCCAATCACGAGTTGAAGTAAATTTCGCTATTACATCCCCGCATCCGCTCGCGATAAAACGATAAGGAGCCTTAATGATGAGATCTGTATCAGCTATCACTGCTATTGGAGATTGAGCCATAACTGAATAAGGTTTACTTAAACCTTTTAAGGAAGCGAAGGGACTAGCTATTCCATCATGAGAGGCGGTTGTGGGGACGCTTATAAAAGGAACACGTTGGCGTGCAGAACTGAGCTTTGCAATATCTATTTTTGTTCCTCCACCAACACCTAAAACAACCTGGGGTTTCAACTCCTTAATTTTTCTTTCAGAAGATCTAACGTCCTCAGTGGTTGGTACGTCAGACTTAATTATGTGTTCATCAACCGTTAACCCCTCACCTTCAAGTATTTCCTTGACTTTTTGACCAGCTACGTTAAAGGTTCTTTCTCCAGTAATTATGAGAGCCCCTTTATTAAAGCCTAAATCACTACATATTGAGCCAATCATTTCTAGGCTTCCTCTTCCGACAATTATTTCTCTAGGTAATTGCATACGGTGGATTCTTATCGACAATTCACCATCAACCTTAAAGGAAACTTTTATTCAACTTTAACTCTGCATAATTTTACCTAAAATAACGAATTAAAGCATTTCTGAAAGTTGTGGTTAAGGAATTAATTTAATTTTCGAACAATTTAAATCTAAGTTCATTCATATGTTTTATTGAACCCTCTATCTCTGATAACATTTCAAAGTGAGGGTTATCATATTAGACTAGCTTATTAAAATGATGCTGGTGATTTAAGGTTCTAGTATGATAATGCTGGCTATTTACGCTAAAAAATGAAAAGGTGATATAGTAAGTTGACAGTGGTCGATAAAAGCAAGGTTGAGATAAGGCAGATAATACTGGAGCATATTCCAAAGGAAGCTGAAATAACCCGCGTAGAATTCGAGGGGCCAGCATTAGCTATCTATGCGAAAAGGCCAGAGGTATTGGTGGAGCGGGAGAACATAATTACAAACATCGTTAATATCATAAAAAAGAGGATTGTCCTTCGATCCGACCCTTCAGTAAGACTTCCAGAGAAGGAGACTGAGAGGATAATATTTGAGATAGTGCCAAAAGAAGCTGAGATAACAAATATAATGTTTGATCCGCCCTTAGGTGAAGTGATAATAGAGGCTAAGAAGCCTGGTTTAGTCATAGGTAAAAATGGATCAACGCTCCAGGATATAATACTCAAGACCAAATGGAGACCTAGAGCGATAAGAAGTCCACCTAAACCATCAAAGATAATGACTCACATACAACATTCACTATATGCTAGCAGTAAGGAAAGGGAGAGAATACTCCGCAATATTGGTGAAAGAATATTCAGGCCACTACTATACGAGGTTGGCGATGTAAGGATAACTATGCTCGGTGCAGCTAGAGAAGTTGGTCGCTCAGCTATACTTGTTCAAACGAGAGAGAGCCAAGTTCTTTTAGATTGCGGAATAAACCCGGGCTCAACAAAACCCCTCGAAGCATTTCCGAGACTCGATGCACCGCAATTTGACATAGAATCTTTAGATGCTGTTGTAATAAGCCATGCCCATTTAGACCACTGCGGTTTCCTACCATATCTATTTAAGTATGGTTATGACGGGCCAGTTTACTGCTCTGTTCCAAACGTTAGCCTGATGACTCTTCTACAGCTTGATTATCTAGATGTTCTATCAAAGCAAGGCGCTCCATTACCGTACGATCAAAAAGATGTTCGAGAAGCCGTACTACACACTATCCCTCTACGTTATGGCGTTGTCACAGACATAGCGCCAGATATACGATTAACGTTACATAATGCCGGGCATATTCTTGGATCATCTATAATCCATCTGCACATAGGCGAAGGCTACCATAATATAGTTTACACGGGAGACTTTAAGTATGGTAGAACAATGCTTTTGGAGGCTTCAGCTACGGAGTTCCCGAGGGTTGAAACAATCATAACTGAGAGCACATACAGTGCTCCAAATGATGTTATGCCCTCTAGAGCGGATGCTGAGAAAAAGCTTGTCTCAATAATTAATGAGACCTTAAATAATGGGGGAAAAGCGATAATTCCAGTGCCAGCTGTTGGAAGAGCTCAGGAAATAATGCTTGTAATAGACGAGTATATGAGACGGGGTGAACTTAAAGAAGCACCAGTCTTCATTGAAGGTATGATATCTGAGTCTACGGCTATTCACATGGCTTATCCAGAATACCTCTCTAGAGAAGTACGCAACAAAATAATTAATGAGGATGTAAACCCATTTGAGTCCGAGTACTTCACGATTGTTGAGCATCCGAGCGCTAGGAGCGAAGTAATTGAGGGTGGACCGTGCATAATATTAGCTACGGCAGGCATGCTTGAAGGTGGGCCTGTAATAGATTATTTCCAAAACCTTGCGCATGATGAGCGCAACTCACTGATATTCGTCAGCTATCAGATTGAGGGTACACTAGGTAGGAGAATTCAGAAAGGCGCGCAGGAGGTTTCAATAGTGGATCAGGAAGGAAAAATTAGAGTCATAAAAGTTGGCTTAAAAGTTCACACGGTTGAAGGTTTCTCCGGCCACTCTGATAGGAGACAAATAGTAAACTACCTACGTAAAATTGCGCCAAAACCAGAGAACATTATAGTAGTTCACGGTGAGAGAAATAAATGCTTAGCTCTCGCCGATTTCCTACGCAGAAAATATAAGGTTAATGCTATAGCACCAGATATTCTTGAAACAATAAGGCTGAGATAATGGGCAACATTATTACGGGGAAGTAACATCGTTTGGCGGTGAAGATTTCTCCTTCCATATTTGAACGTTTGACGGTGTTAAAACTATTCGCTCTTCACCAAGTCTAGCAATATCCCCACTTATAGATCTCACAAACTCACTCAACTCGCTAATTGCACGTTTAACATCATCAATGTTCTTTTCAGCTAACGGGCCGACCCTAATTATTAAAATATTTCCTGATTTAACCTCATTTTTAATTTTTTCAAGATCGTCAAGCGAATGTAGCGATAAAGCTTTAAGGTATATCTTGCCAGTAGGCAGTGAGGTTATAGAGACGTCTGTAATTTTCTCCTCCTGCCTCTCTACTCTCTCAGCTTCCTTCTTTTTACCTCTACCAATAATCTTATCAAGAATCTTCCCCGGATTTAAATTAGCCAAATATCCCCCTCACTAAATCTTTAAGCCCACAAACATAGAATTATTTTTTGGGCTTATTATTTTTAGCTCTTAATTCTCCTATTTTCCACGAGTTTCCTCCTTAATTACTCTCCAAGCTAAATCTCCAACATAATGTAGATTTTCGAAAACTTTCCCTCGCTTAAGGGCTCTAATATTTTCGGAGCTTAAGAGAGCCCTGGCAACAGCTATTGCTTTACCATGTTTCTCATCTAATATTAAGGCGAGATCTCCCTCCTTAAACTCCCCTCCAATCCTTACTATGCCAGGGGCCATTATGTCGGCACCATTACATATATGTGGGATTGCACCCATATCCACAATAACTTTTGGAAGCTTTTGAATGATCTCTTCAAAAACCAGTGTTGGTATCAAGTTACCCTCTAAATCCATCAAAACCGGTCTCCCATTTATTACGAAAATTTTACCTTTATTAATGAAAATAACCTCGATTTTAGGTTTAACCCCAAAAAGTTTTTCAGGATTAACGCCAAGTTTTTCAGCAAACTTTTTAAAAAGATCCTTTCTCTCGCTTTCTCTGATAAAATATCGGCGCTTAATAATACTCATAAAATAAAAATTTGGCATAACGCATATAAATTTCATCCTCTCCATAAAAAAGTGGAATTAGCTGGCAAAAGGGATTGTGAAAAGATGGCAACTCAAATACTTGAAGAAAGCCTGGGAAAAATTGTATTGATAAAACTTAGGGGCGGAAGAAGCATAAGAGGGAAACTGCAAGGTTTTGATCAGCACCTAAATCTGGTTTTAGAGAAGGCCGAAGATGTCACGGATGCCGAGAATGTTAAAGAGCTTGGGCTAATAATAGTTAGAGGGGATAATGTTATAATGATATCGCCCCCACCAAGGTGAAATGCATGACGAAAGGCACACCATCCTTCGGAAAGAGAATGGGTAAAACCGTCCACATAAGATGTAGAAGATGTGGGCGCCGGTCATATAATGTTAAAAAGAAGAGGTGCGCAGCGTGCGGTTTTGGTGAATCAGCAAGGATAAGAAGATTTTCTTGGCAGACGAAAAATGTTCAAAGAAAGAGACTTATATAGAGTGTAACATGCGCTTAAACAGTAATTCTAGGGAGAGAAAAGAATTTAAGTGACACGATTCTGAAGAATAAAGGAAATTAGAGAGGCTAGCCAGGATTGGTTAGAAAAGCCAGAATAAAGCTTACGAGTACAGACTATAAAAAGCTTGATGAAATATGTAGCGAACTTAAAGCTATCGCTGAAAAAGCTGGGGTTAGAGTTTCAGGTCCAATCCCGCTACCAACTAAAAAGCTCAAAGTTCCAGTGATGAAAAGTCCATGTGGTGAAGGCACAAAAACATGGGATAAGTGGGAGATGCGCATACATAGACGTTTAATTGATGTGGATGCTGAAGATCGAGTAATGCGTAGAATCATGCGCATGAGAGTCCCCGAAGAAGTCTATATAAGTATAGAGCTCATTTAGGCGTGTTCGCAATTACTAGAGAGCTACTAAATTAGCTGCCACTAAAATTAATGCCGCTGAGAACATTACTATCCAAACATATTTGCTCCACCAGAAGATTTTTGCCCCATCTAAGATGCTGAAGGGTATTAAATTGAAGAGGGCTACGTAAGCATTAATTATGGAGCCCCAAGAAAAAATCGCCTTAATTATTGAGACATTGAATAGTGTGTTTAGAGTTAAAAATATTGTTGAGAGTAATAGGTTTACTATTGGTCCGGAAAGCGATATTTTACCGAGGATCGACCTGCTGGCTTCGCCTGATACAAAAACTGCGCCGGGTGAAACGATCTTTATTATTGGGGAAAGCGCTGAGATTAGAGTTACCACTAAACCTATAAGTGATAGCCTAAACTCGGCCCATAATCCATAATATTTTGCGGTAAACTTGTGGCCAAGCTCATGTAAGATAAATGTTAAAGCAAATATGAGCAAGTATAATCCCAAAAATGAAACTGTTAGAGTCTCGCTAATAGCCGCTGAGAAGCCGACCAGCATAACTACTAATGTGCCCAAGGATAAGTGGGCAATTTCAGTAGGACTCGATACGCGATGAAGAATCCTAGAAAATTTGGAAATTATCCTTCTACTAATAGGGATCCTGGCGACTTCTTCTCGTCTCTTAGGGAGAAATTCACGTTGAAGCAGGTTCCTCTTAACGCATTGGCATGCATGAAATTCAGGTAGCCTATGCTCAATGCAAAAATATCCGCCGCAAAATGGACACTTAAACGGAAGGTCGGTGTTTACGCCACAATATTGGCACTTCAACTCAATCAACTCCCCAAAATATTTTAAGAGCAAAATATATGTTTCTTCTAGGAAAAACCATAAATTTATTGATAAAATCATTTGACAAAATTATAGTGAGGGAGCCGGGGTGGCCGAGTGGATTAAGGCGCAGGCCTTGAGCATATGAAGACGAAAGAAAGCCTGTGGCCCCTTACGGGCCGCATGGGTTCGAATCCCATCCCCGGCGCCACCTCTTTTGGTCCAAATCCCTTTTAGCAAAATTCTTTTCCCTTAAAGCCTGCCGAGTAAAGTGTAGCGATTTTAAAAGCGTTTTTGTGCCTTGCTCGATTCCAAGATAATCAAACTTAATCATTTTTGTTTTTAGGTATTCTCGATTTCTGATAGCTCTTCAATATTTTCGTTTCTTTCCACACAACCAGCGCTTTTAAGGGAAGATAGCAAAAAATCTTTCTTATTAACTGACACATTAAGCATCATTATCTTTCAAAATATTTTCAACGATCCATAAAGTATCCAAAGATAAATTTCAGTGCCTGCAAAGCTTAACTTCATGCTATTTCGGCCCTTTTCATATTAGGGTTCACAAGCATTTCACCTTGATACCTGTGAATCTCGGCTTCTCCTTTTATGACCCCCGTTATTTATGTTGAAACCGTATAAATCTCCCTAAAACCTTCTTTTCTAAACCCTTAATAATCTTCATAGACCTTTTGGATTCGCGCTGGCCCTTATGAAGATGGATATAGAATGCTAAGTCAGAATCTTAAGCTCAACTGGAACCCTTTTCTTCCCCAAACACTTAGATTCCCAACCAAAAATTTAATGCTTGATCTTGATATAAGAGAGAAAGTCTAAATTTTTAAATGAGAAGGCATTAAACATAGTTGCCACATCCTTTTAGTGCAACAAAAATCTCTTGCCTTGTTAAATTATTTTCCTCCATTAATTTTTTATACTGGTTTATACTCTTTCTCAATTAAGAGATTGGTGGGTTCTAATGATTTTTAATTTCTGGAAGTCAAAAGATGGAACAAAGAAGAAAATTGATCAAAGGCAGAAACGATTAGATGATTATAAACTTCCGCCAGAAAAAAGTCTTCCTCCTTGGATTACATCTCTTAAAGAGGTGGAGGGTGAGGTGGATAATAACATTAAAGCGTTGCAATCGCGTATTAGGGATGTTAAGGAAGTCTCCTTAAAGCTTGAGGAGTTAACGAAGATGTTGAGGAGTGGTGAGATCTCGGAGGATATATATGGGATTCTTTTGAGCGAGTTGGGTGGCGTGCTCTCATCGTCTGTTGAGGAGATATTTAGGATTAGGGGGAATCTGGAATTGCTTAGGGCAAAAGCTAGGATTGAGTGGGCTAAGGAGAAGGTTGGTATGGAGGATCTCCTCAGGAGGGGTTCCTCAACATATATGTTGTCCGCTTATGAGAGGAGCATTATTGGTGGGCGCGGCTCCCAGCGTTCTATTAGTGATCCGCTCCTCAGGGAATTTTATTCTAAGCTGCCGATGAATAGGTGGCAGGAGATAATAAGTAGGATTGATAGTGCTTTATCCTCATTAACCTTTGAGGAGGAGCTATCTATCATTGAAAGATACCTGTTGGTAGCTAAGGGAGGAAGTCGCCCCAAAGAATTGAAGGAGAATGATGTAGCGAAACAGGTATGCCAACAGCGCTTGAATGCACTTTCAGAGAAATGGCTCTCGATGAGGCGGGATAAAATTAAGAGGATAATGGATTTAGAGGTGGAGGCGTCGCAATTAAGGGATGAGATTAAGGAGGTTGAAGTGAGGTTCATGGTTGGAGAATACGATAGAAACATCTACGAGCTGAAAATGAGCAAACTACAAGGCTCCCTAAGAAACATAGAGAAAGAAATATCAGAAATCAGAAATTATATCAACGACATAGACCAAAAAATATTCAGAATAAATGAGCTACTAAAAGAAGGGTAAACAAAAATTGATACCCAATAGAAAAGATTTAATCGGCGCAATAATTTTGATATTTTTCCTAGCAACGCCGCAAACAGCTGTTAAGGCAGTCTCTCAATCGGAATTGCCGGAAGATGAGAATGCCTCTGTAAATGCAACCCACAATGTAACTCTGTTGGTAAGCGATTGGGATGGGGAGCATTTTCTTAGCGGGCTGAACATTTCCATATATGATTCGAATAATAGTTTAATATTAAACGGCATATCTAATGATACTGGGTGCTTAAGCATAAAGCTTGAAAAAGGCTCCTATCTAGTTGTAGTTAAGGCTAACGATAAGATTGTTGGTTACCAGGAGTTATATGTTAATGAGTCTAAGACGGTTATTATTAGAGTGCAAGCTTATGCTCTAAAAGTTACATGCGTTGACCAAGAAGAAAATGGTATAGGAGGAGCAGTAGTTCTCCTTTACAATTTAGTAAGAGACTTTAATGAGACTGGCATTAATGAGGAGTGGCATCTTATAAGTTTAGCTAAAACAAACAGTAATGGTACTGCGTTCTTTCACAGTATTTGGAATGGAACATATAAAATTGTGGTTGAAAGTGGAAGAAAAATTGGTGAAAGAATATTAGAAGTTAATGAATCAAAGCACATAACTATAAAGTGTAATAGGACATCTCTAAAAATTAACATTGTTACATCTACGGAGCGTCCTCTCTCAAATGCATCAGTTCTTTTACAAGATAGTACTGGTCGCGTGTTCTTAAGGGATTATACCGATGAGAAAGGGTTCGTTCAATTCAACAGTGTATATGTTGACAATTATACCATTTTTGTTGATTGGTCAGGTGTAGAAGTTTTCTCTGGAACAATAAATACTGGACTTAATAGAAATCTAAAAATAAGAGTATCAGTTTTCGAAGTTTCATTACGCATTACCGGACTATTCGGCGAACCTCTCCCCTACTCTAAAGTAGTTCTCTCAAAAAGGATTTCTGGAAGATATATTAGTGATATAAGAGAATTGGAAGCTGATAGGAATGGTTTTATCACTTTCCTATTACCGCCTGGTACGTATGAGATTTCATGCGTAAGCGGAATGTACCTTGGCAAAATATCTGTAAATTTGTTCGACAATTATAGTGGAGTAGTTCAATGCAATTTACATCCAAATGTATGGATTTTATTATTTTTCGTATCTCTACCTCTATCTATACTATCCTTGCTGTTGGAACGAAGTAAACTTAGAAGGTCGCTAGAATATAGGCGCTACCAAAATATGCTGTTAAAACTCGAGTCCATGTATAATAATGGTCTGGTAGAGTATAGGATATATAGGAAGCTGAAGGAGGAGTATGAAACAAAAATTATGGAACTAGGTGGGAGAAAAAGAAGATGAAAGATAAACGTTATCTAAGATTAGCAATACTGTTTTTCCTCACGTTACTCTCAGCAGTATATTGCAATGAAGTTAAATGTTATGATGAAGCCTTTCAAACTTGGCTAACATTGCGCCTGAGAGAATATTGGACTGATACCCCCATAAATAATGTTCCTGTTTCAGTTGGAATTCTTATTTCTGGAAGAAGAGTCGAGTTAGGTCCATACATAAGTGACGAATTTGGCAGAATAAATATTTACCTTGGAGAGTTTTCTAGCGAAGAATTAGCTACGTCTCCAAAATTAACGGATTTAACTTTATCATGCAATTACACTTTAATTAAAGTTAATAATGTTTTTCTTGAAGATACAAAGTTCTCAGCGCAGTATATATCGGGTCAGACTCAATTTTCGAACATGCAAATCACTCTAGAGCAGGAAATTTCTGATGATAAAGTGGTTATTAGGGTTGATTGTTGGATTCTGAAGGGTAAATTAATTAAGATTTCAGATAGCGATCCTGTAACTGGTGAAAAATCAGTAATTAATGTAAAGGTAGCTGCGAAAGTTATTCTTGAGAACGAGACAGAAAGAGATGTTTATGAAAGTCTTTATTTTGTTCCGCTCAATTATGAAGTACTAATATCCTATACGCCTAGAACTAAGGCAGAGTATATGTATCCATCGCTTAAAATTTTGATAGATGAGAATACATCCCTAATAAACTGGATGTATCACGCGGCGAAATTTTATGGAAACGATAGGATGAATTTAATCAACAAAGAAATCCATCAGCTAAAATCTGCCGGATTATCTCTTAATTGCGAGGTTAAAGAATATGAGGTGCTCAAAAATTTATTTAAGAGAGTTTTAAGCCTTTATGAGAGAAAAGATTACAGCGCAGCTCTCAGCGGAATGAGGCTTCTGATAAATAAAATGACAGATTTAGAAAGGTGGTTATCAAATTTAAAATCTCTTGCAATTATAGGCACCATAAGTATAAGTCTATTCGCGTACAGTTTATCTTCCATACTTTCAGGCTTTATTTTTGAGGAACCAGCTAAAAATAAGGAGAGATTAGCAACTAAAGCTATAATTTTCGCACCTTTATTAGCATTTTTCTCTTTGGTTGATCCCTCATCAAAAATAGCGTGTGCACTAATTGTTGAAAGGACGCTTAACTCACCTATTCCAGAAATCAATGCGCCAACAATTCTTTTAGGCGCTTTCATAATAGGAGCATTAACGTATTTCCTAGCAACGTTAGTGTCCGTTAAAAGATCTCCGATAACAAGTCTTGCATTACAATTAGGCGTGAGAAATTTAAAAAGAAGGCTTGCTAGAACTTTGCTAACTCTAATAACTATTGTTATAATCGTATCTTCATCAATAATTTTCGTAAATATGTCCGTTGCAAGAGAAACTAGAATAAGGGGTTCGTGGCTTGGCACAAACCTTTCAGGTTTAATAATAGAGTCTAAGGGCCCTTTAGCTAAGATAAGCGTATATGATGTTAAGTGGATTGAAGAACAAGAATGGTGTAAAGAAGTCAGTTACATGGAGAAAATCAAAAATGTGGAGTGGGTTGGTGATGGACAAATTTCCCGCATTGGACTCCT
>Ga0105154_1000358_pt1 | contig 20594 bp, 24 predicted proteins | sample SSWtaG_FD_89672 | JGI IMG/M metagenome (GOLD analysis project Ga0105154, IMG submission 89672) | Hot spring microbial communities from Sandy's Spring West, USA to study Microbial Dark Matter (Phase II) - SSWsed_matched | ecosystem: Environmental > Aquatic > Thermal springs > Hot (42-90C) >... | reverse complement strand
TCGAGGGAAGCCGCAACCCCTTTGTACACGGAACCCCAAGCTTCCACGTTATCAAGTAGCTTTACTCCCAAGATACCGTGGGCTCTCAAAACCTCTTTCAACCATCTTTTTCCGAGGTCGGTTATAACGGCACCGCCGCGCTTGACCTCGATCAAGCCGAGATCGCTCATATCCCTGTACAACCCCCTTAAAACCCCCTGACCCAACCCTAGAAGCGCGCTGGCCGAGTACCTCCCTCTTATCCCCTCGTTGAGCAGGAGTAAGAAAGCTATCATTCTCACCTCTTTATCCTCGCGGGCGCTCGGCATCGCTAGAACTTCCAGTGCTCGTACCTCCACATAATTGTATCTCCATCCGAGAGCCTGTAGGCGTCTGCCGCGACTACGCCCATCTCCCACCTTCCATCCTTGAAGATGTACCAAAGCCAAGAGTAACCCTCGTTCTTTGAGACGATCCTCTCCTCGACCCCGTCTACAGAATTCACGTACGCTCCGTGGGCACCGTACGTGTATTCGACGCGGGAGGCGGTGCAAAGCAGCGCTGTTAAAACCGTGGCGCCCTGCGGTAGCGGTGTGAAGTTGAACCACTTTACGGTGCCATTGCCGTAGTCAATCGCTACGTTGATCAGCACAACCCTGGCCCGCAAACTCCTTAGTTCTGACTCCGCCGAGCTCAAAGCCGCTTTCGCCGAGGAAAGCTCGCTCCTAAGCTCCTCTGCCTGCCAATAGGTGTTGGCCGCTATAACGCTAGCCACGACCGCCCATGCAAGCAACAGTACAAGCAGCAGCTTCTCCAGCTCGGCGCGATTTGCCACTCCCCGAACTTGGGTCTCGCCCACGTCGGAGATGGGACATTCATCCTACAGATAAATTTATCCTTAAAGGTAGCGTTCAATACGATACTAGTTAGCTAGGGGGCGGTTAGGAGCGGCTAGTGGTTCAGGGTTTGCGGCTCACCCGCGTATGCGAGGCTCGAGTAAGAAAACCCGCGGCTATGCAAGGGTGGCTTTATCCGCTTCTCCAAGCGCAGAATCGGGTGCATAATTAAAAGGCACTGAATGTTCGAGGGGTTCAAGGGTAGCTGTCGCGGTGTCTGGTAGAAAAAGTAGCATGGGCCTGCTTCACGCTCTTTAGAGGCTCAAAAACAGGTTGGGGATCGAGCTAGTCGCTCTCACAATCGACCTGAGCATGTTGGGCTACAGCGATAGGTACGTCCCGCTCTCAGAGAATTTGCAAGAAGCTAGGTATTGCACTTAGGCGTTCACGAGCAAAAATAGCCGAGCATTAAGTTCCAGTTTACGAGAAGCTTCCCAGATTAGATAAAGTCTTTCACTAGGGGTGGAGGAACCGAGCCTCGTCTCAAGCTCGAAGTGCTTCGAACCCAGCTTAAGCCCCGACTGCCAGTTCTGCCGAATAGAAAGCAGGGTCGCGGGGCTCGAGCGGGAAAGCATTTGAAGCGCTGTTCACCTCATCTCGAAAGCGCGAGCTGGGTTTCGAACTAGCAGTTCCCCCGGCAAGCTTCCCCCAAACTTGTCCTCGATAAGACGGCTGAAAACCTTGACTATGTACGAGTATTCCCTGATCCGACCTCCCCTCGGCTCCCCCACGTTATACCACCCCGCGTCCTGGGATAGGAGGACCTGTCCCTCATAGCCTTCTGCAAGCGCGAGCTCCAGGAGCCTGAGAGTCCTCTCCAAGGTGGACTCGCTGACCCCGTCGTACGACGCCCATGCACCCCACTCGAAGACTTTAGCGTGGACGCTCCAGTCGTCTACCGCATCGAGGTGGGCGACCACAAGCCTGTCGGGCTCCAGCTGCTCCTCTTTAACCACTCTCAGCAGCTCGAGCACAGCTGTCGGGTGACCCGTGTGGCAGACTACAGCCGCACCCGTTAGCTGGCTGCACCGCACCGCCGCTCTGACGATCTTCTCCTGTACTGGCTCGATAGGGCCGGGGTTGACGGCGATCTTCACGAAACCGGCTTTCACCGGGAACCTCTCGACTCTGCCTGTCCTAGCCCTCACGATCTCGTCTTCAACCCCTTCCTCGATCTCGGCAACCCACACCGCCGCCAGCTCGTCAGCGGAGCACTTGTAGGCGTAGTCGGGAAGGTACGGCTCCTTGTACAAGCCGGTGTTCGTCAGAATGTGAATTCCCGCAGATCTCGAAAGCTCCGCCAGCACGATGGGGTCCCTACCTATGAAGGCCGGCGTGCAGTCAACGAAACCCGTCACGCCGAGCTGCCTAATCTCGAGAAGGTAGGGGAGCATCGTCTGGACGACTTCTCGCCTATCGTACCTGTTCCTGTCCACGCTCTTGGCGCCGATGAAATCGCACATCACGTGCTCGTGTGATAGCGTCAAACCGAGTGAAGAGGGGTGTATATCGCCTGAAACAGTCCTGATCTTACCCACGCGGCACACCCCGCCGGGATCCTTAATCTTCTTTGCTCTTCACGTGAGGTAAAGGATTGGTTTCACTCAGGGAAGAGCGGTCGCACGCCCTTGAGCTTGAAGTACTCTACGACTTCTTTCTGCTCCTCCTCGCTCAGCTTCCTGAACCTCTCGCCGGCGCTTATTATCTTCGGCCAAAGCCTCACTTCGGCGCTCATCGAGTAGGTTGTTACCCCCTCCTGCGACAGCGTGAACCCAACAGCCCTGTCGATGTCCTCCTGCTCCTCGAGCGGCTCGTACCAGGTCGCGAAGGGACGGTCGCCGATGGTGCGCCGCTGGCCGCCCGGCCACCTGCCCTTCGATATTGCCTTAATCGCTATAACCCCTATGTCCCTGTCGACAGCGGCTTTGAGCACGGGCCGGAAGTCGTTCTCCGGGCTCGGAGCGATGAAACTGCCCACGTTGACAGGTATGAGGACCGTGTCGAAGTCGAAGCGCTCGAGAGCCTTCAGCACGATCCGCATGTCGTTGTGGACGGTGATGCCGATGTACCTGATTAGCCCCTGCTCCCTCGCCTCGAGGAACGCTTCAAGGGCCCCGCCCTTGCCGAATATCCTGTCCAGCTCCTCGAGGGAGCTAACGGCATGGAACTGGTAGATGTCGAAGTATCCGGCTCCCAGCCTCTCGAGAGAGCGTTTCAGCTCGGCCCAAGCCCCTTCCCTCGTCCTTTCCATAGTTTTCTCCGCGATAACGAGCCTGCTCCTGTACTTCTTCACGAGCGGGCCGATCCTGGTCTCCGCGTCGCCGTAGCTGGGAGCTATGTCCAGCATGTTCAACCCCTTCTCCACAGCCATTTCGAACGCCTCCACGCCCTCCTGAGCGTCGGGCACAAAACCGGGCCCGGCGCCTCCGATCGTGAGGATCGTCACCTTGTAGCCGGTCCTCCCCAACCTCCTCTGCTCCATGCCCTAGCCCAGTCCTCGCGCCTACTTAAGCCTTAGGCCAGCGCGTTATATTAGCAGCAACGCCGCTAACCGCGCGGCCGTGCATATAGCGACGTCCGATGCCGTATACAGGGAGCTGCCGAGGAAGGCGGAGGGAGGCGAGCCTCAGCGAGTGCGTGGCTGAGATCGCGTAGAGGAGCACGACCTGCCGAACGCTGCCTTAAGCTACATCGAGGAGCTAAGGACCTCCTGCGCCAAGCTCGCGACGAGCTCGGGGTGGGAGACTTAAGGCGGGCCTCGGAAAAAGTATGGAGTGAGTATGGAGTGCATGCACGCTCGCGATAAAGGCACACGCGCTGCGCAGGAAGGGGCGGAGGATCGAGAGCATCGAGGAGCTGTGGGCGTACAAGAACGAGGCGGCGAGGGAGTGGGGCATCTGGGCGGGGGAGTGTTCAGGCAGGCCGACTCCATACACAGGAACTTCCACGAGAGCTTGGCCACCAGGGAAGACTGAGAAAACCCGCTGCGGGAAATCGAAAAGCTAGCGAGAGCCGTAGATGGGGGTTGGAGCGTCGGGAATAGGTTGACAGTCTCTGAGCACGCAGTAGACGCTTCTAGCTGGAAGCGGTAAAACCGTGGAGTACAGCGCACTTCGGGTGGTCGTCGCCGCGCTAATCTAAGTTCGCTGAACAGTAGAGATTACGCCTCCGCGCCGCTGCCCTGCAGCAATCCAGAGTTTCCCACCTAGCGGCGAAAAATTTAATCCCACCTCTAATCGTATTAAAAGTAAGGGTGGGATTATTGAGCATTTTGGAGTTGGATAGCAAAGGGAGACTTACAATCCCTAAGAAGCTGAGAGAAGCACTAAACATTGAGAGAAAAGTGCTAGTCATCAACGCTGGAGACCACCTTAAGGTGATTCCTCTGCCTTCAGACCCTTTCGAGGTACTCGAGGGAGCCCTCGATCTAAAAAAGCCATTTGGAGAACTTAGGAAGGGAGCCGAATTCTTGGCCGAGAAAGAAGCGAGGGGGGAATGATGCCTCTCCTAGAGAACGATGTAATTTTCGCTTACCTGAATAGGAGTGCCCCAAACCATGATGTAGCTAAGAGAATATTTCAAAAGCTTAAAAATAGAGAGATAACAGTTGAAATATCGAGTGTTAGCTTGATAGAAATGGAGTTGATTTACAGGAGTGAAGGGATAGAGGATAGGCTCCTGCAACATCTTGCTGCACTAGCCACCTTACCGAACGTAAAATATGTCCCTCTAACACCGGATATAGCGATCACGAGCGTCTATCTGAGGCAAACTTTCAATCTTACGTTCTTCGATTCTCATTACGCAGCTACGGCACTTAACTTGGATAGAATAATTATTTCATTCGATAAATCATACGATAGAATACCCGACTTAACACGAATAAAACCAGAAAGTTTATAGATTATGCCGAAAACTCGATTCACGCTGATGCCAGGATAAATTGACACGCTCCGCTTCAGAGCTCTAAAATTGCTGCGCAAGACACGAAGGACGCGGCTTTAGGAGGCGAGCCCCGGGATTACGCTGTTCTGAGCTTGAAGGTCAGAGCGCTCGTCCACGGCAAGCCGATCGATTCGAAGACATTCGTCCAGAACCTTTTCAAGAAAGTTGCGATGGCCATGGTAGCATCGCTGAAGGGCGTTACCGATAAGAAAGCTCGAAGGTGCGCATCAAAATCGAAGAGTATCGCGCCGGCGCTCCCTCTAAGCCGCCCTAAAGGCGCAGCGCTTTTCTACCTCGAAGCGCTCGCTGTCCCCGATGAAGCCGAGTGAGCGGTGTCGGAGGGCAGTGCTGAGGGAAAAGGTGGATAGAATTCCCTTGAACATCTGGATCGAGAGGCCAGAGCCTTACGGGAGCCTCGCCGAGAGGCTGGGGGAAAGCGACCTCGAGCGGCTGCTTAGGCGCCTCCAGGTCGACTACAGAGGCTTCCTCCCGAACATCAGCTTCCTTGGCATCGGGCTTCGTGGGGGCTTCGAGCCAGGTTGGGTGGAGGTCGGTGGGAGAAGGCTCTGGCGCGACCAATGGGGCGTGCTGCACGCTACCTCGAGCGACGGTAGGACAAGCATGCACGTAGTCCACCCCTTAGAAAGCGTGGACGTGAAGGAGTACCCCTTTCCCGAAGTGCATGGGGAGGACTTCACGGCTGTGGAGAAGTTCAGGAGGGAGCATGAGAGCTACTGCGTCGTCGCCTACGCCCTTCAGCCCTTCGAGACGGCTTGCGCGCTCTTCGGCTACAACGCGATCTACAGGGCGATGCTAAAGGAGCCGTGGAGGGTCGACTACGTGCTCGATAAACTATTCGCGATCGCCGAGCAGCAAGCGGCGCTCCTCGCCGACGCCGGCGTCGACCAGGTGTACAGCGGCGACGACGTGGGGGCTCAGACGACGATGCTCATCTCCCCGCTGCTGTGGAGGCGGTTCCTGAAGCCGAGGTACGAGAAGCTAGCGCGCGTGATCCACAAGCGAGGCGCCTTCTTCCACTTCCACAGCGACGGGTGGATCGAACCCATCGTACCGGACCTCATCGAGGTGGGGGTGGACGTCCTCGAGCCGATACAGCCGGAGTGCATGGACGTCAAGCGGGTCAAGGATCTGTACGGGGACAAGCTCAGCTTCGAAGGGGGGTTGGGGGTGCAGAGGCTACCCTTCCTCAGAGTCGAGGAGGTGGTGAAAGAGGTTGTATGGTTGATCGAAAACCTGGGCCCCACCGGCTACACGCTGAGGCCGAGCCACACGATCCTGCCGGGCACCCCTGTGGAGAACATCATTGCCGTGTACGACGCGGCTGCGCGCTATGCGCTGCGAGCTTCACGTACCTAGCGCCGCCTTGAATGCCTCCTTGACTCTGCCCAAGTCACCGCCCGTCAGAGCCTTTCTGAGAAGCGTGGCGAGCTCGCGGTCGCCGGTGAGCAGCGCCACCGCGCTCTCGATAACCGAGTCGTCCAGGTACAACATTTTGATGGTCATCCCGCCGTCGATCACGAAGTTGACCCCTGTGATGAAGCCAGCTTCTTCCGACGCGAGGAAGGCGACGAGCGCCGCCACGTCCTCCGGCTTGCCCACCCTACCGGCCGGGTGCTGCTCGTGGTCGAGGCGAGTAAGCAGGGGCTTGCGGGGCGGGATCTGCCACTCGCTCGTGTCGATCCAGCCCGGGGAGACCGCTACGACGCGGATCCTGTGGGGGGCTAGGCTCACCGCCAGCGCGTGCGTCAGGGCGAGCAGGCCGCCCTTCGAGGCGCTGTAGGGTTCGGTGTTGGGCTCGGACTGGAGGGCGCGCGTGCTCGCGATGTTCACGATCACCCCTCCGCCCCGCTCGGCCATCACCTTCGCGGCGTGCTTCGCGAAGAGGTAGGGGCCCGTGAGGTTGACGGCCATCACCCGCTCCCACTCCTCGAGCGTCTGCTCGAATATCGGCTTCCCCGAGAAGCCGATGCCCGCGTTGTTCACGAGCACGTCCAGGCTGCCGAAATCCCCAACAGCGACGCTGACGCACCGCGCCACGTCGGGCTCTCGCGCGACATCGCCGTGAACGAAGAAGGCTTCGATGCCTTCTGCCTTTAGCATCTCCACCCGCTTTTCCCCCGCCCGCTCGTCAACGTCGAACACGATAACCTTTGCGCCCTCCCTCCCTAGCCGCGTCGCTACAGCTGCCCCGATCCCGCGGGCCCCTCCTGTAACAATCGCGACTTTACCTTTGAAGCGTGTAGCCACAAGCGCCTAGAGGACCGCTAACTTATTAGGCTTTACACCTGTCTCGAAGTTGGATGATGTACGCTGGAAATGCCGACCCGCTAAGGGTGTGATGAAGGCTAGGAAAGCTGACATTTCTTGTGATGAACCTTAGTTTAAGTGGACCCGTGGGTCAGATTTCCAGCTTGAAATGGTAAAGAGGGGGTACTAAGGGCGGTTAGCTCTTCAGCACCCAGGGGAAAAGGACTTCAGCTCGGCGGGCTCGTTAAGATACTCAACGGGCGCGCACGCTATTTTTAGCCCTTGTTACGACGCCTACGGCTATGATCGCTGTGAAAGCTAATGCTAATGCCACGAGAAGCGTCTGGTATAGTATGGCTGGCTTTTCTATCTGAACCGTGCCTCCAACAATGGGAGCGGCTCTAACGGTGACCGCTGCTAAGCTTGTACACGCGTTGTCATCGGTATCCAGCTCTCCTTCGACCGGGAGCGCGCGGGCGTCTATGTAGTAGGTTCCCGGCGGGATATTCGCAGTGTACCATTCAAAATACAACGTTCTGCTCTCACCTGGAAGCAGATCGACGACCTCTTGGCCTACGCAACATTCGAGGTCACCGTAATAGTAGACCCTTAACGTGAAGCTTTCTGTTTCAGTCCCCTCGTTCCTCACGGTAACAGCTATAGTTACAATTCCGCCCTGATAAACCGTTGTTGGGTTTGGAACCTGGCTCACTACCGCTATATCGTGAACAACTATCTTCACGGTGGCTATGCTCGTGCAGTTATTGTTCGTAGCGCGCGCTCAAGACTTAATGACGCCTCATCGGTGTAGGGGTAGAGCGATGTAACTGTCCTACGCTACGTAAACTTTATCACATTTCTCGAACATCCTGAACGTATATGATGTCATGAAGTCTAAACATTGTTGAGGCTATACTCTCTGACGCTGATTAACAAGCACGAGCTAGCTCGGTGGGAGCACATTAATACAGGCGTTGACTAAGCGCTACTGTGGCGGGAAAAGTTAGAGTAGGCGTGGTTGGGTTGGGTAATCAGGGTCTCGCGCACATCGAGGCTCTGAAAAGCATCGAGGCTGCCGAGCTCGTAGCTGTGGCTGACGTAGACCTTGCGCGCGCTAAGAAAGTGGCCGAGGAATATGGGGTGCCGGTCGCTTACGGTAGCGCGTTCGAACTGTGCGAAAAGTGTGGGGTGGACGCGGTTGTCGTGGCTACGCCCGACCACCTCCACTTAGAGCCGGTGATGGCCGCGTTCGAGTGTGGCAAGCACGTTCTGGTGGAGAAGCCGATGGCCACGAGGCTCAGCGAAGCGGAGCGGATGGCGGCCGAAGCCAGGAGGAGGGGGTTGATCCTGATGGTGAACTTCGAGAACCGTTTCAACCCTCCTTTCGCTCACGTTAAAGAGCTGCTGCATAGGGGAGAGCTGGGGGCGCCTTTGCACATGTACGCCAGGTTGAACGATACCCTTTATGTCCCGAGGAGGATGTTGAGCTGGGCATCTAAAACGAGCGTGGCATTCTTCCTGATGAGCCACACCGCCGACCTTGCCCGCTGGTACTTCGAGCGGCCTGTGAGGGAGGTATACGCGGTCTCGCTGACGAAGGTTTTGAGCGACCTCGGGACCCCCGATGCCTATGCAGCTACCCTGAAGTTTGACGATGGTTTCGCCCTGCTGGAGAGCAGCTGGGTTTTACCCGAGTCCTCGCCTTCGATCTTCGACTTCAAGCTGGAGCTCGTGTGCACCGGAGGTGCCGTGCACGTGGACACCGAGAAAGAGTCCTTGACTGTGGCTACCAGGTCCTACGCGTACCCGCACCTGGCGAAGCTACACAGGGTTCACGGACTGTCGGCTGGCTTCCTGAGAGAAGCCGACTTGCACTTCCTGCAGTGTGTGCTGGGCCGCTCGGAGCCCGTGGTAACGGTAGAGGACGGCTTGGAAAACTTGAGGGTCATCGAGGCAGTAATCCGCTCCAGCATTGAAGGCAAGCCCGTAAGGCTATGAGCATCGAGAGAGTTGTGCTTAGCGCTCTCGCAGGCAGAGGAATCCTGGGTGGACGCTTGCTTCGGGCAGAAGAGAAGAAGCGCGTTAGAGAGCTTGAGGAAACCTACTCGCGGACGCTGACGCCGTGGGGAAAACCTGTGAACCTCGGCGTGGCAGAGTGCCTAAAGCGGTGCTACGTTCTGGCTGTGCTGACATCGCCCGAGTTCAAGTGGCCGTCAGGACCTTACGGTCTCATCAAGGTGGGTGAAACTGTCGTCGGGTTTATCGACGAAAGCGGTCTCCACTTGAGCGCGAAAAAGCTGGCTGGGGTGAAGGGAGAGCGCGAGCTGGCGATCCTACCGCTGCGGTTGCCCGAGCTAGAGGAGCTAGTTGACGAGCCGGTAGGAGCTTCGCCCTCACCCCTAACCCATAGGTACCTTGCGGAGCTACTGGGCTGCAAGAGCGATTGCGGAACTCTGCTTGTAGCTTTCAACAGGGTACGGCAACCGCCGACCTGTCGCGATGTTTATAAAGAGTGTAGCATGAGGGGGATCGATAAATAGAGTATAATGTGGTTAGTATGGAAGCGAGGGAAATTGTCAGAAGGGTTCAACTGATAGGTAGGTCAACCTATGTCGTATCGCTCCCTAAGAGCTGGGCCAAGCGCGTGGGCTTAGAGAGGGGGACCTCGGTTTCGATAGTCTTAGAGCCCGATGGCTCCTTGAGGATAATCCCACCACCGCTCCAGGAGGCGAAAAGGCCGGAGAGCAGGCTTTCGCTACGGGAGGGTATGAGCGAGGGCGCCCTTGTTCGCGAGCTTATGTCCCGCTACTTGGCTGGCTTCAAGGTGATAAGGGTGAGCCTACCCTCGGACGCGAGGAGGTTCAGAGAGGTTATCAAGAGAGTTGTGGCTAACAAGATGATAGGCGTCGAGCTGCTCGAGGAGGGGGAGCGCAACATGATCCTCCAGGTGCTCGTGAACGTTGAGGAGCTGCCGGTCAACTCGGTGATCCAGCGTATGGGGCAGGTGACGAGCGGGATGATCGACGACTCGATGGAGGGATTGTTAACAAAGAACGTTGGGCTGTTGGACGACGTCCTAGATCGCGACGATTTCATCGACAAGCTCTACCTCTACCTCCTCCGCCAGCTTAACGCTGGCATCCGCGGCTTCGTAGGCGTAGAGGAGATCGGGCTCAGGAGCTTAGAGGAGATTATCGAGTACGCTGTTGTCGGAAAGAGCCTCGAGAGGAGCGCCGACCACGCGCAGAAGATCGCGGAGAACGCGAAATCTCTCATCGAAGCCGGTATCTCGATAAGCGGGCTGGAGGGCGAGCTCGAGTCGATGGCGAAGCTGGCGAAGGAAATATTCCAGAACTCCATCCGCTGCTTCACCGGGAGGGACAGGGAGAAGGCGCTAGCGCTGCTGGACGAGTATCCGCCCAAGCTGGTAGAGGCGGAGCAGAGGTTCCTCGAGAGGATACTGGAGGAGCCGTGCGACGCGAGACGCCACATGGTGGTCAGGCTCATCGCCGACAGCCTGCGGAGGATATGCGATTACTCGATGGACATCCTTGAGGCAACCATCGACTTAGCGCTCGAGTAGCGGCCCCTCCGCAGCGCGCTACCATAAATGTAAAAATCCTTATAAGGTTTGCAAAATTTTAAACAAAAAAAGTATATGAGGGCGACCGATACAGTACGATTGTGCAGGTGCTGAAGAGGGGTAAGCTTAGCGTCTCACCCCTGCTGTTGGTAGCACTCGCGTTGATTTCGGTATACTATGCCGTGCGAAGCCATCGAACCGCAACAGAGGTTGAGTCGAGAACCCCCCGAGCCTTTAAAGCTCGAGTGGAGTGTTGCCATTGTAAGCGAAGATGAAACCTTCATCGAAACTATTAAGCAGATGGTATCGCCTAGGGAACTGAAGGTGCTCCCCCCGTCGAGGGCGGAAGAGGCGCCCGGTTTCGACCTGGTGATCGTGGGCTGGGATGCTCTGCCGACGCTATCTAGGAACGCCGAGCTCGTACCCTCGCTCGTTAGCTCGAGCAGGGTGCTGGCTGCGGCTGAACCGGGGGAAGACGCGCTCACGATCCTCCTTTCTGGCGTCGTCGAGCCGGTGAAGCTGGGCGAGAAGGGGACCCCGAAGCACCCGTTCGCGTTCTGCCGATGGTCGAGCGCGACGGCTACCTCGTCCCCGGTTGCGGCTGCAGCCTCGCGCTCGTAGACGCTAAACGCGTGCCAAGCGGCAAGCTGATCGCCGGCTACGTAGTAGCGAACATGCTCTCGAGAAACGAGCTTACCAGCGCCTTAATCGCCGTGCTGAGCAAGGCGCTGGAGATGCTGCCTAAAGCGCCGGTTCCAGCGCAAAGCCCGGGGCTGCGGAAGACGCCGTTATTTCAGGTGGGCCCCTTATAGTCAAAAAATTGTAATGGGTTAAAAGTCGAGCCAATTGAGTTCAATCGTTTTACCCTTCCCTACGCACCCACCTTTGTGATCAGGTCATCTGGAACGTACCACGCTACCGATAAAAAGTCCGGCAGGTTGGTTACCCGTGAGCGAGCTGCTGAAGTGTCCGGAGTGCGGAGCGCTCTTCTACTACAAGGAGGATTTGGACGCGCATTACGAAGCTTGGCACAAGCCGGATGGCCCCTACTACCTGACATGCCCGAAGTGCGGCAAGAAGTTTGAGAGCAAGTCCGCCCTCGAAGAGCACATACGCAAGCACCCCGAGGAAGAGGAGAAGGTGTACGCTCCAGCGCTGTTCGGCGAGAAAGAAGAGGAGGAAGAAGAGGAAGAGGAGTAGCGACGGGTTTTGCAAGCGATTGCGATATGTCGGGGAGCAGCGTACACATCGCGTGCGCTTGGCTGAGCTGCTCCTAGCCCTGTCGCGAGGAGTCCGGAAGCGCGAGATGTCCTTAGCCTGCCCCGGCTGGCCCCTCGAGGTCGAAGCTTTGGGGGCTGCGCGCTGGTACGGCAGCGTGCCGGAGGCGATCGGCAAAGCCCTGCGGGGGATCGGGGCTTCGGGCGCGGTCGTCTACGAGGGGGTGGTCGAGGGCTTGCACGTTTACGCGGTCTACTGCCGCCTGAGGGAGGGGCCGCCCGCGCTGATCCGGTTGGCTTTCTTGGAGAGAAAGGAGGGGGCTTTGCTCGTGCTCGCTTCAGCAGCCCGCCTCTAGGCCCTAGCCATCCTGAAGCTGCCGAGCCCGTAGAAGCCCCTACCCCAGTTGTGCAAGGGAATGTCGACGCGCTGGGTGTTCCACCCCCTCCGCTCGTCGAAGGCGCTCTCGTCCGCTCTCGCTGCCAGCACCTCCCCGACGAAGAACGTGACGTCCTCCGCCTCCACCTTTGTGTAAACCCTGCACTCTAGGACCCCGATGGCGTCCTCCGCCACGGGCGCTAAGACCTTCTCGCCCTTCACCGCCTTGATCACCTTCGTCTTATCCTCCTCCCGCCCGCTCCTGCTCCCCGCGTAGTACAGGGCGTCCACCATCGACATGGGTACGACGTTCACCGTGAACTCCCCGTAAGCCTCGATGAGCTCGTGCGTATAGCTGTCGACACCGATCGCCACGCCCACCAGCGGGGGGTCCTCGGCGATGGGGGTCACCCAGGAGGCCGCCATGAAGTTCACTTTCTCACCCACGCGCCCGCTCCCAATCAAGTACGCTGGCCTCGGGTGCAGCAGCAGGTAGAACTTCTTAATCTCCCGCACAGGCGCCTCACCGGAATGGACTCTTAAATATCTTGGCGCGCCGCTTGCGCGGCTGCTACTCCGGTCTCCAGTTTACGGCGCGCGCCGCCTTCAACCCTTGCTCGAAGGCTTCGTCCTCGTCGATACCCCCCAGCTCGGAGGAGAACTGGTTTAACGGGTCGACGGCCTTTTTGGGCGTCAGTATTATGCGCCCATCCTTCACGCTCACCAGCAGCACATCCCCCTCCTCGATCCTCGCCTCGCGCCTGACCGAGGCCGGGAGCTTCACTACACCGCCCTTGTACACCTTGACAGCGATGGGTACCATCGGTAACCTTAAGTTACCACCGGTTATATGCGTTTCCATGCGCTCCGACCCGGTGCTCGGCGACACGATATGCGTGTGGGCGCTCTACTTCAGGGACTCGAAGTACAGGGGGCACGTCCTCGCCCTCCTGCGCGAGCGAGGCCTCCTAATCCCCGAAGTGTGCGCGGTGGAGGCCGCGTACCCGATCTTCAGGGCGAAAGGCGCCGGTGAGCTGGCGAGGTACGCGCTTTTCCTCGAAAACCTCCCGCTGGTCGAGGGTCTGGAGCTCATCCCTCTGCGCTTTGGGGTCCTCTTTCGAGCCGTCGAGCTCGCAGCCAATGATCCGGAGTTCTTCGTCGACGAGCTCGGCAACCTCAACCTCTTCGACGCGATAGTCGCGGCGCTGTGGGAGAGGACGGGCGCGCCGCTCGCGACCTCCGACAGGAAGCTGGCGGAGTTCGGCGAGAGGAAAGGGTTGGAAGTTATTAGGCTTCAGAAAGGGGTCTAGGGGGTTGCTGGACCGTGTACAGGGTAATTGTGCGAGCGAAGAAGGACGCCGACGCCGTCAGAGCGATGCTCAGCCGCTACTACAGCGGCTGGGATGTCGAGGTCGCGACGCTGGGCGGGGTGCGCGAGCCCGAAAGGGCTGCGGAGCGGCTGGCGGAGCTGGCGAGCGGCTCGAAGTACGTGGTCGTCCTGCTCGGCCGCGAGGAAGCGGCGCTCGCGGGGTTGGCCGAAGGGTTGCCGCCGACTGCGGTCCTCAAGCAGCTGAAGTACGCTAAAGTCAGGAACGCACGGTTGGCGGCCCTGCGAGCGGAGCTCGAGCGAGCGAGGGCTGCCTTGCGGAACAGCGTCGGCTGGACCGGCTCCGCGTACCTCCTGTCGCCGAGGGCCATCCCGCTCTTCAACTGCTGGGATCCGGCGTACGACGCGTTCATCGGCCTGGGCGACGGCTTCAGGGCTAGGCTGGAGGAGCTAGTGGGGCCGGTGGGCGGGAACCCGCTGCTTGTCAGGATGCGGGCCGGCGTGCACGAGGTGTACTCGGGCCCATCGCTCGTCGCCAGGCTCCGCTTCCCCGACGAGGGGTTGCCGAGCGGCGAGAGGGTGGGCGGCGAGCCGGTCGACGTGAAGCTCGGCGACCTGCTCGAAGCGAACAGGGTGGTGATCGAGGCGCACGAGAGGGGCTCGCTCGAGTTCCTGCGGGAGCGAGGGGCTGAGGCCGACGAAGTGTTCGTGCCCTTAAGCGGCGGCAAGGACAGCTCCGCCGCGCTCGTTCTCGCCACCAAGGCCTTCGGCGCCAAGCGCGTGACGGCCGTCTACGTTGACACGGGCGTCGACTTCCCCCAGAACCCCGAGTACGTGAGGGGGCTCGCCGCGAAGCTGGGCGTCAGGCTGGTGCTCGCGCGAGCGCCCGTGCTGGAGGAGCTGCCCTCGAGGGGTTTGCCGACGCACGGGGCTGGGAGATGGTGCACCGGCCTCAAGCTCAACGCGCTGCGCTCGGCCCTGCACGAGCTCGCGCAGACCGCGTCGGAGCCGGTGGTCGTCGTGGGGGACAGGGACGCGGAGTCCGAGTCGAGGAGCAGGAGGCCCCCGGCGCGGCGGGGCGAGGTGGGGCTCGAGCTGGCTCCCCTGAAGCAGTGGAGCGCGGCCCTGGTCCAGCTGTACCTCATTCGGGAGGGGGTCGGGCTGAACCCCCTCTACCTCTGCGGCTTCTACCGGCTCGGCTGCTACGTGTGCCCGGCGCTGAGGGGGTGGGAGCTGTACGTGATGCTAAAGGATCGCGGGATCCTCGAGCAGCTGAAGGGGGCGCCCTTCTTCGAGGAGTTCCTCAGGAGCAAGGGCCTGCGGCCGCCAGCGTGAGAAGGCTTTTCTCTTCGCAGCCGCTTTCCGCCCGTGGGCTGGTACTCGAGCATCACGAGCAAGATGCACTTCGACTACCACACGCCCGTGCACGCCGACATCGTCGCGAACTCCTTCGACGCCGAAAGCTTCGTGGAAGAGCTGAAGCGGGCCGGCTGCGAGGTCGTCTACTTCTTCGCGAAGGACGTCTTCGGGAACTGCTACTGGGACACGAAGGTCAGCTTCAAGCACCCCCATTTGCGCAGGGATTTGCTGGGCGAGGTTGTTGAAGCTGCGGGGGAGCGTGGCGTCAGGGTCGTCGCCTACTACAACGCGCTCGACTTGATCAACGCGAAGGGGCACCCCGAGTGGAGGCACAGGGGCTCGGAGAGCGTGCCCGGCTCAGAGGGCTTCTACGTATGCTTCAACAGCCCGTGGCTCGACGAGGTGTTCTTCCCCGAGCTCGGGGAGCTGCTCGAGTACAGCATCTCCGGCCTCTTCTTCGACTTCCTCTACGTCCAGCACCCCTGCTTCTGCGACTGGTGCGAAGCTAGGCACAGGGGTGAGAGAGGAGCTCCCATCCCGCGCAGCCCCTCCGACCCGAACTGGACCCGCTACCTCGAGTGGTGGAGGGGGGTGGGCGAGCGGTTGATCAGGCGCACGCTCGCCTTCGTGAAGTCGCGCAGGCCGGACGTCGCGGTGGGGGTCAACTGGGCCTACACGCCCCGGCAGCCTGGTGAACCGCCCCCCGAGCTCGACTACTTGGTGCTCGACCCCTACGAGCTCGACTGCCCCGTGCTGAACATCAGCTACCACGCAAGGTACTGGGAGCAGTTTGGGAAACCCCGCGACATTTACGTGACGAGGTTCGCCTTGTGGTGGGGCGACTGCGGCTTCAAGCCCCCCGACGAGCTGCTGGCCGAGTGCGCGACCGCGATCGCCAACGGCGCCACGTTCATCGTCGGGGACCACCTCTACGTGGACGGGAGCTGCGAGCCGACCGCGCTCGAGCTCGCGACCAAATCCTTCGAGTTCCTCAGGGAGCGGGAGGCCCTGCTCGGCTCCCGCTCAGTGCCCTGCGTCGCGGTAGTCCAGTCGGTGGAGGAGATCAAGCGGAGCGTATCGGTCTTCGTCGACGACGACCCGCTCCGGGGGGCTCACGAATTGCTCGTCGAGCTGGGGCTGCACCACGACATCCTGCTCGGCGAGCTGGCGGGAGAGCGCATTTTCGAGTATGAGCTCGTGGTGGTCCCGGAGCAGAGGCCCAGCCCGGCGCTCGCGGAGCTGCTGGCCGAGTACGTGCGAAGCGGAGGAGCCCTCCTGGCCACGTGCAGCGCGGTCGAAGGGTTGGAAGGGGTGCTGGGCGTCGAGGCGAGCGGCTACGCGCAGGGCGAAAACGGCTACATCGTGCCGTCCCTCGAGCTGGGCTCCGGGCCGCCCTTGTTTGTGAGAGGGCGCTTCGTAAAGATCAAGGCGCGGGGAGCGCGGGTTCTCGCCACGCGCGCTGACCCTTACGCCCCGCCGCTGAGAGAGGGTTTGCCGTACGAGGACTGGCTCGGAGCCGGCTACGGCTCGCCCGTCCCCACGGGGGAGCCAGCGGTGTGCGAGGCGAAGCACGGGAAGGGTAGGGCAATCTACGTAGCGGCCGAGCTGTTCCGCTGCTACCGGAGCTACCAGAACTGGGCGATCAGGGAGCTCGCGAAGAGGCTCCTCGACCGGCTCTTGCCGGTGAGGAGGTTCGAGCGGGTGAGACCTCGAACGGTCGAAGCCTCGCTCCGCAGGGCTCCCGACGGCTCTTACCTCGTCCACCTCGTAAACTGGCGCGCCGGGAGGGGCTACGCGCTGCCGATGCACGCGTGGGAGCTCGAGCCGGTGGACACGGAGTTCAAGCTCAGGCTCGAGGGAGAGCCAAGGTCCATCGAGGTGCTGCCGAGAGGTAGCGCCGAGCTCGAGTGGAAGTTCCGCGACGGGGTCCTTGAGGCGCTCGTGAAGAAGCTGAGGATCCACGCAGCAGTGAAGGTCGAGCTTTAGCGTTACACGTTTTTACCCCTCCCGCGAGCGGGGCACGTGTTCAAGGTATCGAAGCACGTGCTGGCGACGAAGCCCTACCACATCCTCGCCAAGCCGGGCGATATCGCCGAGCGGGTGCTGGTGGTGGGCGACCCGGGGAGGGCCGACTCGATAGCTAGGGAGCTGCTGAGCGACGCGGTGCTGGTGAACAGCAACCGGGGCTTCAACACGTACACTGGCTTCTTCAAGGGCGAGCGCGTGACTGTGGCGACGCACGGGATCGGCGGGCCCTCCGCCGCCATCGTCATCGAGGAGCTGAGGATGCTAGGCGCCAAGCTCGCCGTCAGGCTGGGGACGTGCGGGGGCCTCACGGAGAAGGTCAAGGTGGGCGACGCCGTCGTCGCGCTAGGCGCCATCTACCAGCCCGGCGGAGCCCTCGGCATGTACGCTCCCGGGATGTGCTACCCTGCGGTCGCGGACCCGGAGGTGGTGGTCGAGCTGGAGAGAGAGTTGAGGGAGAAGGGGTTCAACGTGCACCGCGGCATCGTCGCGTCGAGCGACGCTTTCCACGCGGAGGAGGCGAACCTCGGCGCGTGGAGCTCCGTCGGGGCCGTGGCGGTGGAGATGGAGTGCGCCACGATCTTCACGGTGGCGCGGATCAGGGAGGTGAAGGCTGGGGCGGCGCTGCTCGTCATCGACAACCTCGCGACAGGCGAGTTCTTCGAGGCGGGCGCCGAGGAGCGCAAGAGACTTGAGCTCAAAGCGGCGAAGGGTGCGCTAAATGCCCTTGTCAGCATCCGGTTCTGACCTTCCCCTGCCCTAAAGGGCGAGGGTTCCCGATAAAGCGGGAGGTTCGGGATCACATCCCCCTAGGCTAGGGCTTCAATCCTAGGCCGGGCCTCCGGCACGTTGCCCCTACCCCTCTCGGGGCTCGGGGTTATGGCTGTAACAAGGACGGGGCGCTCGCGCTAGCTAAAGCAGCGTGGCTCTCAACCCCTCTTTCCTCGCCGTTTTTGCCTGCTCCTCATCACACGTCGCTAACTCTAGGTTCTTTCTTTTCGCCATCGCTATGAAAAGCGCATCGTAAACTGTTATGTTGTTCCTCAAAGCTATTTCGAATGCTTCCACTAAATAGAGCTCCTGAGATTTTACAGGGAAAGGCTTACTCTCCACGAGATCCCTGATGATCTTCACCGCGATCTCGTAGCTCATCTCGCTTTTCAAAACCTTTTTCCTCAAAGCATTTACAAGTTCCTTCACAGCTAGGTCTAGGGTAACTACTCCCTCCAGAATAATTCTTTCAGCTTCCTCCCATCCACTTTCACGAGAAAAGTACTTAACCAGAACGGATGAATCAATGACTCTCACGATCCTCCCTCACGCTTCTAACCGAAAACCCCTTCTCGCTAGGCTTTACACTTTTGAGGAGCTCATCCCACCTCGAAACGAATTTCCTAATCTTAATTCTCCAAGCTAGCTCCTCCAAGAACTTCTTAACTTCATCATTGATGCTGATCCCACCCTCTTCCAAGATCTCTTTTACCTCTTTAGGGATCCTGATACTAACTACAGTACTCATAAACACTACTGTAGATAGAGTGTAAACATCTATATAAACATTGAGCTTCGTGGTACGAACCACAGAAGCTGCTTTAACGCGCAACGGAGCAGTACGTTAAAGCGGCGCAACTACATGTGAGGATTTTCCCTTAGCTCGCGAGCCTTTCCCCCTTTAGTCTAGCGTGGAAAGTTTAGGGGTTTGGGGTATAGAGGAGGTTGGTGGTTCGCTTCCCGCCACTCATTCATTCAACAAAGCTTCCGCGTAGCTCCTGCCAAGAAACGTTGACTAATGGCAACTTGCATGAACGCTCTGACGAGTTCAATAAGACTCGCCCCCTTCCTCAGCAGCGGAATCCGCGTTGCGTCGAGGCTTTGACCAACAGCTGCGCATTAACCATTTTTACCTCCTTCGCAGCTGAGGAGAACGTGAAGGCAGGTCTGAACCTCTGGACGCTAATCGGCTTCTCCCAGGAAAAGCGGCCCGACCTCGTCTGGGCTGTCGCGACAGCGAAGGAAATCGGCTACGACGGCGCCGAGGTTGTGTACGATGACGGGCTCCTCGACCCTAAGACGATCACGAAGGAGGAGCGCGCCAGGATCAAGGGCGTTGGCCTCGAGATCCCCAGCGTGGCGACCGGCGTCTTCTGGAAGTACAACCTTGGCTCGCCCGACGAGAGGGAACGGAGGACCGGGCTCGAGTACTTGAGGATGGGCCTCGAGCTCACGAGGGACCTTGACGCCAAGGTGCTTCTCGTGGTGCCCGGCGTCGCCAGGCCTGAGGTACCTTACGAGGACCTCTACGAGAACGCGAAGAGGTCGCTGAAAGAGGCGGCGAAGTGGGCTGAGGAGCTGGGCGTCGCGATAGGGGTCGAGAACGTCTGGAACAAGTTCCTCTACAGCCCCCTCGAGTTCAGGAGGTTTCTCGACGAGGTGGGCTCCGACTACGTTAAAGCCTACTTCGACGTGGGCAACGTGGTCGCCATCGGCTACCACGAGCACTGGACCCGCCTGCTCAAGGGTAGGATCGCGATGGTCCACGTGAAGGACTTCGACGTGAACGTCGGCAACATCAGGGGCTTCCGCCACGTCGGCAGAGGCAGCATTGATTGGCCGAAAGTCATCAAACTGCTCAAGGAGGCGGGCTACGACGGATTCCTCAACGTCGAGTGCCCACCTGAGTTCTATCCAGACCTCGAGCGGCCAAAGTATCCGGAGGATGGTATAAGGGCGGCTAGGGACAATCTCGAGGCGTTAAGGAAACTATTCTAGAAATAAAAATAAATATTTTTTTAATTTTACATGCCCATAGCTTTCGGTAGCACTTTTAGGAATATTTCTCTGAGTACTACGAAGAGGAAGAGAGCTCCGTAGCCGGTGCAGAATCCTACAACCACCGGCACGACTTTTCTTCAAGAGTCTTAACTCCTCCTATCTTGCAACAACAGAGTTTATCAACAAAGTTTATCCTCACGAACTTGTTGAGCCATAGGCTTATCTAAGCACCACTGAGTTAATCATGAACTAGACCGCTTGGCTCTAGCCATGCGCAAACCCATCGATATGATTGCTACAACCACAGTACAATCGTCGCGATACCGGCGCTTACAAACACTCTAACGACCAGGTACGTAATCCTCAGGCTAATTGATAGAGAAACATCGGGGAAAGTACAAGGCGGTTGTGGCGACAGGCATCGTAACTGGGCAAGAGATCGCTACAAGCATAGGTATAGCCTCGATGTTGATATCTAAGGCTACATGGATCAGGCCTTGGTGATAGAAGCTGCATCTCTTAAGCTACTAACTGACCCTTGAAAGCCTGGGGCTCAGAGGTACTCGCCGTTCATCATGGTCAGTAAGGCGCTTTTCCTCACAGCCACAGTTATGGGCGCTGGGGCTTTTTATCGTTTCTCTTCATGAATAAACTAGTTTAACATATCAAACATCGCTTTTAAGTTCAGCGGCGAGCTAGAGCTACCGTGAAGAGCCGCTCCAGGATCGTCGCCTTCACTAGTTTGGGGGCTGCCCTTTACGCAGTTGGCGCTTACGCAACTGCGTACATTCAGAGCCCCTGGGGTGTTGGTCAGTTTAGACCTGCCGTAGTAGTGCCCAGCGTGTTC
>Ga0105154_1000356_pt1 | contig 20632 bp, 25 predicted proteins | sample SSWtaG_FD_89672 | JGI IMG/M metagenome (GOLD analysis project Ga0105154, IMG submission 89672) | Hot spring microbial communities from Sandy's Spring West, USA to study Microbial Dark Matter (Phase II) - SSWsed_matched | ecosystem: Environmental > Aquatic > Thermal springs > Hot (42-90C) >... | reverse complement strand
TCCATCGGTCTTTTTCTACCTTTTCTGCAAAACTCAAGTGATGGGCTAGGAGAAGCAAGAGTATGAGAACTAAAGTACATCCCAACCCAAGTCTACGGTCGGACTCATGGAGTGTCGTCAACGTGAGAGAGGCTAGCATGACGCTTGCAAATGGGAACGTGAAATCCTCTGCACGTGGCGGTGAGAAATGCGTCCCAACTAAAGGGATGGAGAGAAAGTAGTGGAAGCTGGCAAGGAATGCTAGGAATAGGAGAAAGATGACGAAACGCGAGAGAAAACGATCGTACCTCTTCAGCGCGATGTAAATACCAACTAAGGCTAAGATCGAGAGAAAGAAGCTGGCTAGAGAAGAGAAGTCGAGAAAGTACCTATGCAAGGTCGCGAAGAAGTAATTGATCGCGTAGTTAGGATTAGCGTAGTCGGGGAAGCTCCAGTTCTGCATATCGTTGGCAGTTTTTCCACCGTAGACGAAGATGGGTTTGTACCAGTAAAGCAAGGAGATGAGGAAACAGATCGTGAAAGGAAAAGCCAGCAAACGAATGGACTCTACTATGCGCGTGGAACTTAGTGCTAGTCTTATCTTACCATTTTTCATGTCGACTTCCCTAACGATGGCGAAGTAGAGAAAGAGCAGGATGAAAGTTAGGTTAACTACGAAGAAAGCCGTACCATGAGATAGCGTTGCCACCCCACCCACTATTCCTAAGATCAATTTCGATGGAAGGTTTTGATGTCTAAGGAAGTAGAGCAAGGAGAAGAAGAATAGTGGAACAATGACGACGTAGGTGAAATCAGTGTACTTTAGTACCGGGAAGCGAGTAAGTGGTAAATAAGCGAGCACGACGAAGTTACCTATCAGCTCACTTCCAAATAACTTAGAGCTGAACCAATAGAGGAGTAGAACGGAACTAATTAGGAGGACGTGGGAAAAGAGAAACATAGCCATCATGGGATTGAGATCGAGGAGCTTCGCAAGGAAAGCTACTAAAGTAGAATAAGTTATGAAGTAACCTGGCTCAGAGCCTGGAATATTAGGAGCCTCTAAAGGAGAGCCACCGTAGTAGATGTGATTTATCGATCCGAGTTGAAAGTAGTAATCGCCACCATAGATCGGCGAAGGTAGCGATTTTAGTTGCGAGAGGAGACCGTGCTGGACGTAGAGGTAGGAAACGAGAACTAGAAGAAGAACGAGACGGGCGAGTAATCTCTCCAACTTCATGAAATGTCCCTTAGTAGCTTAGCTTAAAATCCAAAGTGATAGAGAGTAAGTATGCGAATAGCGATGCTCATAGATTTATTTTATCCTTATCAGCTAGGTGGTGCGGAAAGGCAATTCTATGAGCTTGCCAAAAGACTGGCAAAACGTCACGAGGTGCACGTGTATACTCTTAGGCTAATGGGACGTGAACGAGAGGAAGTGCACGAGGGAATAAGAATTCATAGGGTTGGCCTAGCCCATCCACTTAATAAGAGGAGTATTCTAGCGTTGTTGAGCTTCTTTCCCTTCGCGCTCATAGCATTGCTCAGAGATCTCCGGAAGTTCGATCTAATTCATGCAAACCAAGTAGCAGGACTTCTGAGCTTCTTCTTATGGCCTAGCAAGAGACCATTCTTGGTAACTATTCACGATCTATATCTCGGCAAGTGGGAGAGCTTTGCCGGATTTCCCCTAGCTTTGGCAGGAAGGATTCTAGAGCAAATACTTAGTAGAGGAATCTATTCTTGTGTCCTTACAGTTTCTCGTTACTCTGCAAGGAAGTTGTTACTCCTCGGGGCAAAACGAGTGGCAGTAGTTCCTAATGGGATAGAAATTAAAGCATATGGGAGCAGAAGAAAGGAAAACCTCGTAGTTTACGTTGGTAGACTAGTGAAGTACAAGCACGTCGACGTGCTCGTGAAGGCTATGTCGAAGTTAAAGACCAAAGTCAAGCTTATCGTGATAGGCGAGGGCGAGGAAAGAGCTAGATTGGAGCTGCTGGCAAGGCAGCTAAACGTTGACGTTAGCTTCCTCGGCTATCTAGATGAAATAGAGAAGCGCGAGGTTCTAGCGAGGGCAAAAGTCTTTTGTAACCTCTCATCGATCGAAGGGTTCGGCATAGCCGTAGTAGAAGCTGCAGCAAGTGGTGCAGCAATCATAGTTAGAGATCTGCCATGCTATCGCGAGTATCTTAGTGAAGGGAGTGCAGTGTTTCTCTCGGATGAGGAAGCTAACGATGCAGAACAGGTGGCAAGAGTTATTGACGAATTGCTAAAGGACGAGGAGTTCAGGAGTTCACTAGCCAAAAAGGCTAGTGAAGACGTCAGAGCCTTGGATTGGGATTTCGTCTCGGAAAGAATAGAGGAGCTCTACAGGTGGTGCTTAGAATGATGACGAGGTTGATTACCCTAGCTGTAGGAATAGCACTGCTGCTTGGGGTGTTGTTTTATGCAAACCCACACCAAGTGATCAAGCTAGTGAGCATTGGTGACAAACCACTACTCCTTCTTTCCATTTTCATATCTTTTTTAGCATTGGTACTTCGAGCGCTGAAGTGGAAAATCCTAGTAGGGAGCATTTCCCTTCCCCAATTACTTCCAGTCCAAACCCTAGGAATAGCTATTTCCAGCCTAACACCAGCTAAGGTGGCCGAGCCAGTAAAGGCGCTGATATTAAGGGCTGTAACTGGAGTTCCAGTGGCAAGATCATTACCGACTATAATCTGGGAAAGAGTACTAGATCTCTTAGTTCTCCTACTCTTCGCTAGCCTCGCTTTTTACCACTTTGCTTCTCATTTTTGGTTCGCCTCGCTGGTATTTCTCACCTTTTTATTAGTTATCGCACTGCTTCTAGCTTCTCTGAAGCTAGAGCAAATGGGCAAACTATTGCTTAAGATTTGTAGATTTCTTAGAATAAGAGTGGACGAGAGGTTTCTTCGTATCTTCTATACTTCAAGAGTAAAAACGGAACGTATTATTGCGAGTTTCTTCGTGACGCTGGTCGTGTGGCTGTTAGATGGCCTAGTTTTCTACTTTTGCCTACTCGCGATTTGGAAGGAAGTTAGTATAGGGTATGCTACGATAGTAGCATACTGGGCATTCTCACTCCTAGCTGGACTATTAAGCTCACTTCCAGGTGGTATAGGTAGTGCTGATGCTGTGATGGTGTTCTTGCTGCTGATGGAAGGTGTAGAGCAAAGCATAGCAGGGGCAAGCGTACTGCTAGCGCGGGCAATGACGCTAGGGCTGGGGATGTTAGCTGGCTATATATCTCTTCTCTATCTTAGACGAAGAGTCGAGCTACTTAAGACCGAGAACCTCTTTCAACTCCGAACGACGAAACTCTAACTCGAGGTGAGACTCTAGTTCTACGATCTTAATGGAATCGGAGAGATCTTCCTTTCTTGCATAGATCTTACAAGGAAATCTTCGTTCGTATCCAAAGCCGCGTGGTATGTAGCCGAGTTTCATCATGAGATCTTCCTCATCTTTAGCGCCATACCATCTCAAGATACTGCTCCAATCTTCCTTTGGGATCTTAACCCGCATTAGATTTGGTGGTGTTGAGGTTTAAGAGTTTTCTAAACCACTGTAGTGTTAGTCTAATACCTTCTTCTAAGTCTACGGTTGGTTCCCATCCGAGCTCACGCTTGGCAAGCGAAAAATCGTAGCAACTCCTCCTAATCTCTTTTCTCGGCCTCTCGTGAACGAGCTTCAAATTTTTACCCAGTACTCGCTCGAGGATCTCTACTAATCGATTAATGCTAGTCTCCCTCGAAGTTGCTATGTTGAATTCCCCCGACTTAACGTTCTTCTCCAACGCTAGTAAGTTTGCCCTAGCAACATCTCTCACAAAGACGAAATCACGCGTTTGATTGCCATCTCCGTAGATCACGAGGGGTTCATCGAGTAGAGCCCTTCGCAAGAATATAGCAACGACCCCTCCTTCTTCGTCGTCCCGTTGGCGTGGTCCGTATACGTTTGCATAGCGAAGTGAGATGGTATGTAAACCATACAACTTTGAGTAGAGCTTCAAATAGAACTCACTAGCCAGCTTAGAACAACCGTAAGGGGAAAGAGGAGAGAGTTCGTGTCGTTCATTCACGGGCAAATACTTTGGCTCACCGTAGACTGCTACGCTTGAAGCGAAGACGAACTTCTCTACATCGTACTTTCTACAGAGCTCTAGGAGATTGAGCGTGCCACCTAAATTAATCTCCATATCTATTTTTGGCTCTCTCAGTGACTTTTCAACGCTAACTTGGGCTGCAAGATGAAGAACGGCATCTATTTCATGTTCAACAAAGCAGCGTCTAACTTCCCCCGATCTTATATCTAGTTTGTAAAGAAGAACGTCGTGCTCTAAGTTTTCTGGCCTACCGCTACTAAGGTCATCTACGACTACTACTTCGATTCCATTCTCTACGAGAAGATCAACTGTATGGGAACCTATGAAGCCAGCGCCACCGGTAACTAGGACGGCCATTAAGAGAATTGGAAATTAGATTTAAGACCAACGACAACGTAGCATTCGAGTTTTCTAAGACAAATTAGCGTCGTTTTTGGATCGGGCTGCCTTAAAGTTTTGGAACTCAAATATTTCCTAGAATGACTCTAGAAGAGGAAATCTTATGGCTAGAGATGAAAATAAGGAAGTGCAGGCGTTGCAGACTCTCTAATTTTAGAACGAACGTCGTAGTCGGGGAGGGAAGCCTAAGGCCCAAGATATTTTTCATAGGAGAAGCTCCCGGAAGAAGCGAAAATAGAGAGGGCAGACCCTTTGTCGGCGCAGCTGGTAACGTGCTAGCTAGGTTACTCGAGTTCATTGACCTTTCGCGCGAGGCCGTGTATATAACCAATGTGGTTAAGTGTAGACCACCTGGCAATAGGGAGCCAACTAAGGAAGAAATAGAAGCCTGCAGACCTTACTTAGAGAGACAACTCTTCCTTCTGAGACCTAAGCTTATAGCTACGCTTGGCAGAATAGCTTGGAAATGGGTTTGCGATGAGTTCGGCCTAGAGTACTATTCCCTCTCTAAGGTGCACGGAAAGACGTTTGATGTAGTTACGTGGTATGGAAGAGCGAAGATAGTACCGCTCTATCATCCAGCAGTAGCGGTATATAATCCAAACCGCGAGCAAACACTGAGAGAAGATATGGCTAAGCTCAAGCAGTTGCTTTAGTACCGAGCTTTAGTCTTATGAGGTTCGTCTTTCCCTTAGGAAGTTTCTCGATTGCACCACGACGCTGAAGTCTCCTCACGATTCTGAATATCTTCACTCTATCATAACCCGTAAGTTTTGAAAGTCTAGCTTGGGTAGCCTCTCCTCCGCAAGATAAGAGCGCCTTCACTACCCTAGCTTCATCTCTTTCCAGCAGATTTAGAAAATCATCTAGCCTTACTCTCTGTTCCTCTAGCTTTGGCGAGAATAGATAGTAAATGAGCGTACCTATGAACAAACCTAGGCTCGCCAAGAATGGTAGGAAGAGCGGAAGGGGAATTACGCATCCGCAGAAGTTACCACTTTCGAGCTGAATTTGAACGTAGAGTGAACTTGCTGCTACTACGAACGTGAAAACGGCTAATATCAACGTTCCTAGCATTACGTGCCTTGGTATCATGTTTCGTTTCACGATACGAAACCTTAAATTGGGTTAGTTTCGAGAGATGTAACGAACACTTAAATATGGTTTCAGCTCTGCAAGAATCATGATAGAGCTAACCATACTAGCTACTTTGGCGGTATTACTTCTGGCCGGATATTTAGCTACGAGAAAAGCAAAACCTAGCAAGAGAATTAGGGAGCTACTAGAAAAACTCCGCTGTTGTGGGTGAGAAGATGGTAGAAGAGAAGAGAGTTGCGGAAGGCGATAAGAGGTTCCTTTCCTATAATAGGAGGAACGTCCTCACGAATCTCCTCCAAGCTGAAGAGCATGTCAAAGCGATGAACACTCTAAACTTCATCGAGGGCGAGGGAAGCTGTGTACTGAAGCATCTTCTACTGGTGCGTGGTGAGCTAGCAGAAGCCATAAGTCATGCTAGTAGTTTAGGAGGGGAAACGAAGATCTACGAGAAGCTAAGAGATGAGATAGAGTCCTTTCTAGATAAGGTTGAGGCAGAGCCGGTTTCCTTCACTAAGCGAGAATTGCTAAATAAAATACGTGGATGGAGAAAGGAATTCGAGCAAACCTCGACTGCATACCAAACCTTCATGTGCAAATGTCTACATGCAATACCTTACCTCAAGCTTCTGTTCCTCTTTGCTTTGGGTATTGCCGTAGGAGTCCTTGTCCATAAGCTACTCCTTCTACTGGGTGTATGAGGATGGACACTAACTTACTATCAAAGCTCCTTCTAAGTTTGATTCTCTTCTCACCATTAGCTAGCGCAAGCAGTTATGTCTGTTTAGTGTACTTCACCGGCATAGGCTGTCCCCACTGCGCAAAAACGGATCCTCTTGTGTTAAGAAAGCTACCATTCGAAAGGGAAAACCTAGTAATAGTAGAATACGAGATTTATACGGATGCAGAAAATCCAAAAGTCCTGCTAGCTTATGCCCAAAAATACAATATCCCTACTGGCGTGCCGCTTCTCATTCTCAACGAAACCCACTACATCCTCGGAGATAGTCCCATACTGAACGCGCTCGATTCAATATTAACTAACCTTAGCGATAATCCTTGTCTAACGCTTAATGGTAGCATACCATTCGAAGAGCTAGATCCCTATCAGTTGCCAGGCAAGCCGAAGATATGGGCGAACGGTAGATTACTAGAGAGGCTAGGTACGGAGGGACCCCTGCTGCGCGAACTGCTCTTTGGAAATCTTTCCGAGATTCTGAGAAAATCGGAGTATCGAGTAATTGCTCCAGCTCCGGCGCCTCTCTCCGGAGGTTACGTAGAATTTGATAATGCGATAGAGCTTGGGGGCTATTTGCTGAAGTGGAGAGGAGAGCCCAGCGTTTCTCCAGCAGCTGAGATACTTGGAGAAGGAGAGGTGAATCGTGAGGTGACTTCGATCTTAGGTGAGCTCACGCTAGCAAAGATAGCATCCCTCGCTGTCGTAGATGCTATAAATCCATGTGCTTTAGCTGTACTAACGCTCATATTAATAACGATCCTCACTCACAACCCAAAACAAAAACGCAATGTACTGTTGGCTGGACTTGCTTTTACCACGAGCGTATTCGTCATCTACTTCCTCTATGGTTTACTCATCATAAGGTTCTTTCAGTTAGTACAAGCCCTAGCCGCGATCCGTCTAGTGCTCTACAAAATTCTAGCGCTGATAGCCATAGTGTTGGGACTACTGCAGCTCAAGGATGCATTCTGGCACAAGCTAGGCAGACCTCTAACGGGAGTGCCAAGAAGTTGGCAATCGAAAGTAAAACGGATGATTGCTGGTATAACTTCGCCAAGAGGAGCGTTTCTCGTAGGTACATTCGTTACCATATTCTTACTTCCCTGCACCATAGGTCCTTACGTGATAGCTGGTGGAATTCTGTCAGTTTTAGAACTGCTGAAAACCGTACCGTGGTTATTGTTCTATAACGCGATCTTCGTTCTGCCGATGATAGCAATAACCTTGCTCGTCTATCTAGGAATAGCCAGAGTAGAGGACGTGGCAAGTTGGAAGGACAGGAACATGAGAAAACTTCGTGGAATTGCAGGAGGTATTATGCTTCTACTCGGAATTGGAATGTTCCTAGGTCTCATTTAGTACTTACTTCTTTCGGAGGATTATTTCCTGGTGCGGATATGCGAATCTTACTCGCTTAGACTTAGAGACCCTTCTAAAGATCTCTTGGGTTATCCTACTAGAAACCTCCTCTCGTTTTGCTGCAGGAACGTAATAACGCACAACTACATCTATTCCACTCGGCTGAAACCAAGTACGAATGTAAGGATTCGGAGATCTAATGTAGTGTTTAAGCACTTCCTTTGCAGACTCTATTGCTATCTCCTTTGCCTGTTCTAGATCACTATCATAGGTAATGGCAAATGTAACTTGATCAAGAATGAGCTCATCTGTCTTAGTGTAGTTCACTATATCTACATCGAAGAGCTTTGCGTTCGGAATCAGTATCTCTCTTCCACTAGTTTCCTCGCTTGCTACAGTTCCGCCGATCTCGCGAACGTGAACGTGGGTTAGCGTTATGTCTACTACGTCCCCCTTCACGTTTCCTATGATAACCCTATCCCCTATTTCGAACGGTCGTTTTATTACCAGCATAAGCCAAGCTGCTATTCCTGTAATAGGGCGCTGTAAAGCCCAACCGAGTGCAGCAGAAATGAGCCCCGCGGTAAGACCTATTCCAACCCAAGAGCCAGCATAGGAAAGAATGGCAAACACGAGCAAGAGGAATATGACCACGTAATTGAGAAACTCGAAGAAAATCTGCACGTTCGATTTTTCCTTCTTAGTCTTCGCACGCCCCATCAGAAATTTCTTGGCCAGTTTAGTTACTATTCTGAACGGTATGTAGATCACCAGAATTACTATCAAAACCCTAATGAGGGGCAACAGATCTAACATGAGTTTTGTTTTCTTTCCTCTACTTTTAATTCTACTCTAGCTTGAAGTTACCCAAGTACACGCTTGAGAAAATAGAGAAAGATTATTCCGAGCAGGAAGAGAATAGGCGTAGAATTTTCTCTCTTTAGCTGGAGTCTGGGAACGAGGTCTGTTGCGGCAATGTAAAAGAATCCACCCGCGGCAATGGATAGCAATATAGGGGAGAAGAATTCTATCAGCTTTGCGAAGTAGTACCCAAATATTCCCCCTAGTACACACGTTAGCTGGGAAAGGAAGTTATAGAGCAGCGCCCTCTTCGGCGTGGCCCCAGCAAAAAGCAACACACCAAAATCCCCAAGTTCTTGTGGTATCTCGTGAAGAAGTACAAGAAGCGTGGTAATTACACCAAAGCTAGGTGATAGGAGGAAGCTAGCAGCTATTATTATCCCATCTACGAAGTTATGGAGTCCGTCACCTACTAAACAGAGATAGCCGAAGGGGTGAACTTCGCATTTCTTTTCATGACAATGTCTCCATCTTAGAACACGCTCAAACACGAAGAAGATAAAGAAACCAGAGAGCACGAGCACGAATGTAAGTTCAGGACTTAGGAGCTCTAGGGATTCCGAAATCAAGTGGAAGAAAGCTCCTCCCATCAATGCACCTGCTGCGAATGCTACCAAGATCGAAACTAATTTTTGTAGATCACGCTCCACCACCAACGTAATTGCACCAACGAAAGCCAATAAGCTGTCCAACAGACATGCCAGAATGATGTAGTAAAATATAGGTTCCATAGGAAAAGTATGAGTGAAATGTTGATAAAGCTATTTTGCCCATCCTCACGAGAAGTCTACTTAGACTGTTAGTAAGATAAGCAGACAATTTTATAACACATCTTGCAAATTATCTTTCAGTGATCTATATGGATTTGAAGGATAAAGTAGCACTAGTTACAGGAGCTTCTAGGGGGATAGGAAGGGCAATTGCCGTTGCGCTGGCAGAGAGAGGATGTAATGTGGCAATAAACTATGCGAGAGATGATGATGGTGCAAAGAAAACCGAAGAAATGTGTAGGGCTTATGGTGTGGAGACGATCATTTTAAAGGCGGACGTTAGCAATAGAGAAGAAGTTAGAGAAATGGTAGAGAAAATAGTCCAAAAGTTCGGTAGGATTGACATATTAATTAACAATGCTGGGATCCTTGGGAAGGCAATGAACCCAATGGATGTGAGCGATGAGGAATGGGACAGGGTACTTGGGGTCAATCTCAAGGGAGCTTTCATAGTTACACAAGAAGTACTCAGGTACATGAAGAAAGGAAAGATAGTGAACATAGCATCAATGGCAGGTAAGTCTGGCATAACCATTGGTCCTCACTATGCTGCCTCTAAAGGAGGCCTAATAGCACTTACCTTCAACCTTGCAGCGCATCTGGCACCAAACATTTTGGTTAATGCCGTTGCTCCCGGGCCCGTTGCGACGGATATGCTAAACGAGGTGAGCGAGGAAATGAGAGAAAAGGTAAGGAAACTCTCCTTAACTGGTGAAATAGCAAATCCGAGAGACATAGCCCATGCAGTGATATTTCTCCTTGAAAACGACCATGTAACCGGGGAAGTGTTGGACGTTAATGAAGGTCTCCTAATGGACTAATTTTCTCTAATTTTTCATTTTTCGTTGAAGTAAACCTCTCAAATTTAAGTTTTTTAGACAATTGTCAAGTATATCTAGAGAGTGATTGCTATGTCTAGGCCACCTGGAGAAGACCTAAGGAAGGTAGCCCGGATGATAGAGGTACTAATCGAAGCACCTGAGGGACTCTGGCTCAGAGAGATAGCTAAACGTGCAGGGATACATCCTACTACTGTGGCTAACTATGCGAATTCGCTTCTTTCCCCCATATTGGACGACGTTATTCTTGGGAAGGACGAAAAGCCGATTTTGCGCGTGTTAAAGCTGAAAGACGAGGTGTTAGAGAGAATAGGAAGAGGAGAAACGATAGAAGAGATATTAAAATCCTTAGTCATGCTAAAATATGGGAAGCAAAGGATATGATTAAAAAACTACTTTCGAGAGGCATACAATCGGAGATCTTCTGAACTTTCAAGATCATCTTTAAATTCTCACATTGCTATACTCTTGGTAACTCTAGTCGTCTTCTGGGGTAAAATTCATAATAATCTTCACGTGAAGTTATGTGAACATCTTGTGAACTTCACGTGAACTTCACGTGAAGTTCACGTGAACATGTGAAGATAAGCGTGAACAAACGTGAACATTTTGTGAACATCGCGTGAACATGAACGTGAAGATGTGAACTTCACGTGAATATCCTGTGAATGTTCACGTGAAAGTTCTCCTATAATGTGAACATTTTGTGAACATCGCGTGAAGGTTCCCGCGAAAGATCTCGTACTTTTATCGATGTTATAATCGTTAAACAACGAAAAAACGTAATAAAACAAACGCAAAAACTCGTTAACGATTCCTCCTTTCATGTTCATATGAACTTCACGTGAACATGTGAAGTTCACATGTGAACGTAACGTGAACTTCACATGAACTTATTTATACACATCTTCCAAAACAAACTAATGGTCGAAGACTCACAAGTGACTGAGGGTAGATTTCTCTTGTCTTACGATGTAGAAAAAAGTTCCCCTTTCCCATCACCTGAAGAGCTAAGGAAGAGAGTTAGAGAGTTCTATGCGAGGAATAGGTGGAGGGAAAATCCGTTTGCTTTCGATATACTTCCCGAGGCCATAGTAGGTTACGAGGAGCAAAGATCACAATTACTAGCTGCAGTGGAAAGGAGAGAGAAGATTATCTTAATCTTGGGACCTACTGGTAGCGGAAAGACCACTATGCTTAAATGGCTAGAGAATGAACTGAGAAACGAAAGAGGTTTGATCGTTTTCTTCATGTCCAAAGCGCCAAGAGACGAAAGAGAGCTAATAGAACAGCTCAATCATCATCTCTTCAACCTAAGATTTCTGAGGTGGATACCACTCTTTAAGTCTTACATAAGAAACACGAGTGAGATCGTCCCGAAGTTGAGGCAGAAATTCGGAGAAAAGAGACTAATCATGCTCGTCGACGAGGCGCATGAGGCCGGATTAGAGGCACTCAGGTGGATGAGAGTGATTGGAGATCACGCGAACATAACGATCGTATTTTCTGCCCTCCCTGTTTTCGAGGAACAGCTTCAAACGAGTCTAGAAACGCTTAGGAAGAGGGTTTCAACGAGAATAATATTGCGTAGGCTTGAAAGGGAATCTGAGGTCAAAGAACTCATAGAAAAGAGGATAAGACTCGCGAGCGATGGTGAAGGAAAGAATCCATTTACGGAAAACGCTATCAGAAAGATCTTCGAGATAAGTGGTGGTTTTCCACGAGAAGTACTAAGACTGTGCAACAGAGCGGTTAGTCTTGCAGCAATGGAAGGAAAGGAAATAATCGACGAATCATTGATTAGTGAGGAAGGAGTAGCAAGAGCGATAGAAGCAAAAGAGATGGAGTTCGACCTTGCCAGCTTGCCCAAGAGAAAACGCGAGGTGATAGAGGCTATGTTAAGTGGTGCCACCACACCAGCCGAGATCTTGGAGAAAATATCCTTGAAGGGCTATAAGTCCAGGGAACATGCATTGAGAAGTATAAACAACATACTCAAACGCATGCTAGATGAAGGTCTTGTGGTTCGCGAACCACAAGGAAAGACTTTCGTCTATTCTCTTTCACCAAGACTAAAGACCTTGCTAACCAAGGCTTGAGGTGGTACCGTGGAAATAGCTATTAATAGGATGAAGCGTTTGTTCAGAGAGGTTGGCGCCAAGCGAGTCTCGCCCGCTGCATGCGAAATGCTTGCAGAGTACGTAGGGCGTAGGGCTAGAGAGATGCTGAAGCTAGCCAAGGAAATAGCGAAAAATGCAGGAAGAGAGACTATAACACGTGAGGACGTGAGACTAGCAGCGAAGTAGAGGAAGGAGGATAAAAAACTACGTAGCAGACCATATCATGAGTAGGGTAGAGGAATTGGTAGAGGAGTTAGAAAAGTTGCTCCTGTTAGGAAGGATTCCTTCTCCCCCATGGATTTGCTTCTATGCAAGTGGACTAGAATACGTGCTAGAGGAAGCTAGGAAACTAGAAAGAGAAGAGCTGAGAAACTTCTACAAAAAGATAAAGGAACTCCGGGAACTTCCTCACGACTTCATCTATGAGATCGAGAAGGAACTGACGTAACTCCCCACCTCTTCATAATTTTCTTGATGATCTCTTTTACCTTCTCTTTGAACTCAGCAAGCGAGCACGCATTGCTGATCTTGTAGTTAGCATGTGTTATCAGTTTCGTTAAACCATAGCCAACCTCTCTCCTATCGCGCTCTTCGATGGCAGCCAAACTCTTGGTATCGAAGCGCTTTCTTTCTAGGAGACGTCGATATCGTAATCGCTTAGGAAGTACCACGGCAACTAGCAGCACGTTAGCTTCGCCAAATCTATCTTTTAACACTTCTATTTCCTCAGGGCAGCGTGCCCCATCTACCACGAACAACCTCTTTCTCGATCTTTCTATGCGCTCTGCTAGTCGTTCTGCTAGTAATTTCTCTCTGCCAGAGTGAAACCAAAGCGAGATGCGGGCCAAATTCTCCTTCGTAACTTTCAATCCTCTCTTCTTGACTTCTTCCCTAACTATAGAACCGAAACTCACTACGCTGAAACCGAGCTCCTTTGCAAACTTACAGAACGTAGACTTACCAGCGCCGGGCATACCGACTACGACGAGGAGCCTTTTCTGTCTCTCCATGAGTTTTCTAGCATTCTTGATTAAAATTTCTATGCGATTTCCCACGCTTTACAAATGGGAAATTGGATTCGCTCCTCGCCGAGATCGATTTCGCTTAAGACGTTAAGCTATTGTTACTTCTTTTCCGAAACATGGACATCTTACTAATGTGGGGGTAGAGGGAGTAGAGGAGTGAGTAGTAAAACTCATTAGGAAAGGCTGTAGTCATTCTTCCATAGGATCTCGAAGAAGTTCTCAGCATATGCTCGAGAATAGAATCCTTACACCGAAGTGGACGACTTCTTACAGTTTATGCTAGCACACGAGCTTGTGCCGGGCAGTAACCACGATCTCAAGCCCGAGAAAGTAGAGACGAAAGAATAAAAAACTAAAGACAAATCCTTAAGCAGTGATCCACGTGGAGCGTGTGGTCGGAAAGGTCGTGCACTTTTATCCTAAGATAAGCGTCGCAGTCGTCGAGGTTCAAGCAGAGATAAGGAAGGGAGATAGAATAGCGATTCGTGGGAAAACTACTAACTTCGAGCAGGTAGTTGAGTCCATGCAAATAGAACACAAGCCAATCGAGGTGGCGAAGCCAGGGCAGCGAATAGGACTAAAAGTAAAGGAGCGAGTCAGGGAGGGAGATTTGGTCTTCAAGATAGAAGAGGAAGCGATTTAGTTTTAAAAGCTAGGAAAAAGGTGTTAATTCATGGTAAGGAGCGCATCACTCATAGGTAAAATAGTAGTGAGCGAAGAGACAGGAAGAAAGTTCGGAGTAGTAGGCGACTTCAAGTTCGTGGCAGAGAGCGGAGAACTACTGAGCATAGTGCTAGCAGAGCCAACTAAACATGCCCGCTCGCTCAACTTGGAGCAAGACGAGCGCGGAAACCTCCTCATACCCTTCTCTTGCGTGAGGAGCGTTGGTGATTTTGTCATCATAAGTGAGAAGGAAATAGGATAACCAAAACCGTTTGAAATTTTTACGTTTGTTTTCTCGGTTACTATTATGCTTAGTCTTTGTTCGAGGAGGGGTGCGTTGAAATTTCCGTTTAGTTTGGAAGATTCAAGATGTGTGGTTCTTGGTATCCCTTTCGAGGGAAGGCATTGGGGTAACGGGAGTGGTGCTAGGCTAACACCAAAGCTCTTGAGGAAGTACTTCGACCACTACTACAGCTACGATCTAGAAAGTGGGTTAGATCTCTACGAGTTACCGATCTTCGATGCCGGTGACGTTAAGGTGACGAAGAGCTTCGAAGAGACGAAGAGAAGAGTAATAGAAGTAGTGAAGTACTTGAGGTCGAAGAATCCATCTATTCGCTTTTGCTTCATAGGTGGGGACCATTTGGTAACACCGATGCTAGTAGAAGCACTTGGAGTAAGAAGTCTCATTTCCTTAGATGCCCATCTGGACTTGCTCTCGGAAGACGATGCAAGAGGTTACGAACATGCAACGGCCATGCGAAAAGTAGCGAATAAAGGGGTAACTCTTTACGTTCGCGGAGTTCGCGACGTGAATAGCGAAGAATTAGAATACGCGAAACTCAAATCGATAGACTGGCGCGGTGATCTATCTGATCTTCCATCGCGAATAGATTATCTTAGCATAGATCTAGACGTTCTAGATCCTATTTACGTAGATACCTCGGCCCCAGTTGCTATGGGCATCGAGTTCAAACAATTACTCAAAAGCCTGCGAAGATTGGAGTTCGACCACGCCGATATAGTCGAATGGATTCCGCCAAGAGGATTTCCGTACGTAGCTAAGTTATTCAGGGAAATTCTGATTAAGCTCGCATCACCTAAGCGTCTTAAGCATTAGTCACAAGATCCAACCATGGAACTAGATGAGATAATTCGAAAGATAGTCGAACGTACCGGATTAAACGAGAGAGAAGTGAGAGAAAAAATCGCTAAGAAACGGAGGGATCTTTCGAATCTAATAAGCGAAGAAGGGGCAGCGTATATAGTCGCGAAGGAGCTGGGCATAGATCTGATTAGGCGGAGGATATTCAGGTTGAAGATAAAGAACGTCATCAGTGGGATGAGAAACGTGAACCTGCTAGCTAGGATAGTGAGTGAAGTGGAAAGGAGAAAGTTCACAACGAGATATGGCGATACAGGGGAAATGGCAAGCTTCTGGATAGGAGATGAGACAGGTGTAATTCGCGTAGTGTTGTGGAACGAAGAGGTGAGGTTTGCTACGAATCTAAGGAGGGGAGATGTAGTTTCGATAGAAAATGCCTACACCCGAGATAACTTGGGAAGTCCGGAGGTGAGAATTGGAAAGCGGGGGAAACTCGTTCTCTGGGAGGGTGAGGCTAACTTACCAACTGCAAGTGAAATAGAGGAGAAGTTCAAGCCAGGGAAAGCTCTGCGCGAATACGAACGTAAGCCAATAGCAAAGCTAAGGGTTGGAGACTCTGCGGAGCTAAAAGCTACTGTAGTTCAGCTGTTCAGAATTCCACCACTCTTCTATTCTTGTCCCATATGTGGCGCCAAGCTGAAAGCTGGAAGGGATTGTGAGGAACATGGAACAAGAGAAGCGCATGCAGTAGTTGCTGGAATACTAGATGATGGCACTGCCAACTTGAGATTCGTGGCATTTCGAGAGCAAGCGGAAGCGATCCTCAACGCTAGCGTTGAGGAAATAGAGGAAAAGTTGAAGAGCAAGGAGAATACGAGTGCGCTAGAAGATATAATAGCCAATTCGATGTTAGGTAGAGACTTCATCTTTCGCGGCTTCGTGAAGTACAATAAGCTCTTCGAGCGCTTAGAGTTCGTGGTAAATGAAGTAAGAGAGGTAGATGTAAGGGGAGAAATGGAACGCTTATTAGGAGAGATAGAAAAACTGTCGGCAAAGCTCAAGGAGTAGATCTGAACTTTTAAAACTACTTTCTAACAGCTTATCGTGGTCCCATGAATGGGGGCGAATTCGATCTAGAGAGCTTACCTGGTGTTGGTCCGAAGGCTGCACAGAAGCTAAGGGATGCTGGATATTTTGATCTAATGGCAATAGCTACGGCTTCGCCAACGGAACTAGCGATGGTGTGTGAGATAGGAGAGGGACAAGCTGCTAAGATAATAGAGGCTGCGAGAAAGCAGCTCAAGATGGGATTTGAGCGTGCAGACGAGCTATACGAGAAGCGAAAAGGTGTAGTGAAGATAACTACGGGTAGCAAGGAGCTTGATCGACTACTCGGTGGCGGAGTAGAGACGCGCGCCATCACAGAAGCATATGGCCCATTCGGTTCGGGCAAAACACAGCTCGGTCTACAGCTTGCGGTTAACGTTCAGTTGCCAGAAGAGGAGGGCGGGCTAAGTGGCGCATGTCTATTCATAGATACGGAATCGACGTTTAGGCCAGAACGTGTAGCCCAGATAGCCAAGGCAAGGGGACTAGATCCTAAACAAGTATTAGCGAACATATACGTTGGGAGGGCTTTTAATAGTGATCATCAAATACTTCTTGCAGAGAAGGCGAAGGAGATAATTCCAGAGAAGAACATAAAGCTAATAGTAATAGATTCCCTCACTTCTCACTTTCGTGCAGACTACATAGGTCGTGGAGAACTCGCTACTAGACAGCAAAAACTCAATCGACATCTACATTTTCTACAGAGATTGGCAGATGCCTATAATCTCGCAATCTACGTCACTAACCAGGTGATGGCAAGGCCAGATATACTGTTCGGAGATCCTACCCAAGCCGTTGGTGGCCATGTTCTAGCCCATGCTGCTATGTTTAGACTCTATCTGCGAAAAGGTAAAGAGGATAAGCGCATAGCCAGACTGGTAGACTCTCCCCACTTACCAGAAGGAGAGGCAGTCTTCAGGATAACGGAGAGGGGAATAGAGGACGTGAAGTCCTAGATTCGATTAATCAACGCTTTTAATTTCACGAATCTCTTAATCTCTGAATTATGTCCAAACGTCTATGGATAATAATCTCCTACCTACTCAGTGCACCGGTTTTCGCATTACTAGCCTTTCTGATCTTAGCCCTTCAATTGGGGGATCCAGCAGCGTCAGCAAAACTAATGATGATAGCGATAGTCTTCGCATCCATTCTACCATCGTTAACGGTAGTTTTCCTGAAGACGAATCATAACGTTACTTATGAGCTCATAGAACGAGAGCTAAGACCAAAACCACTGGTACTAGCGTCGTTAAGCTATTTAATAGGTGCCATACTACTTTACCGCTTAGCTATTTCCCCTGAGGCAACGATCCTCATGTTATGCTATTGCTTCAACGCCTTGGCATTGCTCCTGCCCACACTGAGATGGAAGGTTAGCATTCATGCCGCAGGCGTAGCAGGCCCTGTTACTGCGTTGATGTTACTTCTCGATTCAAGCTACGCCCTACTCTATCTCTGCTTAGTTCCCGTGTTTCTAGCTAGGCTGAAGTTAAAACGACATAGCTTCCCAGAACTCGTAGCTGGTACTTTGATCTCCATTCTCGTGACGTTCATCGTAGTGCGAATTCTCCTCTAGACTACTCAGCGTAGTTTCAAGTCCAGTCTCCTGAGAACATTTCGGATACGGCTGTCTCTTGTTCTTCAATTTTCTCGCTAAAGACCAGCCCGAAGACGAGGTGATTCTTAGCCAATACCAGTAGGAGGCCCATCGATAAAAATTCGATGGAGGAATGAAAATCATGGCGAAGATCCTCGTACTTTGCATAGATAGAGACAACGACTTGGGAGAAAAAGCTGGCGTAAAGGGTCCAGTCGTTGGGGAACGGGCTTGCCTGAATGCCGCAAAACAATTACTGTTAGCAGATCCAACCGAGAGTGACGGAAACGCGATTTACGCAGCAGTAAAGCTAAAGCGTAGTCTACCAGATTCACAAGTAGCGATTCTAACAGGAGATAAGGAGCTAGGACTGAAGAGCGACGTAGCAATTAGGGAGCAGCTTAGGGATGTGCTGAAGAAGACGAATGCTAAGGAAGCAATCGTAGTGAGTGATGGAACGAGTGATGAAGTAGTCTTACCAGTAATTCAGTCGCTTCTTCCAATAACGAGCGTTCAGCGCGTAGTGGTGAGACAGAGCGAGAACGTTGAGACTAGCTACTATTTGATCAAGAGCTATTGGAAGGAACTACTTTCTAAGCCAGAAAAGGCGCGCGTGATTCTAGGATTGCCTGCAATAGCACTCATAATCTTGGCCATCTTTGGCTCTATGGGATTGAGCTTCATACTACTCGTAACAGGCGTCTACTTGCTCGTTAGGGCGTTCGATCTAGAGGGGATACTAGCTTCCATGGTGAGAGAGACTTCACTCTCCTTCAGGAAGGGGAAGGCATCCTTTCTTCTCTACGTCATATCCCTCGTACTATTTGTCGTTGGTGTAGTGATAGGACATAGGAAGGCGCTGGCTTACACCGGAATAATACAACCAACACTAGCTTTCGTGAACTCAGCAATTCCTGGTTTCTTCCTAGCTTCTGTATTCTTCTTCACGGGGAAGCTTCTAAACAAGAAGATAAAGCTAGCCATATACACCAGGCTACTTGCGATCTCTTTCGGCGTTTCGCTAATTCTCTATCACGCTAGCGAGTACTTGCTAACGCCCGGTATAGGGACGAGTAATCTCATGTTTGCGGTGGTAACGAGCTTCGCAGTTCTCATAGCAGCAATCCTCTTAGAGCGGCTGAGGAAAAATCTCTAACGAGGTTAAGAAATATTTAAATCGGAGAGAAAATAGAAAATCGTGGTTCTGATGCCAGCAAGATCAGCGAAACCCAAGCTCGAGGAGATCTTTCTTAGGAAGAAACCGGTTCACTTGCTCGTATCCTTGCTTGGCAGTAAGAAGTACGTTAGTGTCGTGGCAAAGGAGATAGATTGTACTTATTCCCACGTAGTCAAGCTATTAAACGAGCTCAAGAAGTATGGCCTAATAGAGTTCGAAAAAGAGGGAAGGGTTAAGTACTTAACTCTAACCCAAGAAGGAACCGAAGTGGCCAAACTCTTCGAGTCCTTGCTCAGGAGGTTCTCCAAGATAAGGATTAAGGAAGACTAAAGGTTATTAAGGCGGTCTCCTAAGTAGAAGTTATGTCTAGATTCTTTAAGGTAGTGCTTTGGCTGGCGCTTTTGCTATCACTTAGTTCTGGGTTACGCCTGCCCGAAGAGCAGCAAAACATCGAATTAGCCCTCCTTCAGAACAGTAGCATAACCATATTTCTAATCCTGCAAAACGATGCCGCCAGTTTAGTGAGAGTAAACCTTACTTGTGCTGGAGATTGTAAGCACTTGCGCTTCGGTGGGGAACTAGCGGAGAGATATGGACTCGAAATGAATCCATACTCCCAAGTCTTCTTGCCAGTAACTCTGATAGCACACGATAGACTGGGCGAGTACGAGGTCATCATCCTCGCCAACGATGCTGCTATCTCGCGAATAAAAATGCTGGTAACGCTCTCTCCTGAAGACGTTCAACAGCTAGTGAAGGAGCGCGACGAAGCTAAGCAAATCACTGAGCTCCTTCTCAATCAAACAGCAAAACTTACTAGCCTAATCAATCGAAGTTTCTCTTCTCTCTATGAGGTTCTGGGACTGATCAACGAGACCCTAGTCACAGAGGTGAGGGAGAACTTAGCTAATCTCACGGAACAAGTGAAGAAGCTCGGGAAGACAAGTTCCTACCCCACAGGGGCAGCTGTAGTTTCTGTCTCTACGTTGGGCATAGCATTCGCGGGCGGTGTGGTGGTGGGCTTTCTCCTCATAAAACGTTCAGAGCTTGCTAGAAGACTTAGACTCAAGTTCGTGAAGAAGGGATCTCACACGGTCTAGCCGCTAGGAAAGATGAAGTTTAAGGTGCAAGGCTCATCTGCGACGTTCCCCTAGCAGAATCGATGCTACCGAGAACCTCGTAGCTTCGATAGTGCTTCTGGTAAGCAAATGAATTAGGCAATTCTTTGTATTTGCTACGGCTAGTACGACGCTTCGATCTCGCGGACCGTTGCTCGCGTTGATGCGGCTCTAGACAACACTCCTTTCTGAAATGGGACCACTTTCCCTAACGTAGTTGAGCCGTTAAGGATGGTAGTAGACTTCGTAGGCTACTGTCACCAGAAAACAGTTTTTAGATCCTCACATTCACAGGAGTAAGAGGAGAAATCATGGAAAGCCTCACAAATAATAGTAATAATCAATTGAAACTTCGGATAATTATTTTGCTTTAAAACAATTTAATTTAAAATATATTTTTAAGTATAGTTCTTAACTCTCACAAAAACTTGTTCAGGTGTTGCTTGTTGTAATATAAGTGATGAAATATTAATTAAAAACTAAGTTTTTGAATAGATATCTGCAATAAAGATCTATAGAAAAGATTAAGAAAAAACTATCTTTTTTG
>Ga0105154_1000355_pt1 | contig 20642 bp, 22 predicted proteins | sample SSWtaG_FD_89672 | JGI IMG/M metagenome (GOLD analysis project Ga0105154, IMG submission 89672) | Hot spring microbial communities from Sandy's Spring West, USA to study Microbial Dark Matter (Phase II) - SSWsed_matched | ecosystem: Environmental > Aquatic > Thermal springs > Hot (42-90C) >... | reverse complement strand
CACCGAGAGCCCTTACAAAAAAGCGATGTCCACGTTGTTCCTTGCTCTCTCAAGCCTTTTAAGATTGGCTTTTTGGAGCCCCCAACCAAATCTCGACGCAAGGGCAGGCTGCGATGAATCGCCCGCAGCATCACAGTGCAGTGAAGGCACGGATTTCAAGGGCCTTCGAATCAGAGCTCCAAGTTGGCTCTGACCTGAAAGCGAACCCCAACGAGCTCCAGAGACCTTCACGCCCCGCCGTTAAGCCCGTAAAGACCCCAGGTGCCGGCGGGGCAGGGCTTCGAGGAGGGTGCTGACATTGTTACACCTAAAGACACGATAGCAAAAGCCTGTCGAGTCCCACCGGTTCCCGCTGGCAATGTAGAAACAAGCCAGAGAACGGCAGGTATATAGTGCTGAAGATTGCGTTCGCAGTCCAGACGGAATTCCTGCAGTATCTTGCAGGAGCGCGGGCAGTATCTAAGGAGCGATAGGCAAACGCTGTTGCGTCGACTAGGACCCTAGTCCACGCTAACCCCTCTCGACTCTGGCAGCGCCCTGAAGACCCTCGCACCAGGAACCTCCTTTAAGACCTCGCGCCTTACCCTCTCCTCCTTTGAAGCTTCCACGATTAGCACCACAGAGCCCCCCATTCCAGCTCCCGTTATCTTGCCTCCCAGCGCGCCGTGCATCCTAGCGGTGTGAACGACCTTCTCCGCCTCCAAAAACGAGACTCCAATCGAACTGAGCAATCCGTGATTTGCGAGCATCAGCTCCCCGAGACAGACGTAGTCTCCTCGCTTGAGGCACGACACGGCCTCCATAACGAGCTCCTCGGCCGCATCGTAGACCTTCTTGAAGAGGCCGGGATGGCGCTCGTACCTCTCAAGAACGCCCAGAACGGCATCTCGCGTTCTCCTTGGAACTCCAGTATCGACGATGAGGAACACCACGTCATCAATTCCCACCCTGCTCGTCAGCTTGTGGTATCTATCCAGGCTGTAGAAGAGCACGAAGCCGCCCTCAACGGCAGCAACAACATCGATGCCGCTTGGCTTGCCGTGAAAAGCCCTCTCTCCAAGCATTGCCTTCTCGATGAGCTCCCTTCCACAAAGCTCCAGACCTCTGGCTTTTAGCGCCGCAGCGGTTAGCGCTACCGACGTTGAGGCACTGCTACCCAGGCCCGAGCCCGGCGGAATTTCGGATTCTATTCTAACCTCGCAATCGCCTTCGATTCCCAAGCTCCTTGCGAGCTGGTAGTACGGTGCAAGGTGCGTGCTCGCTTTAGCGTCCTCCTCTCTACAGAATGTAAACCCTCCATACTCCCTCGAGAGAATCCTGATACAGCCATTCAAGCTCCTATCCCGTAGCACGCTTACGTGCGCTCTTAGAGAGAGAGCCGAGACTATTGCAGGCTTCCCTCTGACAACAAAGTGCTCTCCGAACAGAATGACCTTTCCTGGAGCGCTAGCGCGCGCTCTCACTTTCGAGTCCTCCACCCTTAGGCACGTGCCAGCAGCTCTTTGATGCCGTGCTCAAAGCGGCTCCTGGACCGTACGATATTCTTACTCGACACCTACATACTATTTAACCTTGAGCGCTGCGCCTCTAGGGCCTCTGGCAGAGGTGCCAAAACTAAAAATAGCGGGATGGTCAAGACAATACTCGCAAGAGGTGGTTGGTATGCCGAGAAGGAGAAGGAGCTTTTTCGATATTTTCGAGGATCTCTTCGAGGAAATGGAGGAGCTTCGAAGAAGGATAGAGGAGGAGTTCTTCAGATTCGCTATTCCCGAGGAGCTAAAAGAAGAGAGGTTCGGTCCGCTACTTTATGGTGTTAGAATAGAGATCGGTCCCGATGGCATTCCGAAGATACAGGAGTTTGGCAACGTCAAGCGCGTTGGTGTCAGACCGAAAATAAGCGAGGAGCGCGAGCCCCTGGTGGACGTCTACGAGGAGGAGGACAAAATAGTGGTAGTCGCTGAGATGCCCGGTGTGGAAAGGGACAAGATATCCGTCAAGGCTACGGAGAATAAGGTTACCATTAGAGCAAGCAACGAGCAGAGGAGGTACTACAAGGAAATCGAGCTACCAAAGCCCGTCAAGCCTGAAACAGCGAAAGCGCAGTACAGAAACGGCGTACTTGAAGTAAAGGTTGAGAAGCAGGTCAAGGAGAAGAAGGAGGAGGGCATCGACATTAGGGTAGAGTAGACTCTAGTGCCACCAAGAGAGGAGGCATTGAAGGAGAGTCTTTTTCTTAAGAGCGCCCATCGAGCCCCAACGAAAACAAGAATAGCTACTTTTCACTTATTTTTTTGCTTGTAGAGCCTCGCTCTTCCCTCTCCCTCAGAAGGTGTAAAACAAGCCTTAGCAAGTCGCTCCTATTGTAGAACCCATACTTCTTTACAATCGAATCGAGCCTTTCGAGAGCCTGCTCGTCGAGCTTAAAGGTCACAGTCTTGCTTGGAGAGCACGACATCAGGTAAAGCTTCTCGTGCTCTAGGGTGCTTGGAATATTGCCGTTAATGGCAAGCTGTGCGAGGTACCTCAGGAAGTGGCTCCTAGAGGAGAACCCCTTCTCGCGCCAGAACCTCTCAAGCCAGGCATAAGTCTCCTTGTCGAGCTTTAGGGAAACCGTTTTCTTCTCTCTAATCTCCAGGAACAGAACATCGCTACCGCTTCCCTCGCTGGTAAAGCTTAGAGAGGCCCTCAATGTTCGAGATCACCCTACTGCCTTGCGATTGCAAAAGGATACTCGATTTCCAGTCACTTTGCTTCACACAAAGGAGTCGAGAGACTAAAGGGTAATACGTTATATATAAAGGTTCTCTGCAATGAAAAAGGAGAAAGCGTTTTTTGTACAAACGACGGGATTCTGTCCGTAGCGATTTGAAAAGCGACTCTAACAATGGTAATACCCATGTATGCATGGTAGTACTGCCGGTGTACGCAATGGTAAGTAGCTACTATACGGAAGTGATATCAGACTGTCCCTTGTGTGGTTCCAGTAACACATATACAGTAAGGCAGATGGTATATGTCGTGCCGAGGGTAGGCCCGACCCTAATTGCCTCTGGCAGGTGCAGCTCTTGCGGGTTTAGGAGCACTTGGATTCTTCCAATGGAAACCTCTGGCGAAAGGGAGATTAGAATCGAGGTGAGTAAGCCAGGAGATCTAAACAGGCTCGTGCTCGTGGGAGAGAACACCGATGTTTTAATACCAGAGCTCGAGCTCGAGTTTCTGTCGTCGGAACTAGAGCCTGGCTATATAACCACCGTCGAGGGCATTTTGCTTAGGTTCTACGAGAAGCTAGAGTGGCTCTGTCACGTCGAGTACAGGGCAGAGTGCGAGGAAAAGCTTAGAGAGCTGCGAGAGGCACTTGAAGGCAGCAAGCGCCTTACGATAGTCCTCAGGGACAGATACGGGCGCTCGGCACTCCTCTACTAGCGCTGGCAGTCGACGTGCTTTAGAGTGTGGCCAAGCTTCGCGTTGAGTTGAACCTCAAGAGCGAATAGGGCATCGCTCATTCTATTGAGAAGCCTTAGGATTTCCGAGTGGCTTCTAATGTTTAAGCCTGCCTCTACAGCCTCCACGAGCTCCCTTTCAAGCCTTCTCACGACGGCTCTCGCGAGAGCTAGAGCTGCCGATGCAGGATGCCCTCCATGTAAAACGAAGCCGCGTGGAGCGGAAGAGGAGCACGCTTCAACTATTCTCTCGACGAGCCTTAAGTCGCTCTCGCCAATACAGGGCTTACCGGCAAGAGCAAAACCAACTCTAAAGAGCATTGCCTGAAGAGCCTCAATTTGCCCCCTAAGCTCGACCTCGCTCTCGGGCAGAAGGCTGAGCGCGAGGCCTAGTGCCGATTGGGACTCGTCAAGCGAGCCCATGAGCTTGATGCAGGGATGGGACTTCTTCACGCGCGTGCCATTGATAATGCAGGTGGTTGTTCCATCATCTCCAGATCCCATCGAGGGCTTCAGTAGAGCTCACCTCCCATATGCCGCTACAGCATCACTAAACCCTATAGCGTACCTTCTGAGCTCTTTTTCAACGAGGCTTCTCGGACTTCCGGCTATTAGGGTGTCAATTTCATCGCGTAGGAGGTAAACCGTGAGCCTGTACCTGTGAGTCTCGCCGCGAGGAGGACAGGGTCCGCTGTAGCCTATCTTGCCGAAGTCGTTTCTGCCCTGCATGGCCCGAACGGGCTCTCTCGTTATGAGCTTCTTCGGGATCCCCTCGGGTATCATGTTGCCCTCGAGAAGGACGTTCCAGGCCACCCAATGCGTTACGACGTCAAAGTGGGCATCAATATCCTCCATTAAGAGCGCGAGCCAGCATCTACCGCTTAAGCCCTCAAGCCTGATGGGAGGGGATACGCCCTCTCCATCGCAGGTATACTTCTTAGGGAAGAAGTCGAAGCCTAAGCTCACTCTAAACTCCCTTCGCATCATTTCGCTCATCCTCTGCAACAGGACCTTCCGGTATGCGAGAAAGGGCTGGCTAGACGCTCGAGAGCCCGCACCCACACGTTGCAGGTTAAGGTGCGAGCTCTACTAAAATAAGCTGGACGCACCATAGCATATTAATGTAGTGGCGCGAAGGAACCAGTCGCGAGGGGGTGCAGAGGAAAAAGCTGCAAGCACCAAGAGGCCTGAAGGCCGAGGTGGAGCTCATGACGTGCATCCTAATTGTGGGCCTGGCGGGCTCTGGAAAGACAACGCTAACCAAGGCCTACAGCAGGTGGCTGAGAGAGAACGGCTACGAAGTGAGGGTGGTTAATCTCGATCCCGGAGCAAAGAGCCTTCCATATACTCCAGACCTGGATGTTAGGAGGTACTTCACCGTGGAGGAGTTAATGCTAAAGCACGGCCTCGGGCCTAATGGTGCATTTGTAAAGGCAAGCGAAATGCTACTAGAGTACTCCAACGTCCTGCTTGAGAGGATATCCGAGCTTGAAGCTAGCAGCGACTACGTGGTGGTTGACACTCCAGGCCAAATGGAAATGTTCGTCTACAGGAGGAGTGGAGGCTACTTCGTAGCGAGACTGAAGGCTCTCGGCAGCACCCTTGGCGTGTTCGTCATTGACGGAGAGCACGCAAACTCCCCAGTAGACCTTGCAGTTTCGTGGACCACATCCCTTCTCGTTCAGCTAAAGCTGGACGTTCCAATGGTACCAGTAGTCAACAAGAGGGACCTTATTGCAGACGTTGAGCTCGTAAGGTCTTTTGTCATAGAGCCCAAAAGCCTCGTCAGAATCCTGCTAGAGGAGAAGGGACTTCTTGCAGACGTTGCACTAAGGCTCGTCGACCTGATTAAAGAGTACAGTCGAGCGGTGAGACCCATACTACTCTCAGCAACGAGAGAGGAGGGTCTCGAAGAGCTTCACTCCATAGCGCACGAGATATTTTGCACGTGCGGAGACCTCTCTTAATGTCAATCCGAGGAGGCAGCTGGCTCCTGCCTGCACGGCTTGCTGGATGATGAGGAGTCCGATAATCGATGTTTGAGTGATGAGAGAGCACTTCTCTCCTCTAACCGTCGAGGCCTCGCGTCTGCCTCTACACGAATCCTTTGACCAGCAGCCTCCCCCGTTTTAGCGCTACTTGGCGTCGCACTTGCGAGCTTCCCACTCCGACCACAAACCCTGCAGGACTCCGAGCTCCGACCACGACAAAAAGCCCTAGATCTCGCTCACGGGCAAGCTCGTTCCGGAAAATTTATGTGTACCTAAAGCAAACCAATAATACGCCACGGCGGCTTTCGCGCAGACGCCTCAACCGACCTCATCTTAAACGAAGGTGTGTGACTGTTGCAGCCCGAGGGGGCGTTCGAGAGCGGTGCTAGGGGCTATGACTGCAAGGTTAGGCTCCACGACTGCTCTAGGGCACGCGAGTACATCGCCAGGGTGGACTCCATATTCAAGAAGATATTGTCGCAGGGCAAAACAAGAGTTCTGGTGGAGATCGAAGGAGGCTCTCTAGAGAGTTGCATTGATGTTATCAGGGAGCTTTACGAGAGGTACGTTGCGCTAACGCTTGTAGTCGAGGAGAGCGGGGGCCCTGGGAGCTCCCACCTCGAGTCCCAGAGCTCGGAGCTCGAAGCGAGCTGGGAGTGCAACTAAAGCCCGCTAGGGAGTGGTGCTATCGTGCCTCGCGCGCTCGAAGTTGACATAGTAGTTACAGTCGATAGAAGCATGATGAGCAATCACAGAGGGCGAGAGTTTCTCGGCTTTATGACCACGGCGCCTCCCGTGGGCCTTCCAGAGAGGCTTTGGAACTGGATGGCGATGCCGAAGATAGCCGTTGACGGCTACGGAAGGCCCCTTCAGGCGCCCTACGGGCTTAGAAAGATCGAGGCGGCACTCCAAGATGGTGGTATAGCCGCTGCGATAATAGATCCAGACCACATTGAAAAGTACATCAAAAATGGTGCTAAGGCCGTCTTCATTGGTCACCACGACTACTTTGCATTCAACCCTCCAAGCAGCGAGTACTGGCTTGTAACCGGAGAGGAGCCCATAAACAGAAGAAGCTTCATGAAATTCATGGCGAGGCTCCTAGACTACAAAAGGAGGTACAATCCAGACCTGAAAATTGTGGTCGGCGGACCGGCAGCATGGCAGTGGCTCTACGTTCCCGAGTACCTCAGGAGGTTTGAAGTCGACACGATAGTAGAGGGCGAGGGAGAGAGTGTTGCCGTAGAGCTCGCCAGAATGATACTAGAGGGAAGGAAGCTCCCGAGGCTCGTAGTGGTAGGCCCCAGAGACGTACCCGGGCTCTCCGAAATACCGACCATCAAGGCCCCCTCGATAAATGGACTAGTAGAGATAATGAGGGGCTGCCCTCGCAGGTGCAGCTTCTGTAGCGTGACGCTAAGGGCGCTGCGATACTACACCCTCGAAATGATCGAGGCAGAGCTTAAGGTCAACGCAGAAAGCGGCACTAGAGAGGGAATACTTCACAGCGATGACGTTCCTCTCTACGGCGCAAAGGGCCTAGAGCCAAACATGGAGGCTCTAGTGAAGCTTCACATGCTGGCCAAGAAGTACTACCACGAGGTCTCGTGGAGCCACGCATCCCTGGCTACGGTGCTCTACGGCGAGACGCGCTACAGGATGATATCGAGGCTCGCAGAAATACTTCTAGACGGAAGGCAGAAGTACGTTGGGCTTCAAACAGGGATCGAGACGGGTTCCCCGAGGCTGGCCGAAAGGGTCATGCCTGGAAAGGTCGCTCCCTACAAGCCTGAAATGTGGCCGGAAGTAGTCAGGGAGGCGTTCCAGATAATGCACGACAACAAGTTCATTCCTGCAGCAACAGTGATTCTGGGACTCCCAGGAGAGACTGCAGACGACGTCGTAAGAACCATCGAACTAATCGAGGATCTCAAGAGCTACAGGAGCCTGATAGTACCCATGTTCTTTGTTCCAATGGGGGCATTGAGGCGTGGGGACTGGTTCACCAGCGTTCATCTAACGAGAGAGCATGCCGAGCTCATGCTGGTCACGTTAAGGCACAGCTTGAAGTGGGTCAAGGACATCATCAAAAACTACTACGCTACGGGGGCTAAAATGGCACCCCTTAGAGTACTCCTCTTGAGGTTCGTGAAAATGATAGAGAACTTTGCATCCACGCTCACACCAGATAGAGTACTGTACTACATTGAGAGGTCGAGGAAAAAGCTCATTGAGAGGTCGGGAGACAGGGGACCCATTGTTGAAAAAATCAAGCGCAAAATGCGTGCTCCAGTCGAGGTGAGACTTTGAGCAACATGGAGTGCATTAAGAGGGTGCTCGCTCTAAGCAAAGGAGCGGTCTTAATGGTGTTCGACGAACCAGTTAGAAGCGTCAAGCAGGCTTCCAGCGTCTCGGGCGTCAGCGAGAGCGATATAGTGAAGACTGTGGTAGTGCGCGGGGCTAGGGGAGACTACGCCGTAGTGGTTCTCGGCTCGTGTAGGGTTTCGCTCGAAAAGCTAGGTCTCGCTCTGAAGGATGAGTCCCTCAGGCTAGCACGGGCCAGGGAGGTTCTAGAAGTTACGGGGTACGAGTCGGGAGGGGTCCCTCCCGTTTGTCTAGACGAGAGGGTTAGGACCGTCATTGATAAGAGGGTGCTGGAGAGGGATTACGTTGTAGGCGGTGGGGGCTCTACTCACGCGCTTCTCAAGCTTCCGGTTAGCCTCTTGCTTCAATTCAACAGTAACCCCATAGTAGCCGACGTGTCGGAGTGCTAGGCGTCTTCCCAAAGCCGGAGACCCCTACGGATCCCCTCCCAAAGCTATGACCGCGAGCGCGTGCTCTACTCGACGTGCAGGCAGCCTGCCAGCTCCGCAAAGCAAAGCGACAGAGCGTAGCGGAGGATCGGCAGAACTCAAACCAGCAAGAGAGGCTTGGATTCGAGAGCGCGCTCTGATGGACCTCCAACCGCCATGTGGAGTAGTCAGGCGCTGGGCTCCAAGCCCCTCGCTTCTCCTTCAAACCAAATCTTATCGGCAAGCCTCCTAACGGCACTAGCGAATGCCTTGTTGTTGACGACTATGGCCATCGCCTCGCCCTCTATGTTGGGATCCGGCACGCCAATTATTACAGTGTGATCGTCGATTATCATCGAGTCGAGCATAACGCTGCCAGCGGTCTTGATCCACTTGATCCCCAGGTCTCGAAGAAGCTTTACATCGCTATCTGTGAGTTCGAAGTATGCTGGAATGATCAGCCTAACATCCACGCCCTTAATTAAGGGTCTGCAGGACGCGAGAAATGGCTTTATGACGTTTAGCCTTTCGAGCGCTTTCCATGCAAGCAGGTATACTGTACGAGCCCTACTAGCCATAGCAAAGCTTCTTGCAAGAACCTCCCTTAGACCTCTAATCACCTCAATGGCTTCCTCGACTCTCTCGTAGTGCTCCGCGTGCCTTGCTAGCTCTTCTGCAAGCCTCATGATGCCCTCGGCCCTCTCGACGGCCTGGCTTACAACTCTGGAGGCAAACGCGAATAGAGACTCTCGCACATCAAGCGCAACGTACCAGTTGTTGGAGGGCTTTACCAGACCCTTTGACTCGAGCGACTTTACTACATCGTACACCCTTGGAAGGGGGACTCCGCTTGCCTCGGCAGCCTGCTTGGAGCCTCTCGCACCCTTGAGTATTGCGAGGTAAAGTCTAGCCTCGTACTTGTTTAGGCCCAGAAGGGTTCTCAGCCTCTCCTCCAGCGACTCAAGTCCTCTGGTCGCCGACAAGGCCTACCGACCCCACCTCTCGCTTACCAGAGCGTTGTATATAGCGTTTAGTCTCTCACCCTCGCTCACGGACTTCAAGTCTATTACAGCCTTTACCCTTGAGGGCTTGTGCGACAGAACGTATATTCTGTCTGCTATGCTTGTGAGCTCGTCAAGCTGGTGCGAGACAACGAGCATCGTGATGCCACGCTCCCTATTGAGCCTTTTTAGAGTGGCCTGCAGGCTGCTTATGGAGAAAGCGTCCAGACCCGTGTAGGGCTCGTCGAGAAGCAGCACGTCCGGTCCTAGCACCAGAGCTCTTGCAATGGAGGCCTTTCTCGCAGTTCCACCGCTAACCTGTCTAGGGTACTTGTGAAGGTGCTCCTCAATCCCCAAAAGCCTTGCAACCTCGAGGACTCTGCGTTTGAGCTCCTCTCCCCTAACCCCTCTGAACTTCAGCCCCAGCCCAATGTTCGATGCTAGCGTAGCCCACGGTAGGAGAACATCGTCCTGGGGGACCAAGCCGAGCCTTCCTCCTACCTCTACTGTACCGCTGTCGGGCCTCTCTACTCCAGCCACTATCCTGAGCAGGGTGGTCTTGCCGCATCCGTTGGGTCCCACGATGCCCACGACCTCCTCCTTGTTGACTACAAGGCCAATGCCATCGAGAACGGGCTCCTCGCCAAACCTCTTGGTAACTCCGTTAACGCGTATCATAGCAGCCACCTCTTGGTCCAGTCTTCCATAGGCTTTAAAATCGCGCGATCGAGCAAAATCATGAGCAGAACCAGAAGCAAAGCCCACGCAAACACCCCCTCTGGGATCCCCAGATCGTAGTTGTACATTAGCTGGTAGCCAACGCCTCCCCCACCGCCAAAGGCCTCTGCGACCACGCTTATTCTGAGTGCCACTCCAATCGCAGCTCTGGAGGCGCTTGCAATGTGGGGAACGCTTCCAGGCAGTATTATTGTAGCGAACTCTTGGACCTTCGAGGCTCCGAGCACCGTGGAGAGCTCTCTAAACCTCTTGTCGAGGGCTTTCGAGGCTCCGAGCACCGTGGAGAGCAGTACGGGATACGTTGCAGCAGTTGTAACGAGCACGGGAGGAATTGGGCTTAGCACTCCAAAAATCATGATCAGTACCAGAGTCCAAACAAGCACGGAAACGCTCTGAACGAAGGTGTTTAGCGATGCTACGAAGCACTCTAGAAACCTATTGAGGTAGGATAGAAACACAGATGCAACAGAGAGCCCGAGGGCGATTCCAAACCCCAAGATGCTATTGTAGAGCGTTCTTGCGAAAGACTCTGCAACCAGCATTGGGGGCGTCGAGAGGAGGTATGCGAGAACCCGTTGGGGGGTTGGTACGAGCTTTGGGAGAATGCTGCTTGCAAGTAGCCATAGCAGTACAGTTACGAGCACCAGGGTCGGCCAGCCTGCTATTTGCACTAGCCTGCTATCTGTAGAAGGCGTCCTCCGGAATGCCATCTGGACTCTCCTTCAGATACCCTCCCATCCATGCTATCATCCACACCCTCCTGATGTTCTCCACCAGCTTGCTGTCCAGCGGCTCAGCACACACCCTAACCCTGCCGTACAGGGTTTCCGCTGCCTGCTCGCTGAGCCCGTACAGCTTTGATAAGGTCGAGACCACGAGCTCTCTGTCGTCTATCCACGCCCTAGCAGCCTCAAGCCTGGCGCTCAAAAATGCCCTCAGGGCGCTCTCGCTCCTCTCGACAAAATCCCCCCTGGCAACCCATACCAGCATTACAGGCTCCCCAGGGTATCCAAGCCTTTTCCACATAGCCGAGAAGTCCTCTACTATGCGTGCCGATGCCTCCACTATCGCTCGGCTTACAAGCGGCTCCCAAACCACTATTGCATCGACATCCCCGCGCTCGAGGGCCGCTACGATAAGTCCGGGTGGAACATTAACGACGTTGACCGCGCTCTCGTTAAATCCCGTTTCGCTCACATCAACGTTGTATGCAAGCTTGAGATAGGCCTTGAACATCATGTAGGTTCCAGAGGCCACAACAGCAGCCACACGCTTGCCCTTCAGGTCGGCTGCACTCTCCATGCCTTCGCTTTTAGCGAGAATTGCCTGGTTTTGAAACATGTCGACTGCAACAATCTTGATGTTCTCTCCGTCCTGCACTAGCTTGGCGGCCATTTCGACTGGTATGACCGCTAGGTCGGCATCCCCCTTTGCTATAGCAGCCAGAATGTCGGGCGTCTTCTGGAGTCTTAGAACCTCGAGCCTAAAGCCGTGCTTGCGATCCAAGTGCGCTTCGAGCATGATGTCGAGCGTGCTAATTCCACCCTGCAGCGTGGCCGCTCTGACGAAAGCCTCCCCTGGGGGCTGGCCTAGCTGCGTGTAGGCAGCATAAACTGCTACCGGTAGTAGTAGCAGCGAGATTAGAACCGCAGCAAGCTTCCTCTCTCTCATGCGTTACCACTAGCAGGTAGTAACGACCAGTAGCGTTATTTATTTCTAACTCCAGGCCTTCAGCTCAAAATCCCATCTAGAACCACTCCCACTGAGATGATGATGGAAACCGCAAGATTTAGGTTGAAGGCTTTTGGAATGTTCGAAAGCCCGCGCCGCACGAGCACGTGCTGGTATGCGATGACGAGCGCCCCCAGCGTCGTTGCAGCAATGCCTAGGAGACCCAAATTGTAGATCAGGCAGCCTGCTAGCAGGAGAGCTACTGACAGAGCGTGCATCAGAAGAGCCGAGAGGAGAGCCCCTCCAATTCCAAGCCTTGCTGGTATACTGCCTAGGTCGGCTCTTCTATCGAAGTCCAGGTCCATGATGCTGTAAATGACGTCGAAGCCTGCAACCCAGAGGGTCACGGCTGCGACGTAAACGTACGGGACTGTTTTGAGCGCCTCGACCAGACTCGAAACACTGTCTCCAGAAGCAGCAATTGCTCCTCCAAACACAACCATTCCGAGCGCAAGGCCGAGATGCAGGTGGGGGATCCAGTGAACCCGCTTCGCGTAGGGGTACGTAATTACAATAGCCCACAGCAGGGGGCTTAGTGCGAGAGCGTACGGATTCAGCATGGCAGCCGAAGCGAAGTACAGAGCGCTTCCAATAAGAGCGACAAGCCAGGCCTCCCTTATGGAAACAGCTCCCGTGACGAGAGGTCTGTTCTTAGAGCGTGGGTTCTCGCGGTCGATGTCGAGATCTGCAATGTTGTTAAAGGACATTCCAGCGCTTCTAAGCCCGAGAACCGCGAGGGCTATCAGAACGGCGTCCTTGCCCGTAAGCCCGTAGCCTGAGAGAAGGGCTCCTGCGTACGCAAACGGAAGGCTGAAAAGCGTGTGCTCGAGCCTAACGAGCCTCAGCAGGGCTCTAACCTTGTTTCTTTCAGCTACCCTTCCAGGATCCCATGCTGGCAGCCCGCTAGTCAATTCCATATAGCGTCCACCTCTCGTCCACGAGCCTTGCAGTTTCATCGTCAACGCTGACCTCCTCGGGCCACTCCCTGCCTCCGTGCTCCTCTGGCAGCTTTCTAGTAGCGTCTATTCCAAGCTTGCTACCATATGCTTGTATGGGTGTTGCTGGATCGAGGGCGTCGGTGTGCGTTCCGGGAACGACCAGAACGTCTCTTTGCGGGTCAACGTTGGCCGAAACCGCCCATACGACCTGGTTCAGGTCGTGCGGGTTTATGTCGTGATCTACAACGACTACTATCTTCGTTAGAGAGAGCTGTCCGAGACCCCAAAGTGCCATCATGACCCTTTTAGCGTGTCCCGGAAAGCGCTTTCTTATCGACACTATTGCCAGGCCTTGGAACATGCCGTGCTCCGGTAGGTTAATTTCGACGACCTCGGGCAGAATCGTCCTGATTAGAGGAAGAAAGACCCTCTCAACCGCCTTCCCCATAACGGAGTCCTCCAGCGCGGGCTTGCCGGTAACGGTACCGTAGTATATTGGATCGCTTCTAAGGTGGAGCCTCGTCAAGTGGAATACCGGGTACAGGTCGCTGGGCCTATCGTAGTATCCAAAGTGGTCGCCAAAGGGACCCTCTCTCGCGAGCTCGTCTACGCCAACGTACCCTTCGAGCAGAGCCTCGGCTCGAGCCGGGACGAGAAGGCCGCTACTCAGTTCCGAAACCTCGATGCCCTCCCCCCTCAGAATCCCAGCAAACAGCAGCTTGTCAATGGGGTAGGGAACGGGCATTACGCCAGCAAGCATGGTGGCGGGATCGCCGCCAATGGCTATCGCGACATCGAGCCTCTCCAGCCCCCGTTCGCGAGCCCTTCTAAAGGCTTCTGCCCCCCTCTTGTGAACCTGCCAGTGAATGACAGCACGCTTGTCATCCAAAATCATCACGCGATAGACGCCAATGTTCGTGATGCCGCTCTCGGGATCGCGAACTATGACAAGCGGGTACGTGAGGTACCTCCCACCGTCTTTGGGCCACACCTTAAAGGCTGGTATTGCGTCGAGCGTAGCCTTCTCCTCCTCGTAGACCCCTTCCGAAAAGGCGGGCCTCCTAGCTCGCTTTGGAAGGAACTTTGCTAGCGTAGCGAACTCCCTTAGCGTGGAGAGCTTTTCGAACGCAGAGATGGGAGGAGGTCCTGCTATCACAGATACCAGTCTCTCTCCAATGCTCTCAAGCCTGTCCACTCCAAGAGCGAGCTTGACGGCATCTAGGCTACAGAATATGTTGCCTGCAACCCTCCACTCCGGGTACCCTCTAATCTTTTCAAAAAGAAGGGCCGGGCCTCGCCTGTACATGACCCTTCGGAGTATTTCTGGTATCTCGAGAATGGGGGAAACCTCTACGCTAACCCTCCTCAGAAGCCCCCTTCCCTCCAGTAGCTCAAGGTACTCGCGCAAGTCTCTAATCACAGCACGCAGCCCTCCAGTCGTGTACTTGCCCTCACATTTGCCTGTTTCCTATGGTGTTTGAGGATTATAAGCCAGCCAATTGTAGGCTAGCAGGTACGTGAGAGCAGGGAGAAGCTCCGGCGCATGTGCAAACCTGCTACTGCCTCTCCCCCGCCCCTTCCGGCCTCTCTCTGCTGCTCTCATGGACTTCAACAGGCTTTCTCTTAGGTCTCGGTCTAGAGGGCACGGTGACCACAAGAACCCGCAGGAGCTCGGGCACTTCGTGGATAAGCCTTCTGGCGAGGTGTAGAGCCCGCCTGTGAGCCTCTTTGAGGGCTTGCTCTCCACCAAGCTCGACCCAAACCTCTGCTTCTGCAAAGGATCCATAAAGCGTTACTCTAACCCGCCTAACGGAGTACCCGAGCCTTCTCGCCGCCCTGGCAATCCTTCTTCTGACCTCTACCATGTGCTTGTAGGGGCCCGGACCCAGAAGGTACAGAGCGTTGTCGTAGATTATCGCGACAAGCCCGTGTACGACGTAGGCTCCAATAGCGAGAAGCGGGATCTTCTCTGCAAGGACGTTTCCAAGAAAGTTTGCTGCTAGAATGGCAATCCCTCCTCCAATCTCGACCAGAACGTCGTACCTCAGCTTGGACATGACAACGTGAATCGATGCTAGCTTGAAGCTTACCTTGCGAAGCCTTCGCTTGAGGTAGGACTCAAGGACATATGATACAAGACCGCTTCCAATGGGATAGAGTGCGAGCACCGACGGCGTGGGCTCCCTGACGCCTACTATGGATTTGAACACCACTAGAAAGACCATAACGACGCTAACGAGCCCTACGACAACCGAAGCTAGAGCCTCTACGCGGAAAAACTCGTACCTAGCACGATACAGCATCATCCTGCTTCCAGCGATCTTCATCGAAAGAGCTATTCCCATGAACGAAAGAGCCTCTACAAGCCAAACGAGTGCCTCGAAAAGCACGATGCCACTTGGATAGCTGTACTTGTAGAGCGCAAAGCCTATCAGGGCTAGAATGCTGCTGACGACTGCTACGTGAAGGGCGCCATTAGCCTCCTCGCTTGCAATTAGGATCTTTCTAACAACAGGAACGGGTGCCCGAACTCCTCTAGAATTCCCTCTTCTCCATGCTTTCAGGCCGAACTACACCTCTCGATGCTACCACTTCCTCCCAGCATTTTCGACGTTCGAGCTTTAAGGGCGGGAGAGCGAGTTCTTCCTGTTCCTGCCTACTATAATAGCCTTTCTGGTTCGCGCTCCCAAAGACGCGCCCGCTCTGCATGTCTCTAATTGTTTGTCGTGTTCGCTTGGGCAGCTCTTGCTCGACCTTAATCTCAGAGGCTCACAGGCGGGCATGCAGCTGCTCTTGCAGGGGTGCACGCCGAGAAAGCGGTCAAAGGGCTGGTCTGCATGGTGGATGTAAGCGCCCTAGTGCAGGCGAGCCGCAGGGGTTCTGGAGCTTAAAGTAGAAGACTTCAATACCAGATACCAGAGTAGAGTACACGCGCAGACCTCAACACGTAGAGAGACACCCCTTCCAGCTCGATTAAAAACTTCGCACGGCAGTGCGAGTACGGCGAGGATTAAAAGCTCTCGCCTCCCTACTTCGCTTGCCTCTTGTATCATTGCAGCGTGCTTGCTACCAAAAACTCGACGCCGTGCAACGCTGGTATCGCGTTCTACCCCTGTGCTGCCAAGACTTCACGACCACACAGTGGAAGGCACCCCTTTCGTGCTAGCGCAGAAAAGCATATGAGCAGACCGTTTCAAATGCCAGTATCGGAGGTCTCGACCTCTTGAGCGAGGAGTGCAAGCCGGAGTCCGTTAGGGAGGCCATGGAGGCTATCAGAGCGAGCATTAGGGGGTACCTTGCAGCAAACTGTAGGCGCACGCTCGCCCTGGCGAGGCTTGCGGGACAGGAGAGAGTCAGGCTAGAGTACCGTGGCTTCTACAGGCACTACCAGCCGACGCAGTCCTTCCCAAAGTTCACGGACGCTCTCAGGTACCTTTTCAAGTGCTTGGAAGAGGAGGTCGAGGTAGATGGAATAGAGCTTGCTGCGAGCGCAGGGAGCTCTGCACACGCAACCATCTCCCTACGCACCCTGGAGGAGCTCTGCCGGGACTGAAGGTGGTTTTCCGACCAACCAGCCCCAATAGGCGCCATCGCTTGCAGGCAGCGTGCTGCCCACGATCCAGCGTTCCAAGGGGCGGGATCCTCGTCGCATCAAGGGGCTTGGCGTTCAGGTAACGCTGGACTCCAACGTGATGAAGGCCGTGAACGCTGATGCGTGATGACGTGTTTCAAGGCTGACGCTGACTCTATTAAACGCGTCTAACCAGCCTTTTGATGAGAGCTTTCAGGCACGGCTTGACGACACCTTTAAGTTGGAGTGAAGCGCATAGAGGCTCTGGTGGCAGACCGTGTCTGGCACGAAGAGGGTTGTTGTAGGCTCTGATGACGTGTATCCGGTTGCAAAATTTGTCGTAGAGTACCTCAAATCGAAGGGCTTCGAAGTCGAGGTTGCGGGATCCCTCAAAACGGGCAAGCTTCATCCATGGCCCGAGGTGGGCTTCGAGGTTGGCGAGGCCGTTGCCAAGGGAGGAGCGGACTTCGGCATTGTGATATGCTACACTGGGACGGGAGTGTCAATAGCGGCTAACAAGGTTAGGGGCGTTAGGGCCGCTCTCTGCACGGATGCGCAGAACGCGCGCGGCGCTAGGCTATGGAACGACGCCAACGTGCTAGCGCTTAGCGCCAGGCTCACGACGAGCGAGGTGGCCAAGGAGATAATAGACGCCTGGCTCTCCGTGGAGGCACCAGAAGACGAGGAAAGGCCCAACATTCAGAAGGTAGTAGAGTACGAGAAGGCCAAAGCCTAGCTTTCATTGCGTCCTCGTGCTTAAAGCCAGCTCTCCAGAAGCCTCCTCCGTCTTTAAGTGTTCGCCTCGAGCTTTACCGGGCGCCCTTCTCTGCCTCGCACCCCCTCTAAGGGCAAAAGGATCCTCTCGCTTGCCTCTCATAGCACCCACTTTACTGCTGCAGAGACCTGTACCAAATAGCACTCGAAAACAATCAGCCGAGTTCCACCACGGCCCGCTGACCCGCAGCCGTCCTCTCAGAGAGTGCCTTTATAATGCATGAGAGGCCAAGGTAGGAGTCGCCGCGGGGGTGAGGGCTCTTGAAGCCAAAGCACATTCTAGCCAAGCCTGGAGAGGTTGCCGAGCGGGCTGTGGTATCGGGGGATCCCAGAAGGGTCGAGCTCCTGGCATCGAAGCTGGATGACGCAAGGCTTGTTAGCAACAACAGGGGCCTTCTCGTGTATACGGGTCGCTACGGGGACTCCAGGGTAACCGTTGCAACTCACGGCATAGGAGGCCCCTCTGCAGCGATAGTCTTCGAGGAGCTCGTAATGCTTGGTGCGAGGGCTATTGTGAGGCTTGGAACGTGCGGGGGGCTTGTCGAGAGCCTGAGACCAGGGGACATCGTGATTCCAAATGGAGCAGGCTACTGGGAGGGAGGGCTCTACGCTCAGTATCTCGGTGGTGGTGCATGCATGTGCGCCGTGCCGAACTACGAGCTCCTCGAGGGGATCGTGAGGGAAGCCAAGGCCTTGGGGCTCGAGTTTACGGTGGGACCTGTAGTGAGCAACGACGCGTTCTATGCAGAAAGCCCAGATTTCGCCAAGGAGTGGGGCCGCAGGGGAGCGCTGGCCGTTGAAATGGAGTGTGCAATCTTGTTTCTAGTAGGCCTACTGAAAGGGGTCAAGACTGCAGCAATCCTGGTCGTGGTCAACAACGTGTTGCAGCAGGGAGACTTTGCTACTCCAGAGCTAGTCAGACCCCAGTTCGAGAAAGCATTCGAGGTCGCACTCAAGGCCCTGGTAAAGTGTAGGATCTAGCACTCGCCTAACTCCCACCAGGGTTTTTTTAAAACTAAAGAATCGCACTTCGCGGGTTGGAGCCCATGGCAGGGCCTTGCAATTGCTGTTATGGAGCTTGTGAGTGAATGCTACGAGGCCTCTCCGCTTCCTATCATCAGCCTTCTCGCCTCTCTCGAACCTGGGCAACGTGCCGGGATCGGGTACCTCCACTCCTGGCGTGACCGTATCCCCGCACCTGTGCTTGAGGTGCTTGGCGAGAGTCCTTTCCTAGCCTCCTCAGAACCATCCCGTACTCGCCACCGACCGGGAGCTCTCCATTAGAACCCCATGGCCTCTGGCCACACGTTCGCTCCACTCACACTAAGCATGTTGTCTGCCCCCGAATCCTCTCTATCCCCAATGGGTTCTCCCGCAGCCACACTATCGCCACACGGCCGCTTGGGAGTCTTACAAGTAAAAGGAATGCCCAGCACGCAGGACCTCCTTCTTGGCTTGCCCTACGGCTGTAGATGCTGTAGGGATTAAACAGTGCAAAGCGCCTCTCTGTCGTTGATTGTACTGGCTACCCGCGTGACATGCAGTCTATCATGCAACTGTAGAAGCACTCGGTGTACTTCATGCAAATGCTCGCGCAGAGCTCGATGCACTCCCTTCTTCTCTCGCTCTCGTCAATGCACACCTCCAACACACCCTGCTCCCGCTGGTACGGCGCCCCTCTTCCGGTGTTGGCCCCCCCTCCCTATAAGAGTTGCGCTGGTCCCTGGATCCCCACGTTGATGGGTGATAGCTTAATTTGCCCTCACAGTTCTAATGGCACTTTAAAGCGAGAGTACAGGTTGAGGGGCATGGGCGAGAGCCTGCTGGGAGCCTGCCTAGCGGTCGCAGCGAGCTTCTCATGGAGCGTGGGAGCGGTCTTCTATTGGGTTGGAGTTGGTAGCGTGAGGAGCCCGCTTGTTGCAAACTGGGTGCGCACCCCGGCAGCTCTGCTCGTTATGCTTGCAATTGCCGTTTCGACCAAGGGGCTCGAGAGCGTCCTCGGGGCGTTCCTCAACCACCGCGGGCTATCGTATGTCGTACTGGCAACCGTTCTTGCAATAGTTGGTGGCGACACGCTCTACATAGCGGCCCTGCGCGATGCTGGCGTAAGCGTCACCTACCCCATAGCCTACTCGTACGTTGTAGTCGCCTCGGTGCTGAGCGTCCTACTCCTAGAGGAAAGCGCGAGCGTTGGGCTCGTGGCGGGTGTTGTGCTGGTCTTGCTCGGAGCCTACACCATGGGAAGGGCAAGCGAGGGCCAGGGTTCGGGCGAGAACCCGAGGCGCGGCGTACTGGAGGCCGTGGGGGCCTGCATGCTCTGGGGCGGTGGTGTTGTGGCGTTCAAGCTGGCTTCAATGGAGATCGCGCCAGTGGCCGTTGGCGCCGTGAAGGCCCTGGTCGTGCTGCTTCTACTCTCGCCATTCGCAGGGAGGCTCAGAGGCGCCAGCCTGAAGGCCGTGGTAGCACTGTGGCTTGGAGGTGCTGTGTCCCTGGGCCTAGGGGACTGGCTCTACTACCAGAGCCTGCTGGCTCTAGGAGCATCCAGAACAAGCGTTGTAGTGACGACCAGCCTCGCGTTCTCTCTCGTTCTCGCTCGTCTGCTGCTAGAGGAGGAGATAACCCCTAGAAAGGCCGTTGCTGCGACCCTCATATGGGCTGGAGCGCTACTGGCGATCTACTACTAGGTGGCTAGGGCGACGATCTAGTCTCGTACTCCGAGCGCTTAACGCGACTCACAAACTCCACGAGGTCTTCCACAAGCCTCTCGAAGAGTTGCCTGCCCCTTTCTGGAGAGGCGGTTGTTTGCTTTCCAAACACGCCAGTATCTGAGAGCTCGTGCGTGTACCTGAACGACGCTATGCTCTCGGGACTTCCTCTTGGTTCCTCGTCCACCAGCCTGTCGCTCCTGACGTACTCCGGGTTGAGGTACATGTTGAGCGAGGTCTCCGCAGCAGCGGCGTGCCCCCCCTCCTCCTCGCTGAAAAGCTCCTTGACGACCTTCGTGCTTGAGGTCCACCACTGGTAAATGAAGACCCCGACCCCGAGCTCGTCTCTAGCCCTTCTGGCCAGAATTTGAAGCGTTGGGAGGTTCCCGCCGTGACCGTTGACGACCACGACCCTCTTGACTCCCCACCTCACCAAAGACCGTAGAGTGCAAAAGAGGTACTCCTCGAGCGCCATTTCGCTCACGGTAATTGTGCCGTGAAACCCCATGTGGTGGAAGCTCACGCCAATGGGTATCGCAGGCAGGCTCGCCACCCCGCTCCTGCGGGAGGCCTCTCTCGCCAGGGCCTCTGCAATTAACGTGTCCGTTCCGAGGGGGTTGGCTGGACCGTGCTGCTCGACAGAGCCTATGGGTAGGATAACGGTGTCGTTGCTGGAGAAGTACTCCCTCGCTTCCTCGTAGGTCATGGCGTGGAGCATGTGCTTGCCCAACCCACCCACCTCTCGCCTCACGCAGCTCTCACAGACCGTGGCTCGCTCCAGTAGCGCTTTTGCGCGCACCCGATGCGGCCTCTAGAAAACGACGAACGAGTGATGTGGAAACCTCCTGACGACACAGTCTATTACGCTCCTCCCCCTAAGCCTGGCCTCGGGCCTCTCGGCACACTCGTTGTCACCGAGCACTATCATGTCGGCGTTCGTGTGCTCTGCAATCTCGAGTAT
>Ga0105154_1000353_pt1 | contig 20707 bp, 18 predicted proteins | sample SSWtaG_FD_89672 | JGI IMG/M metagenome (GOLD analysis project Ga0105154, IMG submission 89672) | Hot spring microbial communities from Sandy's Spring West, USA to study Microbial Dark Matter (Phase II) - SSWsed_matched | ecosystem: Environmental > Aquatic > Thermal springs > Hot (42-90C) >... | reverse complement strand
GGCCTCACCCTAGTAACGAAAGACCGGGACTTTGAGCGCTTAGTCGACTTAAACCTTAAATTGGAGCTGAGGAGCGAGGCCTAGCGCCGCTACGCCTCTGAGCCTAACGCTTCGCGCCTCACAGGACCTCGCCCAACCTCTTCCACGTCCTGCCACGCCTCGCCCACCTCCTCCTGACCTCTCGGTACCTCGCCATCACTTCCTCGAGGAACTTCTCGTCGGCGTAGACCACCTTCCCGTCCTCCAGCACCTCCATGATTAGGGTGCTCTCGTCCTCCAGCTTCTTCATGAAGGACTCAGTGTTGAAGCACGTGGGCGTGACCCTCGGGCCCGCGAGGCTGGCCACTATGGCGTAGGACTCCCTAGGGTCCTTCGGAAGTTCGTCGGCCACCACCAACACGTCCACGTCGCTCTCCTCGGTGTAGTCGCCTCTTGCCCTCGACCCGAAGAGCATTATCAGCCTCACTCCGTAGCCCCTTAGCCTTTCAGCCAGGCCCCTCAGACCCTCCAACAACGCCCTCGACCCACCTCAATATCTTCTCAGCACACTTGATGCAGTCTTCCGCGTCCCTCTTGGTGTAGTAGTCCATGGGGGCCCCCTCGTCGAAGACGTCGGGGTACCTAGACGGGATGTAGTGCTTGTCCAAGAAGGAAGCGCACTCCTTGACCTCGCTCGGGACCTCCATCTCGCCTTCCAGCTCTGAGAGCAAGAAGGTTATTGAGTGACCTCTCCTCTCCTTGTGGAGGTGGCTCAGGAGCCCTTTAATGGCCTTCTCGCCAGCCTGATGCGACTCGAAGCATGCCTCTTCGTAAAGGCCTTCCCTATGGTTAGCCATGGCCGACGCCAAATTCCTCTTAGCCTGCCTGATCCAGTCCTGTGCCCTCGAAACCATAGCCCTCCAGCTCATTCTTTTAATCGCTTTCGCCCCGTATTTTATCTTATCTTAAGCATTATCTTAAGCAAGCGCGATCTCGAGCGTCAATGCGATGAAATCTTGGCCTCCTGCCACCGTGTAGATGCGTACCGTGTGAGCGAAGTCATTAACTCCATGACCTCTTAATTTCACGCGTCCACGACGTTCGCATGAAGCGCTAAGGTAGTTTCAAGGACCGAGAGTCGCAATCGTCGTCCTTTAAGGGTTTGAGCGCTGCACATCATCAAGCTCTCGTGGACATCGTGGTCGTGGGTCTCTGCATCAGCTCTCGGCGTCTAAGTTGAGGGCTCTTGCAAAAGAGTCTACGGCGAGAGGCTCCACGCCCACCTCTAATCCCTTAGCGCTTTAAAGCCCTTAGAGGGCGATGGCGACTCTGTCGACTCCATGGATACGCTGAGAAGACCTCAACGCAGTTATAGCTAGCTCCTTTCGACGTTACCGCGACGAGCTCTAGGACCTTGCTTGACCTCGACGTCTTCGCCAAGAGCTAAGCGAAGGCATAGAGGAAGAGGAGAGCTCCTCGGCCTTGCCAGTCGTCGGATCGACCCTTAGCCTTAGAATTTCCAAGGTCACGACGCCTATTAGCGGAAGGTCGACCTTCTCGCTCACGAGAACAGGCGACGTCCTCTCCCTATCGAATATCCTTACCTTGGCCTCGGCCTCCCAGAGCCTCTCGACACAGCTGGCGGTCCTCACGTCGACGTGGCCCAAGCTCTCCAAGCCCAGCCTCCTCGCCACCTTCGCTGGGATGACGGTGTACGTGGCCCTCGTGTCGATGAGCGCTTTGACGTCCACGTGGCTACCGTCTTCGGGTTCGAAAGCCTAGCGTCCACCCAGACGTGGCCCATAAGCCGCACCCGATAATGCCGACACGGCGCACTCACTTATGCCTTCTTGACGGCTTTGACGCTTTCGCTGGGCCCTCTAGAGAACTGACGTCGCGGTCGCATTGCTAGGAAATGGTTTTAGGCCTCGACCTTTAAACGATGGCCGTGCTCGTGAAATTTTGAGTGATAATTAAGTGGTAGATGTCCCACAATCCTCTCGCGCTAAAATGGGAAGGCTAAGGCGTAGTGATTTACGCGCTTAGCTCATGAAAATTCTTAAAAGCTCACAAGACCACAAAAATGTTCGTGCCCGAGGCCCCGGAACTCCTCGCCCTCTCAGACATAAAGGATAGGGAGGGCCTCCTCAGGCTCAAGTCCGTAGCGCTAAGGAGGGGCCTGTGGTTCAAGGTTCTCAGCGCCGTAGAGAGGGCCGTGGTCGACCTGACCATAAGGGTCGTGGAGAGGGTTAGGAGCCCTCGACTGAAGGAGGTCCTCAGGTCGATAGCCTCTAAAGTGGTCGAAGCGCTCAAGGCGAGGTCCTTTAGGGAGAGGGCGATGGCCGTGGGCTACGTGCTCGCGGAGAGGGTGGTGCGCGTAGCCGAGAGGCTGGGTAGGAGGGGCGCTAGAGAGTGGGCGAGCGACCCCGGCTTCGTCATGTACCTGGGCACGAGCTGGCTAAACACATCGCCAGTGTTCAGGTGCCCTATCTGAGCAGAAGTATTCGACTTCCACGAGGCTATGGTCAAGGCTGACGAGCGCGAGGGGCCGCAGGTCAAGTTCTACAGGATCGCGGATCCGATAAGGAAGAGGTTCCACATCTTCGTGAGCGGAGAGCTCATGCTCTTCAAGCGCGGTGTTTTCGGGCGCTTGTTGCCCATACCGCCGTGCATAGCCGAGGGCTCCTACCTCCTGTTCAAGGCGCTTGAGCTCGGATACCGCGCACTTCTGTACAAAAGCTTATATAAAGCTTATATAATAACCGAGAGGACGACCGATGCTATAGAGGAGGAAGCTTACGAGTTGATCGGCCTTCTTAAGGACGTATCTTAATACCGAAGAGTACATGTTGTTGAAAAAGATTGTTGAAGGAGACCGATGGGATCGTTAAGGGTGAGCGCTTTTGAGGGCTGAAGTTCATCGATAACGTTAAGGTCCCCTCCACAAAAGACGTGTAAAATTATTAAAGAGCCCGTGTATGCTTCTTAAAACACGCTTGCAACAACACTTCACAAAGCTTATAATGCGCTTTAGTGAAAGAGATCAAGAGATGGTTCTCGATAATACTGCCTAAGAAGATCGAGGAAAAGTTGAGAGAGGAGTCTAAGAGGCTCGGAGTTTTCCGAGGAGCTGATATTGGAGGCTTTGTCAAAGATCCTCGACGAGCCCCTCAACCCGGAGACGAGGGCTAAAATGCATTTGAGGCTCTTGAGAGCGGACCTATTCCTCAAGCCCCTCCCATGGTGCCTAGCGGCCTCGGCCATAGGGCTGGCCCTAGCGGTGGCGGTCTTGACGGCACTTCAGGCTTGCGGCTACTTGCGAGCCCTGTCGCACTCCGTAGCGCTCCAGATGGACCCCCTCGTGTAGCCCTCGACTTCGCTTTGGTATTAGCGACCACCTCCTTCGTGGTCTCGAGGGCTGATATGGAGTAGAGGCCCGAGGGGCCTGAGGAGGGGCGGAGTCCTTGGCGGAGTTGCTCGAGAAGGTGGCTGTCTACGTTGCCTAGCGCGAGCTTAGGAGTAAGGCCTTAAAAGGTCGAAGGCTCTGCTGTTGAGCGTGCTCTACTCATTGCGCGAAAGCAATTTTGCCGAGGTATGGCTATTTTAATTCGACCTCCTGCGCGCATGTGAGCGATAGGTCTATGGTCGATACAGAGGGCGCTTCGGAGTGGATGGAGAGGCTGAGGGAGGAGCTCTCGAGGGACGACAACGTGCTCCTCGCATACGTGCTCGGCTCTTGCGCGCGCGGCCTCGCGACCCCCTTAAGCGACGTGGACGTGGCGGTGCTCTTGAAGGACAACAGCTTGAGGAAGCTAGGCGACTTGTGGAGTAGGCTTGCGAAGGCCTTGAAGATTAGCGAGGACCTCTTAGATCTCGTGGACTTGGCTAGGGCACCCCTTCGCTTGAAGTACAATGCATTGGAGCGCGGCCTCAAGCTCGTGGACAGAGGTGACTTCGAGGAGAGGCTGAGGGAGGAGCTCGTGAACAATTACCCAGAGGCTAGGCGCTTGCTGGACTTGACCTATGAAGAGGGCTTGAGGACCTTGGACTGCAAAGTCGACAAGGGACTGTTGAAGTCGAGGATCCTCGAGGTCCTGGAGAGCGTAGCCGCGTTGAGAGAGGACATATTGAGCAGGCCGCGGGAGCAAGTCGTCGCCTCGAGGCTCTACAAGAGCTCCATGGAGAGGCACGTGCACGTGGCTATAGAGGCCATGCTGGATGCGTGCCGTCACATAGTCTCGGCTAAGAAGCTGGGGATTCCGGAGACGTATAAGGACCTCGTCAGGTTGCTGAGGGACAACGGCATACTACCCGTCGAGCTCGCAGCTAAAATGGAGGAGTGCGTGGGATTGAGGAACATATTGGTCCACAGATACATGGCCATCGATCACGAGAAGTTGTACGAGGAGGCAAAGATGCTCGTGAGGGTGGTCGAGGGCTTCGTAAATGCTGTGGAGGGCTTGTTAAAGAGGGAGTGTTGAAGACCTCGATGAGAAGTCGAGGATGCGATGACGCTCAGGGGCGGCGAGAGGCAGCGCGTGGCCATAATACGCGCCCTCGTCAACGGTCCGAAGATAATACTGGCCGACGAGCCCACGTTCAGCCTAGACGACGAGAACTCCAAGCTGGTCATGGACCTCCTAGCCGAGGTAAAACGCCGAGAGGAAGGTAACGATAGTGCTCACGACCACCGACCTCTACGAGAGGCTCCCGACCAACAAGGACTTCTTGTTGAAGGACGGGCGCCTGATCGAGCGCTAGGGGCGATTCCGTGAAGAGGGTTTTGGTCACGGGCGGCGCCGGCTTCATCGGGAGCCATCTCGTGGACGGGCTAGTCGACAAGGTCGCGGATGAGGTCGTAAAGGCCATGGGCCTAAGTAACGTAAAGAAGGTCTACAAGCCGGTGCTCCACGGAGTCGGCTGGTCGGGAGACGTGAAGGGAGTGGCACTAAAGATAGGGAAGCTAAAGGCCTTAGGGCTCAGACTATCCATGAACTCAAGGGAGGCCGTTATGCTTACAGCAAAGAAGCTCTCAGAGGTGTTAGAGCGTTCATAGCAGGGGCATTAGTTTCGAGGGCATGACAACTTCCGACAACATCCATAGGCTCCTGATGGTTATAAGGGCTTTGCAAACTTCAACGTTAACTGCTAGTGGTGCGATAAAGCGGTGAAGGGCGTTTGCTCAAGTTCGCTCCGAGTTTTTGGTTGAGTTGACTTTAAAGCTAGGCCTTTACACGTCGCGATACAAGTACTACAAGGCTTTATGCAGACGTCTCATAGAAGCGCTTCTCAGGAGGCCTGTGAGGTGGGAGAGGACCGAGAAAACGGGAGTCGTCGCGTCATCTGTGATGGGTCGCGTAAGAGGAGGGGCGGAGTTGAAGCATCGTGATTGAAACAAATCAAGTGAAAGCTTTGGCCTCCGGGACCTTTTACCTCGCCTTAATGAACGCCACCCAATACGCCACGGCCTTTGTCTTCTACATCGTAGTGGCCAGGGTCCTGAGCCCCAGTGAGGTGGGCTCTTTCTCCCTCCTCTTCATGATAATGACGATCTTTAACACCCTTACGTTGCTCGCCTTGAACAACGCCGTCACAAAGTACGTGGCAGAAAGCCTGGGCAGGGGGAATGAGGAGGAGGCCTGGGCCTGCTCTAAGAAGGCTTTCAAGCTAATGTTGGGCGTCTCGCTCCCCTCATTAGCCCTTGCCCTCTCAATCTCGCCAATCTTCTCTTCCTACGCTGAAGTGGGCTCATTGGAGGTCTCACTAATCCTAGTGTCGGCCTTCGCGCTGGACCTAATTAACTACTACGGAGCTGTGATGTACGGCTATTGTATGTTTAAACAGGTGGCGATCCAAAACATTTTATTCACACTATCGAGTAGATTTCTCGCGCTCCTTCTCGCCTCCTTGGGCCTCAAGGTCTTAGGGCTCTCGCTCGGCTTCCTAATAGGCTCTCTCGCAACTATCATCTTTTCTTTGGTTGTCTTGAGAGGCAAGACTAGGAGTTCAAGCAAGGACTTCCCGTCCTCAAAACTGTTAAATTTCAGCGCACCGATCTACGGAGCTAACGTAATAGGTCTATTACAGTCGTGGTTGGATGTAGCAGTGTTATCTAGCGTAGCGGGTTTAGGAGTCACTGGGACGTACTACATCGCAGCGTCGAGCGTCGCACCTCTCTCAGTGCTCTGGATACCCTTGTCGTCGGCTTTGTTTCCGGTGCTCTCTTGGATGAACGGCTCTGGATACGAAGAGCAGGTCTTAGAAGTGCGCAAGAGGACCTTGAGGGTCGCTACAGCAATAGTGCTACCGTTGAGCGTCGCGTTAGCTTCCGTCTCCCGGACAGCCCTCTTCGTCGTCTACGGGAGTGCATACGCCGAGGCCAGCGTCCCATTCGCCATCTTGGCCCTATCGTCCATCTTGAGCGCGTACGCCTCGATTTATGGTGCCGAGCTCCAAGCATTGGGGAGGACGAGGACGATATTTGTAGCAGGCGTGGCATCGACTGCGGCCTACGTACTCTTACTAGCAACTATTACAAAATCCCTCGGACAAGTGGGCGCGGCAGTAGCCAGGGTGACCATGGTCACCGTCTGCTTCCTAATTTTGCATAGAAGGTTAGGCGCGAAGGCCCCAGAGAACCTTAAGAGGAGCGCCATAGCGGCCACCATAACGGCGTCAGCTCTAGCCCCAATAGAAATATTCTTAAGGACAGACGTTTACTCGAAGGCCTTTATCGAGGTCTTGGCATTCGTCATCGCCATGCCGATAGCCTTCAAGCTCACGAAGCCATTGGAGAACGGCGAGGTGAAGCTCTTAAAGTCTGCTATCTCTTGGCTATCAAGGCACTACAGATCCGTAGGCGTAGATAGCGATGATAGGCGGTGACGTCCATGAAAGCCTCCGTCATACTCCCAGCCTACAACGAGGAGGGCAGGATAGGAGAGGTCATTCGAAGGGTGGAGGAGGCTTTAAGAGGAGCGGGCCTCGACTACGAGATAATAGTGGTGGACGATGGAAGCACAGACGCGACGGCAGCCGAAGTGCTCAAGTACGCCAGGAACAGTAGTCGCGTAAGGTTTGTGGGCCACTCAAGGAACCTCGGTAAGGGAGCTGCTGTGAGGACGGGTTTCGTGCATTCGACTGGTGACTTAGTAGCCTTCATAGACAGCGACTTGGAGGTAAGTCCGGAGCTCCTCCCCATGTACTTTAAGGCACTAAAGGTAGCCGACATAGCCATTGGGTCGAAGTGGCATCCGAAGTCGAGGGTTGAGGTTTCTTGGATTAGGAAGCTCCTGAGTAGGGGCTTCTACGCCTTAGTCAAGCTCTTAGTCGGAGTAAAGGTGAGCGATACTCAGGTGGGTTTAAAGGCTTTTAGAAGGGAGGCGTTGAAGAAGATATTAAGGGCTCAGCTCGTTAAGCGATACGCCTTCGACGTCGAGCTCTTGGTCATAGCGTCGCTCTTGAACCTCAAGGTGGTTGAGATGCCAGTGAAGGTTAGGCTGAAGGAAAGGTTTAGGGCCTCAGAGATCCTTAGAATGTTGACAGATTTGCTGGGGATAACTTACAGGCTTAGGGTTCTCAGGTGGTATCAGAAAGCCGTGACATTGGGGCATTCCTCGCCTGAAGGTTAACAAAGTACTGGGTGACGTGCTTTGAAGATATTGTGGTTTAATTGGCGTTGTTGGATGAACCCCGAGATGGGGGGTGCCGAAGTCTTCACAAGGGAGGTCGCCAAGAGGTGGGTAGAGGTAGGGCACGAGGTAACGCTATTCGCGTCGGAGTTCGACGGCTGTAGGAGGGAGGAAGTCGCGGACGGAGTCAAAATCGTCAGGGCCGGAAGGGTGCTCGATCTATCGGTGTACCGAAAGGCCAAAAAGTACTATAGAGAGCGCTTTTCGAAAGAGGGCTACGACGTTGTCATCGACGAAATAAACACAAGACCTTTTTTCACGCCCAAGTTCGTGAACAACGGGGAGAGAGTCGTCGCCTTGATTCACCAACTGGCTAAGGAGTACTGGTTTTACGAGGTCCCCTTTCCGATAAGCCTCGTCGGCTACTACATCCTAGAGCGTATGTGGCTCAGAAACTACGCGGACGTGCCCACAGTCACAGTCTCCAAGAGCACTAAACTGAACCTGCTGGAATTGGGTTTCAAGACGGTCTACGTGATCCCCGTTGGACTGAACTTCGCACCGCTTAAGGGGATCCCGGAAAAGGAGAGGTACCCAGTGGTAGTCTACGCGGGGCGTTTGAAGAGGGCCAAGAGGCCTGACCACACGATCAGGGCCTTTAAGATAGTCAAGGAGAAGTTCCCGAGCGCCGAGCTCTGGATCATCGGCGACGGCCCCTTCAAAAGGGTTTTAGAGAGGACGGCAGGAGAGGGGGTCAAGTTCTTCGGGCCCCTGTCCAATGAGGAGCGGAGGAGGCTCTTGGCAAGGGCTTGGGTCTTAGTAAATCCAAGCGTAAGAGAGGGCTTCGGCCTCAACGTGATTGAGGCCAACGCTCTCGGAACGCCGTGCGTGGCCTATGACGTCCCCGGGCTGAGGGACAGCGTCAGGAACGGGGAAACGGGGCTGCTCGTGCCCAGCGGGGATGTAGAGGCCCTAGCCAAAGCAATCATAAAGGTCTTATCAGACCATGAGCTAAGGGAACGGCTGAGCAAGAACGCTCTGCACTGGGCTAGGCAATTCAGCTGGGACAAAACAGCAGAAGAGTTCTTGAAGGTGGTTAAAGACGTGCTTATGAAGAAAAGCTACTTCAGGGGGTTCTCAAAAGGCACGCACTCTATAAGCGCAACCCAAAGCCACCACTTCGAGGTCATATCTCAGTAGCCAAGATAAGTCCATCAATCACTCTCGCTTAGGTGGGCAATGGTGTTGACCTGGTCGTATGAATGACCCCTCTATGGTTATTCGAAGCCCGGAAGACTTGCGACCAAGGCCGAGGACCCTCTTCAAGCCCAAGGATTAGAGAGCAGTGAGTTGCACAGAACATTACTTAACTTTCCTCTCTATAACATCCCTCACACTACAATTTTCCTAGAAAGCCTTGGCCAAAGCGTGTTGATTGATGAGGAGAAAGCATCGCCGTAAAGCGCCTTCCGGGAAAAGGGGTGTTGGAAGAAGGTTGTTGAAGATAGTGACAGCGATAATCGTATGCGCCGCGTTTTCAACCGCCTTCATGGTCTTCTGGTGGTACGAAGGCCCTCGCGAGGTCCACGAGGTCCATGAAGAGATGAGAGCAGTCGTGCTCGACGGTCTGCATGAGAGCAGACCCAACCCTAAATTTGTTGACGAAGTTATGGCAGTGCTCCAAGGGGCGGGTTTCCGGGTGGATGTTTTCAGAGGGCGCGACGTCACCGTCGAGCTCCTCATGAACCTCAAAGGGTACGACCTTTTAGTGCTCAGGCTACACAGCACCGTGGACGTAGACGGGTGTCTGTACGTGTTCAGCGGGGAGCGTTACTCTCGAGGAAAGTATATGCTAGAAGAGCACTTAGGAATCGTGAGGAAGGGCTTCACATTCAACGAGTCCGAGGGGCCTTACTTTGCCCTAAACATCGCCTTCTTGGGGTGGTACGCCCGAGGTGGATTGAGGGGGTCCACGATCATACTGATGGGGTGCAACGGAACTCAAAGCCCGCATTCTGTTGGTCGGCTTCTCGAAGCAGGCGTCAATGCTTTCTTCAGCTGGAGCGGTTACGTGGATCTGTCGCACTCCGATAAGGCCGTGCTAACGCTGATAAGAGCACTTTATTTGAAGCGCCTAAGCCCCGAAGAGGCCCTCGAGGAGGTATACCGAGAGGTGGGCCCTGACCCAACGTACGGCAGTGTCCTGAGGTGCATCATGAGGCGTTAGACCAGCAACGCCCCCTGACGCGCACGCTACGCCTTTCAGCTTGTGTAGTGCCTCTGGCCCTCCAAGGCCACTAAATGGCCTCGCGATCAAATGAGGTAGAGCTTCCGAAGAGAGCTTAGCTTGAAGAGAGCCTTCTGAGGTGATGATGCGTGGGTCTGGCACAGGACAAATGTCTGCCTCGAGAACTATGGCGGTGCCTAGCGATCGCGTAACCTTAGTCGCAGATCGCTTGCAGTTTGGAAAAAGCTGTGCGCATGCCCTAAAATTTATTAAGCTTAGGCATTAAAATAAAGCTATGAGCGTTTGACTATCTATAAGGGGCTTTTGCGTAATTGCTTTGATAGCTCTATTCTTAGCGTCCCAGCCTCCCGTGGTCTCGGCCCACAGCGTCGAGTCCCCGTACTCCGTTCCACTGGTCATCGGCGCGCATAACATCCCTATCGGCTTCGTGAAGGTGTGGAACGACAACGAGAGTCTCTACGTGCTTTTCGAGATCGACACGGACAGCTACCCCGATTATGCCATGTGCGAGTCGCACCTGTACCCCTCGAGCACCCCCCTCTCGTGGTCCGCTCCGGGCCTCTGGCCCTACAGTAACGCGTACTCCCCCTGCGCCACCTCGGATCTATACGTGATACCGCTTTCCAGCATAGGCGTGTCCCCGGGCGACACTGTGTATCTGATGGCCCATGCGACGATATACGAGAAGGGCGTACACGTCGGGAGCGCTTATGGGTACTCGTTTAAGGGCTCCTTCAACTACACCGTTCAGGAGAAACCAGCCGAGAAGCCTGTCCTGTCCATAGTCAAGACAGGTCCGTTGAAGGCATATCCAGGAGGCACGTACCTGTACACCATAGTCGTCTACAATGCTGGGACTCTCCCTGTGTACAATGTAAACGTGAGCGATAAGCTACCCGATGGCGTGAGGCCCGCCCACCCGGAAGCTCCAGGAACGCCGACGGGCGTTTACGACGAGTCCAAGAACATGGTCAACTGGACCCTTGGAACCATAGCAGTCAATGACTTCGTAATTATAAATCTCGAAGTCGTCCTAGACGAGTCGCTGGCTCCAGGAACGATACTTAAGAACAACGCCTCGGCCGTCGGCTTGGGAGCGGACGAGGTTAGTGCGCAGTGGAGCACTACTGTGATCGCAGGCCCCGAACTCGTCGTTGAGAAGGTAGGGCCCGTAAAGGGCTATCCCGGAGGGTTGCTGAGCTACACAATCAGGGTCTCCAACGTAGGGAACGAGACGGCCTACAATGTTACGGTCATTGACGCCATGAATTTAGCCCTCGTCGAATACGTGACCTCAACCCCCATAGGAACCTCAACCGATAACGAGGTGATGTGGGATCTCGGGACCATGCTAAAGGGCGAGGAGAGGCTGATCTACCTGGCCGTAAGGGTTAGAAGCGACGTGCCCAATGGAACCGTGATAGACGACGTCGTTCAAGCGAAGTGGATGGACGACGCCGGTCGATCATATGAATCGGAGCCCTACCATTGGGTCACGACCATATACTCAAATCCCCTGCTCAACATAACCAAGCTCGGCTCGCTAGAGGCCAGGCCAGCAGGTCGAATACGTCATATCGATCGTTAACCTAGGGGGCTCGCCAGCCTATAGAGTCAACGTGAGCGATAAGCTACCGGACGGCGTGGCCTACATCTCGGCATCTGGCTCTCCGAGCGTGGGCAACGGCTTCGTGAACTGGAGCGTGGGCGAGATACCGCCTAGAGGAACCGTCACGCTCACTCTGAAGGTAGAAATGCCTAGCCCGGGGCAATGCGCCATCCTGACGAACAACGCCTCAGTGGTCTGGATGGACGCTGAGGGCAGGGTTTACGGCCCGGCTTGGGACGCCTTCGCCACGCGCGTGTGCCCCGACCCGCTGATCAGGGTCGACAAGGGAGGCCCTCTGAGGGGCACTATAGGGCAGCAGTTGACCTTCATAGTGAGCGTGACCAACATTGGAGGGAGAGCCTGCGACGTGACGGTGTGGGACGACCTGCCCTTCAATCTCACGCTACTGTACTCGAACTATAGCTATAGCTACGATGAGTCCACTGGGAGAGTCTCATGGAAGCTTGGATCGATGGATCCCGGCGAGACGATTACCATAGAGCTCAAAGTCAATGTCTCTGGCGCCCAGTACGACGGCGTGTGGGTCGCGAACAACGTATACGCAAACTGGACCTGTGATTATATGTCCTACGGCCCCACAAGCGATATACACCTCTTGCAACTCTTCGTTAGTCCATATGCCGAGATATCCAAGGCCGGTCCCTCTAAGGCCTACGCCGGCTCAACCATGACCTATACCATCACAATCGCCAACCCCACGCTCTCAGGGCTGAGCAACGTTGAGCTGTTTGACTATTTACCACTTGGAGTTGCATACGTCTCGTCCAATCCGCCAGGCGCCTACAACCCTGAAAACCACACAGTCTCGTGGTCCATCGGTGAATTAGGCCCCCGAGAGAGTAGGACCTTCGAGGTCACCGTTCGGTTGCACGAAGACCTCCTTGGAGGTGCCAAGATACTCGACAAGGCACTCGTGAGGTGGCCCGAGGGCTCGCAATACGACTTCGTCGTTACTGAGGTGCTTGTAAAGCCCCTGCCAGTGGGCGGGCTCGTGGAGGCACAGGCCACCTATGGGGACGGGGCTCTAAGCGCTTCGCTTGCGGTGCTGATAACAGTATCACTAGCCTCCATTCTTGCGGCGGCTCTTGGAGGACGGAGGAGGCAGTCTAATCGCTAAGACGTTAGATCCCCTTTAATTTTTATAAAGCGGTGCGGGCGAGTCGTTGCAGAACGCTACTTCCTCTATCGGCTTAAGCCTTCGAGGCTCTCAAGCCAAGGTCGAAGCATTGCATACTGGACGTTTAGGCCCGCTGTTCATCACCTCCGTCAGGGGCGACCTCATCCTAGCCACTCACATCGGCGATTCGGGTGGGCGACCGCACGAGGTGCGCGAAGATGTGTTGGGGCCAAAGCCCTCATTGGAGTGATTAGTACACATAATGACGCGGCCTCCAAAGTACCTTAGCTCATGGAATTTATGGAGAAGTCTTCCTTCAGCTAGCTGAGGCCACGGCACTGCCGTCCTCAAGTGAGCACCTCCATTGGGGGACCCAATCCACCGTGTACTCATATTAAAAAAGTACGTGCGACTACCTACGCCCGCGACGGCGTATCGACCGTCATTTAAGGACCATCCCCACGACTAATGGCGTTGCCAAAGCTACAGGTAAGATAGCTTTCCCTTTGATATACCGGCAAACTCCAAACATCGACCTAGCTCATCTGTCCACGTGGCGTAATGGTTGGACCTCGACGCGAAATGAGGCCACTTGAGCGTCGACAAAAGATCCGTCCACTAATTCAGCGAACTTGTAAGGAGGCCCACCCTGCGCAGTTACTCGACTTCCTCTAAAAACCGAGAAGCGAGAGACCATTAAAGATGCCCATCAGTTATCCTAGAAGCGCAAATGTTATAAGCCTAAACCTTGGAACGCTTCTAGTATGAAGCGTGCAAGGCACGCAACCTTACTGTTTTTGTTGATTCTAGCGCTTCCTTTGTGCGCGGCTAGTGTCTTCTGCTCTTCGCCGAACACGGAGGATCAAGGAGGCTCTTATTACAGCGGAACAGTCTATACTGGAAGTCACTTAAGGATCGGGGTTAACGATTACGGGGCCCTCGGCGTTTACGATGCCTCTTTAGGCGACGTCGGGTTTCAGTACCCGATAGGCTATGGTTACGAGTCGCTGGCGGTGGGCTGGTGGGGCGATGGCTGGTCAGTGTTTTACGGAGGTGAAGGGGCAGGCTTTAGCCCCGCTGATGGCGCTTGGGGGACAATCAGCGGCGTCACCCCCATAGTGACTTCTCGGCCAACCCCTTACGGCCACGTCCACGTCATCGAGATGAACACGAGCGACAACGTCCTAAAGTTGCTGTTTAAAGTGGAGTTCTTCAATGCGAAGAAGTACGTCAAGGTCGAGACGCACATAACGAACATAGGCGAACTGGCCATAACGGACTTGGAGTTTAAGAGGATCGTGGACTGGGACGTCTGGCAACCTACAATTGGTGATTTTGATAACTATTGGGGCGTAGACGACGTTAGGAGGCCAGACTTAAACTTGGCCGTGGCCTTCCTCAACAGCTCGGTTACGGGCGGGCCAAGCGTTTACATGGGCTTCGCATCGCTTGAGCGTCCAACAAATTACGACCTAAATTGGGATGATTATGGAAGCCGTGGTTTTATACTTCCTCCACTGCACGGTTCAATAACGGTCGATGGGAAGGCACCGTTTTTCTTTGATGGGGCCGTCGTCTACCAATGGCTTCTAGGAGAATTGAAGCCGGGCGAGACCAAAGTGATCCACACGATCTACGCTGCGGGAGACACGCTAGAGGAGCTCGAGAACAACGTCGGAGAGGCCCTGCGCCAGTACAGGCCGCCAGTCGGAGGCGTAGTGATGCCCGTTGAGGCCCCTGCGCCAGACCTTGCGACCATCATATCTGTTGCCCTAGCCGTAGCGGTCGCGGCAGCGGCAATGGCGGCGACGCGAAGGCTGATAAAACTTAAACCGCTTTGAAGCTCTTAGCTCCAAAGCCGCAAACCTCATGCTTTTTATTAGCTGTTGGGTTTGGGGCACCTCAGCTTCGGTCACGGAGCTCTAACCCACCGCGCTAGGCGTATCGCTTGGACGTTCAACCTGGAGGGCTCGCCCGGATGTCTATGTCCAGCGAGGTCCTGCACATTACGGCGCAGAAGAGCCGCGTAGCCCTTTAAGCAAAGAGATCAGTGGTTCAAGGGACGGAAAATGGCCTCAAAGCGCAAGGGTTGGTAGCTGAGCCTAGCAAAGGGCGTCGACTACGCCAGCGCTCGCGGCCCTTGAAATGCCTAAAGCGTAGCTTAAAGGAGGGGCCGAGAAGGCTTAAGGCTTAGGGCTAAGAGGTGTCAGGGACGCTGGTCTTGCGCTTTGACAAGCCCCTCGCGCTCCGCGAGAGGAGCTCCAGCTTCGTAGCCCATTCGGTCTTGTCGTTCCTAGCCCCCCTAGCTGCCAGGGCCTTGCCGGAGGTCCTCATGGGTAACTACTTGGTCGGCTTCGACACCATAGCCTATTACGTGCCCACTGTCTTGAGGTGGATGGATCGCGGCTTCGACCCCTTGGAGCTCCTGGGACTCGCCCCCCTCTTCTACCTCCTGACCTATGCCCTAGCGCTAGCAGGGATCCCTCTGACGATATCGCTCAAGGCCCTGCCACCCATCCTGTACGGGCTCTTGGGCTTGGCGGTGTTCAGCTTCGCCGTTAAGGGCTTGGGATGGCCTAGTAGAAAGGGGCTACTCGCCTCCACCCTCTCCACACTGTACTTCGTTGGCTTGAGGATTTCTTGGGACATGCTTCGTTGCGTCCTAGGCTTGACGCTCCTATTCCTCTTCCTCGCGCTTTTGAGCGAATGCGCTAGGGGCTCTAGGCGATCGCTGGCCCTCCTATCGGCCATTGGGGCCCTCGTGGTCTTAGCGCACCAGCTCGTCAGCGCAATAATGTTTGCGATAGTCTTTGCCGTGTTCTTACAAGGACTTTCGAAGAGGTCTAACGCCCTCGCCTTCAAGCTCTTCGCCGCGTGCGCGCCCTCCCTCGCCCTCTTCGCAGTAGTCATTTACGCGAACTACGCTGTCCTGCTGGGCCACGAGGGCCCTGTCACGGGGCGCTCCGACTGGCTAAGCCTCATGGGCTACGCCTCGGCCACCGATGCGGCTCTACGAACTTTGGGCTTCCTGCTCTTCTGCTACCTCCCGATCTCGCCTCTGCTCTTCATCGGAGCTCCGAGGTTGAGGAGCCTAGAGCTCAAGGCGTGGATCGCTTGGTGCTTCATCGGGATGGCCTTGCCCTTCCTCTCCCCCCTCGCCCCCCTGAGCTATAGATGGGCCCTCCTGCTCAACTTCCCGCTAACGCTCTTTGCAGCCGAGGGCCTTGAGGGGCTCAGGAGCAGGTCCTCGAAGATCTTCTTTGCCGCCCTCCTGGCCTCGCTCAGCATAAGTTTCACCTTCTTGCCAGCCGAGGCGGCCTTTCCGTACTTCACACTCTGCCCCCAGTACTCCCCCTCGTCCATGTTGCAGAACACGGTGTCATTGAGAGACTGCAGAGACGTCGTCGAGGCCCTGAAGTGGGTCGACGACAACGTCGGCCGCGAAGGGGTCTTACTCGTGCACGACGCCTTCCATGGCTGGGCCCTGCTCTACACGAAGGAGGTCGAGGTCTCGTGCTACGGCTATGCCGACCCAGAGGGACTCGCGTTGAGCTTGGCCAGCAACAGCCGCAAGAGGCTCTACGCGATCTGGTGGGCTCCGGGCCTCGGCTGGCACGGCCAAGCGCGCCTACCGCCGTCGTTCTCGGTTGTCTACAGCTCCGGGGGGATTGTCGTCTACGAGTTTGAGCCAAGGTCTATGAGCCCACTTGAATGGCGTGAAACGTAAGGCCCCGGAGAAAACTTTTTAAGCCCATGAAGGTCATAATTTACAACTACAAGGTCAACAAGATAAGGTGAGAAGCGTGAGTATAAGAAGAGTTAGCCGATTGCTACTTGTGGTAACGCTGGTTTCGGTTCTGCTTGTTCCATCAGCGGTGCTTCCGGCCTACGCGGCCGTCATTTCATCGTTCGACTACGGCCCCTTCGTGTCGGTCTCAGGGGTCATAGAGAGAGACAGGTACGACTTCATGAACGCGGATGGCAACCCGCTTCACGAGGATACTGTCAACGCCGTTTTCCAAGGACCAGGAGTATTTCAGGGTTATAAAAGTCCAGTCTACCGGGGCGGCATACCTATTTACGATGATAGCGTTGGCTTCATGAAGGACATATACTTGACGGTCACGAATTATGGCACTCTGACCAAGATGAACTATACCGGCGAAGGGCGGCCGCCGTTCCATTGGCTTCCAGTTATTGAACAGAATCCCCCATGCATGGCTTCAGGGCAGACTGCCACTCCGCTTGAGGGCTGGGCCATAGCCTACAACATGACGGTTTATCCAGTAGGCTACGATGAGGGCTATCTGATTTTCACCTTCAGCGGGTTTAGGGCTGACGGATTGTTAATTGCAAATGTGATAGGGCAGGACAGCGATGACAACTGGGCTGTTTCTGTCCAGCGCACCACATGGGTTGACAATCCACGCCTCTACGCGGCATTCTTCAACATTTCAGCTACCAATGTGGGTTCGATGTTCACGCCGAGGTTCGAGCTCGACGTAGTCCTCGTCTTCAACAAGGCTACGAAGTTTGTTGAGATTTTCCAGAACCTTAAGCTTGTGGAATCTGCAATAACAGGGTGTATTTCAGTCGACCTCAACATGGCTTTGGCTAGGATGGCCATACTTGACGCTAACCCCTACTGTGATAGGGCTTTCTACGGCTGGAAGAATGTAACGATTGGGGACCCAGAGTTCTTCCTCGTTCTAAGCTGGACCAATGAGACGCTAGAGAAGTGGGTACGCGCTGATCTGGGTTGGGACTACTACGGTGTCTACATGGCTTCTTACCCGGTGCCGGACAGCTGGGCAATAGCCTCCACATGGTATGACAGCAACGACACAGACACGTACGTGGATGCCTGGAATGTTTGGAATGCCCCTCAGCTGAGGTACACGCCAGTACAACTTAGGATAGGCACAAGGAACTACGTTGCAGGGTACCTTGACAAGTACGTTATGCTGTACATGGGCGACGTTGATAAGGATGGGACTGGCGATGGGGACCAAGCTTTGATAAGGGTTGAATGGTACGCAGACGCGTCAGGCATGCCTGAAAATGTTATCGGCACGAAGACGGGCTGGAAGATGGTCATGTACGGCGTCTACGACGTTAACGGCACAGCCTACGACGGCGGAGAGGGAGGATGGTTCCAGTATGGATACCTCTGCACAAGCGACGGCACAGGATACGAGGGCGACTTAAACGACTACGCGCCAGGCAGCTATCCTGGAAATAGCCAAATAGTTCCAGTAATATACGGTGTAACGCCACCCGTGGACGTGTCACCTCCGCCATCTCCTTGGTATCATACTGGAACGTTGGGCTGGCTAAACGGCTACGTTACTGATGAGGAGCTGACAGGCAGCGAGGCTATGCTCACAAAGTATGTCACCTATCTTGACATAGACCAAGATGGATATAAGGACACGGCAGAAGATAAGGACGGGGACGGGGTAAAGGCTGCTGACGAGTATAACATTCCATTTGAGTGGTGGCCTACGGAAGAGCTTTACTGGCAGCTAACCTACAAGTTTGCCCCGCCGGTGTTCAAGAAGATTCCGCCGAGCACGTGCTGCATATTCAGCGAAGGGTGCGAAAAAGGGCCAATAAATACGCCTGAAGAAAGAGTTGCATATGACTTTATGGTGCTACCGTCCCCAGGCGCAACGCCTGACGCTGCGGGCGCGGCCTGGCTGAACGCAAGGTTCACCTCGATGCTCGTAACATTCGACGTTGAAGCCTACAACATGATAGCCACGGTAGGCTATATAAACCCGGCCACGAAAATGCTTCCATACCTTATGCTCAGACTAAGCCCGATACCAACAGCCACAGAAGACTACCCGGCAAGAAGAACGCACTACCTAACGAGCGATGGAAGAGCCCTACCACAAATGGAATTTGAAGACCGCTATGGCCATTGTATAACGCCATGGCTTGACAAACACTACTTGGTCGTAACGGTTGCGGGCGTACACCCGAACCTTGCGACGTACTACTTCAACGACTTCACACCGATAACAAGGGCCATAGGAGGAGACTACCAGTGGGACATAGTCGTACTGCCCTACACAGGACCGATTGACATTGGACCATACGTCGGCACAGACATGGGAATGGGCGTAATAGCCCTAGCTAAAGACCACTTCAACAACGTAGCCCTAATAGTCTACGGCCTAGACGCCCAAGACACGTATTGGACAGCCTTCATTGCAACCCACAATTGGCCATACATTTCTGACCCGTCGTATTTCGGCAATGCCCAAGCAATACTGATAGGATTATACTACACAATGGGACACGACTGGGGCGACGGCAGAGGCATACCATCAGCACACCCAACGTACGGCAAGTTCTATGCTTGGCTAGAAGCCATGGCAACAGAGTGGTGGTCGGAGCCACCTTTATGCCAAGAGTAGGACTAAAAATTCCATAAACCCCCCTTTATTTCTATATCGATATCGATTAATTCTAATTTGACGGGAACCAAATGGCAGAAAATTTTGTTTAAGTTATCCTTTCACTTATGTTGCCAATACTGTTCATTACTACGTCAAATTCCTGCTTCGCGCCAGTATACGCTTCCGATGTAGTAGTGCCTGATGACGTTTTATCAATAAACTCGGCAATATCCATGGCGCCGAACAGCAGAACAAAGGATAAAACAGTAAGGATAAAACGTGGAACATACGCGGAAATCGCGTACATAAATAAGTCTATAACGCTGTTAGGCGGAGACAGACCAACGATAATTGCGCCACTGACTGCGAACCAACACAAAAAGTAACAGTAAAGGACATAAATCCTCCTAATTGACTCCCTTGGCGCGCACAAACTAACGCCAAACCGAGCCATGCCAATTGCAAAGACAGACTTTGCAAACCATGAAGCTAATCCGCAATGGTGGATTTTGGAGTTTACGAGCAAACCCTCTACTTACACCAGTACACAAGCCCCACATCAACATCTGGGGAAAAACATAGCGGTTTACGATCTGACCACCGGGAACAAAACTTTCGAAAAACATACACTTTCACCGTAACCCAGCAAAACCAAATCCAAAAGGTTTCAGGCCAAATGGTATTGGCGGCCTCGGCGAGCCAAGAGCCTTCGCGGTTATAACGGCCACCACAGCCCACTCCCTAATGGAGGTTTTCTAGCAAAAGCTGAGGCTCCGAGAAGAAAGCAATTTACAGCGGAAAGAATCGCAATGGCAATAAGCGGATAACACGATATCATTGGTTGTAACACTTAAGGTCGATCAAGAGAGCGCACCGCTGGTTGCACACCAAATAACAGACGTCGTGGAAAACAAAATCCTTTTTACGCTTCTAGCCCTCAACTACTAGCAGCGCTAGCTTACCCTTCATACGTGCCCGTCTAGGCCGCGGTGCGTCTAATGCCGAGCAAACCCTCTCCAGAGAAAGCACCGGGCGTCGCGCCCCCTCTGCTCCTCCTAGTCGCGATGCTCTTGGCGATTTGGCATTTAGTAGCCCCCGCTAGCGGAGGAGGGCTGGCCACCGTGACCGTCCCAGACGACGTCCCGACGATCTCCGAGGCCGTTGCCCTCGTCTCGCCTGGCGGGGAGGTGAGGGTGAGACGCGGAGCTTACGCAGAGCGCGTCTACGTCGACAAGCCCTTGAGGCTGTTGGGCGAGGGGGGCCCGGCGATTATAGGCTCGCTGACCATCGAGGGCGCGCGGGGCGTCGAGGTAAGGGGCTTGGTCTTCATGATCGAGCCCCCGGGGACGGAGCCCGCGATAGTAGTCTTCAACTCGAGCGGCGTGGTCTTGGAGGGGCTGAGAGTCTTGTGGTCTGGCCTCCTCGTGGCGGACGCCTCTGACTTGCACGTGAGGGGCTGTCGCTTCGCTGGCAACCCGGGCCCAGCCATATCGGTGCGAGGGGCGTCGAGGAACATAACGATAGAGTGGTGCAACTTCAGTCAAGTGCGCTCGGCCCTGTTGGTTAGGCAGGCCTCGGGCGTCACCTTCAGGTTCAACGTCGTGAACTCGACAGAAGAGGCCGTGAAGCTATCCAGCGGGTGCAGGGGCGCGTTGATATACATGAACGACCTGCTGAGCGGGTCCGCGTGGGACG
>Ga0105154_1000352_pt1 | contig 20752 bp, 23 predicted proteins | sample SSWtaG_FD_89672 | JGI IMG/M metagenome (GOLD analysis project Ga0105154, IMG submission 89672) | Hot spring microbial communities from Sandy's Spring West, USA to study Microbial Dark Matter (Phase II) - SSWsed_matched | ecosystem: Environmental > Aquatic > Thermal springs > Hot (42-90C) >... | reverse complement strand
TGGCTAATGCGATTCACGATCGCCTTGTACAGCTCTGCGCGCGGAGGGAAAATGTACTCAGGGCTTCCGTAGGTTGCATCTATGATTAGCAGATCGCCTTTCACCAGCTCTGCTGGTCTTAAGACAAGCCTTCTATCCAGATTAAAATCGCTCGTGTACACCACAACGGTTTCTCCCAGGTCAAAGGAGAACTGGAGGCTGCCTATAATGTGCCCAGCTTCGTGCGCTGCGATGCGCAAGCCCGCGATCTCTACCTCCTGCCCGGGCTTCACCGTCAGAACGTTTCCGAGTCTCCCCCGGCTGTCTATTAGCAGCCAGGAGGCTTCACTCATCACGAGAGGCACTTTGTGCAGAGCCCTCAGGACTCGGAGCGAGTAGTGGTCCTCGTGGGCATGAGAGAGTAGAACGACGTCAGGCTTCCCGCTCGGGATCCCAGTGGGGTCTATCAGCAAGTACTTCCCGCGGGCCCTGACGTGGACGCCACGGTCTACCGCTATCTCAATTTTGCTCATACGCGCACGGTGAAGGTGTTTGGCGCCTTTTTCTCCAGGAGCCTGCTCTCAACCAGTCTCTCGAGCGCTATCCTGTAGTATGCTTCACCAACGTCTATACCGTAAGTTTCCTTGAATTTGGCTACTAGCTCCTCGTATGTCCAGCTGGTCCTGCCCTCCTTTGCCTCCTCCCTTACGATTTTCTCGATGAAGTTGGTGGTGTCTTCTGCCCTAGTCCACGGGTACTGGTACCATATCCACTCCTTAACCTCCTCAACGTAGTAGTCCGGCTTGATTTTCGCAACAGGGGATATCCACTGCATCGCTGCTATTCTGAGCTCTGCCGGCCGCCAGTTAGAGAGTATGTAGTCTCTCGCCACGATCACCGAGTCACCAGTGTCTATGATGTCGTCCACCAACAGCACCCGCTTTCCTTCAAGGTCGAGGCTGTAGGGGTACTTCACGTGAGCCACAGCAGTTATCTCCGCTGCTTTACCCCAGTGGAGCACCTGGAGACTCGCGAGGTCGTGCACGTCGAGGAAGTCGCAGAGCAGCCTCGCGGGGACATAGCCACCCCTCGCGATAGCAACTATCAGATCAGGCTTGTAGCCAGAAGCCTTTATAACCTCGGAGAGCTTCCGGCACCACTCAACAACCTCCTCCCAGAGTACAAGCTTGGTATTTACTCTGGGCACATGTGAAGGACAGGGGGTGCATATTTATCTCTTCTCTCACCCTGAGAGGAGATGGTATGAGTATGGAGTACTCTCAGGAGGGCTCGGGGGAGGTTTTCGAAGCAGTATTGGTAGGCAGCAGGATTATAGTGACGGACCCCGAGATGGCCAATAGACTGTACTTTAAGCATGGGTTTTACGGGCGTTTCTTCACAGTTCCCAAGCCGAAACTCCCAGACGTAAAAAAGGAGCTGGAACTCTCCTTCTTTGACGCAGTGTACCTAATGGAGAAAGGGCTTCTCAAGGTGCGCAGCTGCAGTGGAGAGCCTGTCAAGCTGGAGGCTCTCATCTCGCTGGCTACAGCGCACTTCGAGAACTTTGCTGACGCTTACGCGGTCTACAAGGACCTCCGCGACCATGGTTACGTGGTGAAATCGGGCTTGAAGTTCGGGACAACGTTTGCTGTGTATAAGTTCGGTCCTGGTATAGACCACGCGCCGTTTCTAGTGCACGTTCTCAACTACTCCAGCAGGCTGGATCCCCTTGAGATAATAAGAGCCGGCAGGCTGTCTCACTCGGTAAGGAAGCGCCTACTGCTAGCCTACCGTGACCCCTTCGAGGGCAAAGTGAGATACTTCGTCTTCAAATGGCTTTTCTAGTTATGCCCGTGCAGGACTTCAGCACATGCCTGTCAAAAGTTAAATGCTCGACGTGAGCGGTTATGGACTGAGGGTGTTGAGGAGGATGGTGTCCGTTCAAGAGCTTAACAACATGATGAAGAGGTATACGGAGGAGATGGGCAGCCTGGTGGGTAAAGGTGACTACGATAATGCTATCAGCTTGGCCATGCGGACGCTTGAAGAGCTTCTCTCGGTTGCCCGCAGTGATGTGGTAGGGGTTCTCGGAGACGCTACTGTCAAAATGATCGCTGACGAGCTGCTGTCGAATTATGAGAAGACACTGTCCTACGCGAGGGGTGTGTATGAGGGGCTGAAATACATGGCCCCTATCTACCAGCCCGGTGAGAAGCTGCAGCTTCTACAGGTGCTTTCTTCTGCGGTATCCGAGCTGTTCAGCTTCATTATAGGAGCCCTCCTGGTGGTAGCCTCGCTCACGGGTCCTTCCACAAGGACGGAGCAGCTGGGCGTCGTGTGATGCGTCGAGCTACCTTGAAGCTCTGGGACCTACTACCTGCTGGTCAGGGCTCTCGGGCGGGCGTATGTCGAGTATTTCCACCTCGCTGTTCGCGCTCAGGCGGTGTTTCTCCCTGATCTCCTTCGGGATGGTGAACTGCCTAGAGTCGGTGTACTTTGTTCTGAGCAGCTTCACATGGAGAGTGTACTCGCTGTCGTGAATCCTAACCCTCACGACCGCGTACCTGAGGTTCTGTATCCCGAGGTTTCTGACGAGCCGTGCTGGTACAAGCACCTGGTTGTTCGAGTAAATCTTGACTTTGTAGGGCAGCGTCTCTATGGGAAGGCCTCTCGAACCCCTCCGCGCCTTCTCGCCTGTAGGCATCCGCTTTCCGAGATTTTCCTATGCTCGAAACGGTAAAAAAGCTCTTCACTCTTGTGCGAGAGGAGCGGTGTGGGAGCCTCCTGGGACAAGGATCTCAGAGGTTTTCTCGTAAAGATGATGCGTGAGCACGGTATTAAGCCTTCGCGGTCGCTGGGCCAGCATTTTCTGGCGAGTAGCGGGGTTGCCAGGAGGGTTGCTGAGCTCGTCGAGCCCTGGCCGCTTGTCTACGAAGTTGGGTGTGGTCTAGGTAGCTTGACGCTTTTTCTATCAAGGAGCTCGCAGTACGTTGCTTGCTGCGAGATCGACGAAAAGTTAGCACGTATACTCTCGCGGATCGTTAGTGCAGAAGCTATACCTAACATCGACGTTGTAGTCGCCGACGCTCTCAGCTTGGAGCTCAGCGGGACACCACACGTCGTTGTCTCTAACACTCCTTTCGTTATCTCTTCGAGGCTTGTAGCTAAGCTGTGCCGCGACGTAGGGCTGGTTAGAGCGATCCTTGGTGTTCAGCGGGAGGTTGGGCGTAGGTTGACGGCTAGGCCTGGGAGCGATGACTACGGAAGGCTGACTGTCTTAGCGCAGCTGTGCTTCGAAGTCAAGGTGCTCTTCGATGTGCCGCCGGAGGCTTACATCCCCAGGCCCGAGGTCTCCACGACTTTTGTAGAGCTGAAGCCCAAGAACCTAGTTGGCGTCGAGGATCTCGCCAGGCTGGAGAAAGTCACGAGAGCTCTGTTCTCGTTGAGGAGGAAGAAGCTCTCCAAAGCTCTCCAAATGGGGTTGGGGGTTAAGGGCGGTGAGCTCGAGACCCTGCTCAGGAGTTGCTCCCTCAGCCCTGAGCAGCGGGTTTACGAGGTGCCGCCAGAAGGCTTCTTGAGGATAGCTCGCTACATCTATAGCGCTTGGGATGCGTAGCGTCCGCGCGCTCACCTAGCCTTCGAGGAAGCTTTTTCCTTAGACCTCTTCATCATCTTTAGCTCCTCTGGCAGCAGCGCTCTGCCCAGCTCCGTCCGCGGTGTGTAGGCTCCGCCAGCGAAGGTGTACCCGCACTTCTTGCACGTCCATACTCCTATGCTCACCCTGCGGAGGGACCCGAGAGTGTCGCACCTTGGGCATCTGTGCTTAGCCCGCATTTTCCTCTCTATCAGGGCGACCTTCTTCCTCAGGGTTGAACCGTACCTAGCGCCGAACCTCCCCGCGGGGCCCACGATCTTCGTGTGCTTCCCCATGGCAAAGCCCCCTCCCTTTTCGAACAGGAGTATATAACGATTCTGCCCCCACTGCTCTAAGCGATCTGTGAGAGAACCTGGAACACTTGCTTTGAAGCCTTCTCCGCGAGCTCCTGGGCCTCCAGTATTTCCTCGATAGAGAAGGAGCCGGCGCCCATCTTCTGGATCGCGCATATCTCTCCTCTCTCTGTGAAGGAGAAAGTGATCCTAGCGTCTGCCAGCATTTCCTCCTCGAGCGAAGGATCCACGAGCAGGAACTCGCCCACCTTAGCTATAGTTACGAATGCGACTTTAGTCAGCACAGGGAGGTTTTCTTTCTCCTCCAGTACAACGACTCTGTTGTCCTCCACCGCTGTCTTGGGCACTTTTCCTGAAAGCAGAGCGGCCATAGCCGCCATGCCAGCGGCATCCACCAGGTTTCCGTCGTAGTCGAGTGGGTAGATGTCTATGAAGAGCCCCCACACCTTGGAGCCGGGGATTATGGAGAGCTTTCCGAAGTCAATAGCAGGTGCGCTACGAATGCCCCTATCCACTATCCTTGCAAGCTCAATGTCTTCCTCTCTAGGTGGTCCCGGCTCGAAGAGTGGAGAAGCTAGTGGCGTTAGCTCGGCGTTCACGATCAGCACGCCTTGGTCCGGAGCGTCTGGGAAGGGGTTGGTCAGCACGGTCTTAAGCCCAGCGATGACTTTTGTGTTGCCGAGCTGAACCAGCGCTGACCCTTCCGCCTTACCCACGACGTTGCACTGCAGCTTCACGCTCCTGTACTCTTGCATACCACGCCCGTCGAGCCTCTCCCCCCTCTTGAGGGATGCTAGCAGCAAGTCCTTCCTGAGCGTGGGAATGACCTTAACGGACAACCGCGACTCAGCCAACTATCTCCCCCTCCTCTGCTCGAGCATAGGCCTCCTTCAAGGCTCTCACCTGCACGCTGTGTATGTACCTTATATGCTTGAATGCCATCTCCAGCGCGTGCCTTACCTCCTCCGGCTTGAAAACACCGTCCGCTTGAAGCAGTGTGATCTCTCCAAGCTGGGGCATCATGGCGATCGGCATATCACCGTCGCCGTACTGGTCCTCCAAGCCGTTGATATCCACGACGAGGACGTCTCCTATCTTCCCGATCGCAACTGCAGCCACCAAGTCCCTCATAGCTATGCCAGCGTCAGCGAGAGCCGTAGCTGCGGCGATTATACTGGCGGTCCTCGTCCCCCCATCAGCCTCTATCACGTGGACGTAGACGTCTATAGCCGTCCTGGGGTACTCCTCAAGGAAAACTGCTGGAGCCAAAGCTTCTCGGACAACCTTTGATATCTCTATTTCCCTCCGGGTGGGCTGGGGGCTCTTTCTCTCAACCACGGAGAAGGGGAGCATGGAGTATCTGCACCTGAGCAGCGCCTTGTCGGGTAGCGCTTCGTGGCGCGGGATGACCTCTCTGGGCCCGTACACCGCCGCAATGACCTTGTTGTTTCCCAGCTCCACGTACGCCGACCCGTCCGCGTTTTTCAGCTTACCCACTTCGATCTTCAAAGGGCGCAGCTCATCGGGCAGCCTCCCGTCGACTCTGCGACCCTGCTCGTCCAGCAGCTTGACAGCTTGTACTTTGCGGCTCATCAGAGCATCCCCTCAATGTACTCCTTAATCCTGCTGGTCAGACCCTCGGTGTGAGCCTCGGCCTCGATCTTCTTAATGACAAGCGCGGCTATCTCCTCGCGTCTCCTGTCTCTGCCCACTACGAGTATTCTCCCGTTTTGTCCAACAATAACCTCTGTGTCCAGCATACTCTCGATCAGCTTGATCATGGAACCCTTGCGCCCAATCACTCGGGGAACCTTCTTCGGGGAGATCTCGACAAGCAACCCCCTCTGAATCTTCCCCAGCTTTGATTCCTTTACTGTGAGCACGGGGTCCTTGGTCTTATCGAAAGATATGACCTTCGCAAGTATGAGGTCCCCCTCGTCCAGTATCTTTGAGAGATCACTCCTGGGGATCGTCACGGGTCTGGGGGAAACCTCAGACACTGGGAGTACAGCCGTGTAGGGGGAGTTTATGTCCACAAGCCAGCTCGTGAAGCCAACTTCTACCACTATGCCGATAACAATGTCCCCGACTGAGGGTATGTACTTGCCCTTGAGTGGAATGACCCGTAGAACCTCGCCTCTCTCGTCGTAGCGTGCCACGCTGAGGGTTTTCGCTCTATACTGCGAATCAGTCCTGTAGACTGCCCCCTCGACCTCTACTCCTCTGCGACCACTTCGCTCAGCTACGACCTCGCCAGGAACGAGAATCCGCTGCGCGCCTTGCATAGCCACCGGGAGCACTACCAGCCCCACCTTATTTACGCTTCGCGCCCGTGGGAGCGAGTAGCGCTCGTACTCCTTGCGCGCTGCGCGAACTCATTACCTCCGCGCGGGCGCGCCCGCTTATCGCGCTCTCGCGCACGCAAAATTTTAAGTACCGAGCTAGCCTGCACGTCGCGTATGAGCATCCAGCTTGAGAGGCTGCTTCCCAAGTGCACGTCGTGCGGTAAGCTGATAGCACCCTACGAGCGAGCGGTGAGCTTCCGCTGCCCCCAGTGCGGAGAATCCATTATATGGAGATGCGAGAAGTGCAGGAGGCAGAGTAATCCTTATTTATGCCCTAAGTGCGGCTTCAGAGGTCCCTAGGTGTCTGGCTATGAGCCAAGTGGCTATTCTCGTCAGAGTGCTGCCAGAGGATGCAGAGATAAAGGCCGAGGAGCTATACAGGAGCATTGCGCCTGTGCTCCCAGATAGGTACAGAATCGCGCGCTATGAGGTCGAGCCTATAGCGTTCGGGCTCGAGGCGCTTTTGCTGCTTGTGCTAGCACCGGAAAACATCGAGGGAGGTACAGAGGAGCTGGAGCAGATACTGATGAGTGTGAAGGGCGTTGGACAGGTAGACGTGCTCAGAGTATCTAGGGCAGGCTAGTTCTCGAAGCTCGGCTTTTGTCAGTTCTATTGGGTAACGGTTGTGGCGGGCCCGCCGGGACTTGAACCCGGGACCTGTGGCTCTCTTCTCTTCTCCGAAGGCCTACGGCCTCTCAGTGGTCACCGCGCTTCCTACCTGCGCTACGGGCCCCTGTCAGCGGGGCTCCTGCCACCTCCTTCTCCGCATCAGTCGGTGGTCAACGCCTAAGTCATCGCCCCAATGGAGTACCCTAAGCGGATAGTATTTTTGCATTTTCTACGCGCGGAAAGGCTGTGGGGTTACTGCTGGAGAATAATTGCGGGACGAGCTGGGAGAGATAGGGAGGCCTTGGGACTCACGCCTGTGTATTCCTCTTCCCTCACAATGTCTATCTCGCAGCCGAGGCTCTCCTCCAAGAATTTCTCGGCATCCTCGAGAGCCTCCTCCTCTAGTTCCGGCGGCACTAGCAGCTCCAGCACCTCGGGGCTCTTCAGCAGGATCTCGACAAGCTTCGCCGCTTTGGCGCGAAGCTCCTGGGGCAGCTCTCTGAGAGTGTTTCTCGCAGCTGAAGCTATGCCACCCGTTTCCTTCGCTTGCGCAGCTAGTTTTCTCATGAATTCGTACTTCCACGCAGCCGGCACGACGAGGGTAACTCTCTTTCTCTCCTTCACGAGCTCCAGCACTTCTTCAAGATCTCTTTGCACCTTCTTAACTATCTCCTCTGCCTTCTCCACTTCCTCGTCGATAGCCTCCTCATCCACGGTAGGCCACGTCTCCAGCGAGATCAGGCCTTTCTTGCCCAGTTTTTCCCAGATCTCCTCGCAGATGTGAGGAGTTATGGGCGCCAGTATGAGCGTCTGCACCTCGATGAACTTCATGAGCAGCTGCCTGTTAGCGCGCCCCCCTCTCCGCCTGAGGTACCACCTGAAGGCGTTCTGGAGGTTGAAGAACCCTTTGACTATGACGTCCTTCGTATTGAGGTTTTCGTAGCTCGTTTCCACGTCTCTCAGGGTGTGGTTGAGCACGCTGTAGAACCAGCGGTCGACGAAGTGCACAGAGTCGTCGCCCTTGCCGTAGTTCGACGTCGCGAACGCGTACCACTCGTAGAGGAGCTCGACGGCTCTGGATGCCAGCTCGGGCTCAAAGTTGCCATCGTCCATTCCGCTGTTACCGGCGTAAGCGAGCGCGAAACGTGTGGCGTCCGCCCCCCACCACTTCAGCGCTTCACGGAGCAGAATGAAGTTGCCTTTGTGCTTCGACATCTTCTCCCCGGCGACGTTTATCCAGCCGTTGATGCAGATCCCGCGTGGCCAGTGTTCCGGCGGGAAGATCGCCACGTGGTGGAAGATGTAGAATACGAGGTGGTTCGGCAGCAGGTCTTTTCCCGAGACCCGCATGTCGACCGGGTACCAGTAGAGGAACTCCTCCCGCATCTTCCTGAGAAGCTCTGGCGCTACACCCACTCTCTGGGCAATGCTTTCCTCGTCGCCCACGCCCAGGAAAATGTAGTCGAAAAAGCTGTTGTCGAGTCTATCCCAGCCGATTCCGTAGCGCTCTGGGTTCTGGAGGTACTTGGAGATGGTGTAGTAAGCCATGTAGATTGTCGAGTCGCTGAGGGATTCGAGGACCCATCTCTCGTCCCATGGGAGCGGTGAGCCCAGCTCCCTCTCATGGGTGCACGCCCAGTCCTTGTACCAGTCGACGATCTTGTGGAACTCTTCTCTGAGGCTTGGTGGTATTATCACCATTCTGTCGATGCACGTGTGCGCCAGCTTCTTCCACTCGGCATCACTGTACTTAAGGAACCACTGGTCACGGACTATGCTAACGTGAGTCCTAGCCCCGCACCTGCAGTAGACTGGCCTTGGGAGCGTGTAGTGCGTTATTGCCGCACCGCTTTCAACCAGGAACCTTACGATCTCTTCTTTCACTTCATATACCTTCTTATCGCCCCACTTCTCACCGTAGACAGACCTCTTGAGAACGCCTGTGTGGTATTCCTTCGAGTACACCTCGCGGGTGGCCTCCTCCAGCTTAGCCTTCTCGTGCTGGGAGGTGATACCCATTCTCTCCACCACTGTCGCGGCTGGGAAATCGCCGTAGCCCTCCAGCTCTATCAAGCTGACGGGGTGCACTGCATCGAGCACGCCGGGATCAAGCGAGTACCGATCGAGGATGTAAGGGTCTTTCTTCAAGTCTTGGAGAGCCACGTAGTCAAACGGCGCGTGCGCTGGGACAGACATCACAACACCTGTCCCGACGTCTGGGTCCACGAACCACGCGGGCAGCACGGGGACGCGGCGACCCGTGACAGGGTTTACCGCGAAGCGCCCGACGAGGGCGCTCCCCTGCATCCTCCCCTTGACCTCAACCCTGTGGCCCTGGCTCTCGAGCTCTCTTACAGCGTAGTTGCTCAAAACCCAGCTCTCCCCGTCTACATTCGCTACTTCGTACTCGGCATCCGGGTTCACCCAGATGTTCACCGCTCCGTAGACCGTCTCGGGCCTGTAGGTCAGGCAGGGGTATACGAGCCCGTCCTCGCCTCTGAACTTTATGATGACGACCTCCTCAGGGCCTATGCCGGCGTACTCGTCCGGTCGGTCGTGATCGCCGACAACCTTCTTCTCCTTCGGGCACCACACAACCGGGTGCGTCCCCTGGATCACTAGCCCCTTCTCCCTGAGCTTGGTGTACTGCCACTGGATGAACTTCGTGTAGAAGGGGTTGAGGTAGGTTGTGTAAAACTCCCTCCTCCAGTCTATAGAGAGCCCATAGCGCTCGAAGTCCTCCCTGAACCCCCTCCTGAAGAAGTGCACCCAGTACTCGGGGTCCTTGAACTTCTCGATCTCGTGCTCGGGTATGCCCATCGCCTTGAGCGTTTCGATCTGCTTGCGATCACCCTCTCTAACCCTCAACGCAGCGGCGACTATCGGACTACCTGTGGCGTGCCACCCCTGGGGGAACAGCACGTTGTAGCCTTTCATCCGCTTAAAGCGGGCTAGAATATCCACCCTCAGCACTGTGTAAGCCGTGCCCAGGTGCGGGTAGGCGTTTATGTAGGGGTAGGGGAAGGTCACGAAGAATTTCGGCCTATTGGGGTCGGGATCAACTTCGAAAATCCTTTTCTCGCGCCAAATTTTCTGCCATTTCACCTCTACTTTAACCAAGAAGTCGCGTTTCACCGGGTCAGGCTCGGGGATGCGGATACGAACGGTAGCAATTAGCGCCACCCTCTCCTCCGAGACCCCACCTCCCTTTAAATGCTTTTTCCAGCTTTCAGCGTGTTTTCTCCTGCAGGCATCCGCTCGACCAGGCTTGCGAAGATAGCCTCACGGTCCCCCTCTATCCTCCTCACAAACTCCGAGATGTACTCCGGCCGCACTTTGCGCAGAACGAGAGGCGATATGTAGACTTGCTCCCTAAAGACCCTCAGCGTACCCAGGACCTTTACGGCGTCACCAGCCGATATGCCCGCAACGCTATCGTGCACAGATCTGTCAGGCCACACCCTGACGAGGACCAATGCGCCCTCGTGACCGAGTATTACATCCGTGAAGCGGCTGCCCTCACTCACACTCTCAACGAAGCCCACCGTGCAAACCTTCCGCGTTTTAAGCTTCAAACCCTTCCAGCTCACAACAAGGTAGTAGTTAGGACCCTCGCTGACTATACTTTCTAGAGTGATTTCGCTCACCCGAACCTTAAGGTAGGCGTCGAGAACTATTTCCACGCAACTTGCTGCGCCTTTCCAGGCTATATCTCTTTGGTCTTTTCCCGGCAGGGAGCACATGCACAGATTGCACGTAAAGCTAAACCTACTGAGCGGCATACGGCTGGAAGGACACGTACTAGTCGCAGGGCCTACGGGCTCGGGCAAGACAAACACCGTCAAGGTCATTCTCGAAGGGCTTGCCGGGAGAATCCCCGCTCTCGTTCTCGATTACCATGGGGAATACGCATGTCCGCGGGTGTACGTTCCAGGGAGGAACCTAGAGTTCAACATGCTTGCAAGCAGCTCTCAGCCGGATCTAGAGTTCCTCGTGGATGTTCTGAGCACCGTGTTCCAGCTTACCGAGCCTCAGTGGTACGTTCTCGTGAAAGCTGCGAAGAAGGTGGAGCCCCCCTTCACGCTGCAGCGGCTCGTCGAAGCCGTAGAGGAGGAGCCTGCCAGGGATTGGCGCGAGTTCGAGGTCAAGCAGGCTGTGCTCAGGCGGTTGTCAATTTTGAACGAAGGAGTGCTGGGTAAGGTTCTCAACGGCAGAGAGGAGCCCAGCTTCCTCTTCGAGGATTACTGCTGCGTGAACCTCAGCGTAATCCCCCCGAAGTACCGCTCGCTCTTAGCCTTGGTGCTTCTGAGGCACCTCTACGACTACTTCTCTGCCCGGGGCGAGAGCGATGTAGTGAGGCACGTGACAGTGATCGAGGAGGCGTGGAGCATCCTATGGCCGCGCGCGTACTGGGAAGCACCGTCCATCGGCGAACGCCTCTTCCTTGAGCTGAGGAAGTTTGGCGAGCTTCTCGTAGCCGTTTCGCAGAGAGTGGATGATGTGAGCCCGCGTGCTGTGCGAAATTGTGCCGTGGTGCTTATGCACATGCCTACCCAGCTCGATCTCGAGAGGATTGGCTGCCGCGCCAGTGAAGTAGAGCTGAGGAGGCTTTGCCGCGGCAAGGTGCTGGTTGTGGAACCTGGCTGCCGCATGAGGGTGCTGAAGGTGAGGCGGGCGAGAGAAACCGCGGGAAGGGCGAGCGGGAAGGGGGCGCAACGCTTATTTCCGAAGAGAGCAGAGGCTTCTCGATGTCAACTGGCCAGAGGTTGGAGCGGAGGCTGAGGATAAGGAGGAAGGAGGAGGTGGCAGAGGGTAAAGCGTGGATGAACCCGCGCACGATGGCAGAGCTGAGTATTTCGAGCGAGATAGAGGTGGTTATAGCCGGGAAGAAGCACTTCTACTTCCAGGTTGTACCGAGGGAGGATGTACCAGCCAACGAGGTGTGGTGCAACAGCGATCAACTTAAAACGCTAGGTATTGCTGACAACACGATCGCTACAGTAAGGGCGAAGAGGGTGTGAAGCGTGGGAGTATCGGTCGCCGACGCGAGGCTGGTGGCCCTGCTTAGGAAGGAGCTCCAGCAGGCTCACGAAATACTAGCGGAGCTGAGGAGGGTTCTCCAGAGTCTCAACAACTCCGAGAGCAGGGAGGCGGGGCTCGAGCGGTTGAAGTATGTACGAGAGCTCAAGATGGCCGCTGGAGAGCACCACGCAGAGTACTTGGGTTATCTTTCAAAAGTAGGGAGGAGCCTCGTCCACCGTGAGGAGTGGGTGCGCATAGGTCTGAGGGTCATGGATTTTCTCGACAAGCTAAGCGGTATGTCGTACAGGCTCGGCTTCCTCATAGAGAAGTCGTGGATTGTACCACAGAGCGTTCAGAAGCTTCTTGTGAGCATGTGCGAGGGAGTGGATACTATGACGTTGAAGCTGGACAGCGTCCTCCATAAGCTTCAGACGTCCCCCCAGGAAGCATTGGAGGATTTAAGGGAGATCTCGCGACTAGAGAACGCTCTCGACGAGACGTACAGAACCGCCATGTTCGAGATACTCAGCGCCAATATATCGAGCAATACGGCGCTCCTCCTCCTCAGCATCTCAGAGATGCTCGAGAACAGCTCTGACACGCTCTACGAGCTGACGAACAACCTTTACATAATCCTGCTGGATACTCTGTAGCGCGCGCCGCGTAGGTGCTATGTAGTCCCGAGGAAGTCGAAGAGTGTCGCCTGCCTACGTGCGCTGGTTAGGTGCTCCTCCCTTATCCCGAAGTACTCCAGAACTCTTAGGGCAGCAGGTACTACCTGGTGCTTCACGTAGTACTCGACATCCACTTCTTGAGGCGATTTAACCAGAATGTATGGTTTAGCTCTCTCTGATATCCTCCCGCCCCCCTCCCTAGTAACTACATAGCCTATCTTCATCCCCTTGTAGATTCTGTAACCTATCTTAGCGAGAATTTTCGCGGCTTGCACATGAGGGGCGTCTACTTCGTACTCGTCGAGCTCCTTGGCTAGAGTTTTCCAGATTATCAGCTTCTCGAGCGGTATTTTCCCGGAGTGCAGGTCAGCTATTGTGTTCTTCACGTACTCGGCCGCCTTCCAAGGGTCTTCGTCTCTCAGTACGATTTCGACAACTTTCTCCTGTATGTCCTTCGAGATCTCGGCCCAGTCTCCTCTGACAGCTTCCAGTCCCACTATGTCGACACGCCCGTCCGCCAGGAGGCCGCAGTACCTCTTCTTCGCCTCGGTGAAGAAGACCTTGGTGTAGATCTTGTCGACTTTGATCTCGAAGCCCAGGTTCTGCTCCACGTACTCGATCAGCTTCTGCACTCCACCCGGATCGTAGTAGACGAAAATGCTGTCAGTGTCACCGTATATGACGCTCAGGCCAATCTGCTGCGCAAACTTTATTGTCTCCTTAATCAGCACACGCCCCCACGCTGTTGTAGCCTCGGCAACTTCCCGCATGTACCACCGAGCGGGAGCCCAGCCGCTGTAGCCGTAGACGGCATTTGTGACCACTTTTACTGCCTTCTGTCTCTCCTCGAGGATGCGGTACTCCTCGCTCCCAGGCTGCAGCTCTTTCATTTTCCTCACGATTTCCCGCCTAACTCGGAGGAGCTCCTCTAGGACTTTCCGGTAGAAGCCCGGCGGCTGCCTCCGGAACCTGTGCCCTACCTCAGGTGCTACGTAGACCTCCTCGTCGGGAACCTTCTCGCCAGGTGGGACGTAGGTATCTGGGGAGATGTTGTACTTTATCATAATGTTGGGGTACATGGAGGAGAAGTCTAGGACAGCTACGTTCCTGTGAATTCCCGGTTTCGGCGTGAGGACTATCGCGCCCTTGTAGGTCTCCTCCCTCCTTTCCTTGGAGTTGGGGACAAGCTCTCCGTGCTTGTAAGCCTGGCGGATCAGGAACCACTCCACTCTGTTCCCCACAGATGCTGCGAGTATCTGGTCGAGAGGCAGCCCCACGACCTCGGACAGCTGTATCGCGAACGGTAGCACAGACTCCCCTATCAGGTAGGTGCTGCGTGCGTCGTCGGCTGAGTACTGCTTGAGAGCCCCCCTGAGTTCCGGCTTGTCCCAGTACTCGTAGATCCTGGAGGCATCGAGAAGAACGCGCTCCGTCTTCTTAACCAGCCCCAGGTACTCAGCTACAGCATCTAGTGTTTTCAGCTTCACCCCCACTAGCTCGCTGGCATAATCGTAAAGGTCTATGTTCGCCCGCCCTACCACCGAGAAGTGACCGTAAACGCTCTGGGCAGGCTCTCCTGAGTTCCTGCCGAGTTTCAGCTTCAACCCGTTCTCGTGAGCACGCTTGAGCAAATACGGGATGTCGAACCTGTTAGAGTTGTAGCCCAGAATGACGTCGGGATCCACAGACCAGAAGTCCTCGAGGAACTCCTTGATCAAGGAAGCCTCCCCAGAGTCCGCGGTGAAGGTCTCCACCCCCTCCTTGGTCGCCCTCGAGATCACGATCACAGGGTCTCTCTCGGGCAGTGGCTCCCCGTAGCGGTTGTAACACTCGATGTCGAAAGCATAGAGCTTCAGAGAGGGGGGAGATCCTCCCACGTAGACTGGCCGCTCTACAGCCATGTAGACGGCATCGACGTGCAAGTTCGCGGGCTTGGGCAGTTCTTTCACCCTCACGTAATGCCAAGCTGAAGGCCTGACATCGTTGTCCACCATATACCGCATGTAGAAGCGTATGTCCGCCTCAAGGACCTCACTGACGCCTTTCACCTTCGCTGCCTCCTCCCGGGCCTCGGGCACGTTCCTCGGATTCCTCAGAGTCACCTTGACAGCGTTGACGGACTTGCCGTAGTACTTCTTCTGGACCGGCTCTAGGCCCAGCAACCCGTAAGCGGCTAGCGCGGAGGACAGTCCTCTCATCACGCCCTCCACGTCTCCTGATGGAAGCACGTAGAAGTAGGGGCGAAACGACCTATCTACCACCAGCACCCTGCGGCCTGACCTGTCGACGCCCCAAAGCTGCACCTCCGGAACGCCATCTACTATATCATAGCTAGCATCGAGCAGCCAAAACTCCAGCTCCTCCATGGCTAGCTGCGTGCTTAAGGAGCTGCACAGCGATAAAAAGAATGCGCGCCAGCTAGAGCTGCAGAGGCCAGGTGAAGCTCTTCTCCAAGCTACCGCTCTTCGTTATCACGACCATGTCTATTCCATCGCCGCTCACGGCGTCTCTCTTCATGGCCGCTTCCAAAGACTTCAGCGCGAGCTTTTCAGCCTCGTCGATACTTAAGTCGCCTCTATACCCTGCCTCCAGTATGCTGATGGCTAGCTGCGCGCCTGTGCCAGCGGCAATGTAGTTCTCCTCCAGAACAGCGCCGATGGGGTCCAGGGAGTAAAGGTGGGGACCACTCTCATCTACACCACCCACGAGAACTTCTGCAAAGTAGGGGAAGAGCCTCCTCTCATACAAGATGTACGAGAGGACTTTGGCGGCTGTCCAAACCGAGGGCGCATGCTCGGCGTCTAGCTCGTAGAGGCGCATCTCCGCCTCTAGTATCCGGGCGAGCGTTTGCATGTCAGCGATCAGCCCAGCGCTCGCGATGCCTATGCGGTCGAGAACCCTGTACACCTTCTTGCCCGACTTGCTCATGAGGTAGTAGCCGTACGCCACACGCTTCTCCGCGGCGAGCACAACCCCCTCACTTACCTTCACTCCTACAGTTGTCCCCGGCAGAGCTTCCATTCACCTAGCACCGCGGCAAAAAGAGGAGAGGTATTATTAAAGGCTGCGCGCGCAAGATGCAGGAAATGAGCTTTCGCGGGCTGAAAGTGCCTCCAAGCTCCGATGAACTGTTTGAGCGCGCTGTAAGAGCTTGCAGGGAGGCCTCCCAAGCCGGCGGCAGGAGCAGCCTCGACAGAGCTAAGAAGAGGTACATAAGGTGCGTTAGGAGCTCCTCCTCTCTTGTGGTCTCCTCTCTTAGGGAGATTTACAAGACGAGCCCCTACATCGAAAGGCTGCACCCCTTCTACCGTGAGCTGTGCTCGATAGCTTTCGATGTGGATACGTACAGGCTGTGCCTCTCCAGGGTGCGCTCTGTAGAGAGGATAGTGAGGAGGGTAGCTCTCGATAGCATTCAGGGCGTAAAGGCTGCTACCGAGAAGAAGGAGGCTGTAAGGGCTCGGAGAAGCTTCTTCGGCAGGCTAGGCTCACTTCTGGAATCCCTCGATGACTGCTTGAAGCTTCTTAGGGAGGCCGCCTTGCGCATGAAGGAGTTCCCCGAGGTGAACACCGAAGTGCCCTCGGTGATAATAGCAGGAGCTCCGAACGTTGGCAAATCTTCTCTGCTGCGAGCCCTCACGAGAGCCAAACCCGAGGTGAAACCTTACCCCTTCACCACCAAGTCTCTTATACTGGGAATGCTTGATCTAGGAGTCGTAAGCGTGCAGTTAATAGACACTCCTGGGCTCCTCGACACACCGCTCGAGGAGAAGAGCAAGATCGAGAGGCAAGCCATACTCGCCCTGCGCCATTTAGGCGACGCTGTCGTATTCGTAGCGGACCCCACGGAGACGTGCGGCTTCCCGCTGGACTTCCAGAGAAAGGTGTTTGTACAGGTGGCAGATCTGGTGAAAGGCGCCCCGGTTCTGCTTGTGGCGAACAAGCTGGACATAGCAAGCGAGGAACATCTCAGAGCATTCGAGGAAGCTTTCGAGAACCCCGAGTACTTGGCGGTTTCCGCGGAGAAGAAGATCAACCTGGATAAGCTCGTTGACAAGCTACGCCTCCGCCTGAGAAGCTCGGCCAAATGGGGGTCCTTGTTCCCGTCGTCATAACGCCTAGAAGGCCTTCATAGGGGTCACAGCGCCGCAGGCCAGGCACTTCAACATGAAAACTCCTCTGCGTTCCTTTTCCAGCTTGGTGTCAGGACTTCCGCAGACAGGGCATATCACATACTCCCTCACGAACCTCTCAAGCAACTTGTTGAGGAGCTGCCCCTTGACCTCGCCTTGGATCACTGCCACATGACCATCCGTGGTGCCGGGAAGTGCTACCTCCTTGAGCAGGTACCTCAGCAGGAGCTCAGGGCTTCTCCCCAGAAGGTCGCTCACCTGCCCAAAGTTGGTTATGAACGTCTTCTTCCCAGCGATATTCACCTCGAACTTGGGCATCATAAACCTTTCCCCACTGCCCACTCGCCTCTCGGGCAGGAGCCTGAATGCCCTCTCTAGCAGCTCTTCATAGCTCGGAAATTTCTCTCCTTCCACACGGCTCACAACACCGGGAGGTATATGAGTGCTGCGTGTGCATATGCACTGCTTTGCGCCACAGGTGCGCACGTACCCGAACCTAGCTGAGGGAAACCTGCTGCATAACTTGCTAACGCCTATCTTGTGCGGGAGAACTGGAGCCCCGGCCGGGATTCGAACCCGGGCCCTTCGGCTCTCCCAGCAGCGACCCTACGAGGCCGACGCTCTACCCGCTGAGCTACCGGGGCTACCCTCCCTCAACCAGCAAAACGGTGTTATTTGCTTTTTCCTCTTCCTGACGCGTGACGAAAAGCGGAATAAACCCCTCAAGACTCTTTTTCTCGTCTGAACATCTGATGAGTGACCTGCCGTCTGAGCCGTGATGAGGTGCGAAAGAGAGAAATACCCCTACGCACACTTTGCCACCTTGCAGGGCCCGTCGTCTAGTGGCAGGATGCCGCCCTCACAAGGTGGGAACCTAAGAGCGGCGGTGGTCCCGGGTTCGAGTCCCGGCGGGCCCACCATGGCTCCCGCTACTCACGCGCACAGCGTTTATTACCCCTACAAGCCGTCATCTATTTCTGGGGTGGGCCGGTGGGCGGGCGACGGCTTACCCCGGCGACGGGGTAAGCTGTGGAACCCTCCCCACGGCTCAGCGGCCCCGCGGCGGCGCAAGCCGCTCGGTTAAGAGCCGAGGGTGAAAAGCCCCGGGCGCGCATGGGCATGACCCTTCAAAAGAAGGCGACGACGCGCCCGGTTAGCGCGAAAGAAGAATCCCCGCGGGCCTAGGGTCAAGCAGCACCGATGAACGGCCGCGGCGAGGTGCGGGTGGACCCTCAGACGAATCCCGCCGAGAACAGAAGGGGGGGTACGGCCGGTCCACCCCCTCGCCGCTCAGGCTAATGCTTTTTAGGTGCAGCGAGTGGCTTGCTACGTGTTTGTGCTCGTAGATCTCTTCGCAGGCGCGGGAGGCTTTTCCAGAGGGTTCAAGGAAGAGGGTTTCAAGCCAGCGGTGGCTGTAGAGAACATGCCTCCCGTGGCTGAAACCTACAGGGTAAACTTTCCCGAGGCTATTGTGATAGAGGAGGATATCAAGAATGTACACTCCCTCGATATACTCAAGGTGCTGGAGGACCGCCGGCCCGACGTGGTTATAGGAGGACCGCCCTGCGAACCCTTTTCAAGAGCTAATCCTAGGAGGCGCAAGGATCCCTTGGAGAGGCTGTACGACGACCCTGTGGGATCGCTCGTACTGCACTTCATCAGGATCGTCGGCGACCTCCAGCCGCGGGTGTTCGTAATGGAGAATGTGCCTGGGATAATGGACGATGGTCTTGACGCGGTTCTCAGAGAGGAGTTTTCCGAAGTTGGCTACGACAAGGTGCACTTCAATGTACTCAGAGCGGAGGACTACGGGAATCCCTCGCGGAGGGTGCGTGTATTCATATCCAACATCCCTCTATCTCCTGAAAGAGCTCGCAGAAGGCTCCGGGTTATAGACGCTATCGGGGATCTCCCCGAGCCCGACCCCATCTACAACATCCCGAACCACGAGCCGGTACCGTTAAGCCCTAGAAAGCTGAAGAAAATAGCAAAGCTGAGGTGGGGGGAGGGGCTGGTGAGGTACAAGGGATACGGCGATAGAGTACTGGCTAATGTCGTAAGGCTGCACCCCTACAGACTGGCTCCCACGGTTATGGGCTCTTCCCGCTTCGTGCACCCTTTCCAGGATAGACTTCTGACTGTGCGCGAGCACGCGAGGCTCATGGGCTTCCCCGACGACCACGTGTTTCTGGGAGGCAGAGATGTCCAATTCGATGAGGTAGGAGAGGCTGTTCCCGTGCCTCTTGCCAGAGCCATAGCCAGGGTTGTCCGGAAACACCTGGAGGAATTAGCATAGCTGCGCGCTAAGGAGTGGGCAGAGAGCGAGCCCTTTCAGGAGGGATTCGAAGGTAGGGCTCGGCGCGAAGCGCACGAATAAGTTTTTAATGCTGCACCAGGTATGGGCTACACCGAGGTGCTAAGCGTGGAAGACTTGCTCTCAGGAGTTTCAGGGAAGTCTGAAGAGCAAATGCTCAACGCTGTCGACATGCTCTCGAGCTCGATCGGCAAGAGCGTCCTAGTCAAGCTGAAGGGAGGTCGGGAGCTGAGAGGGACGCTGAAGGGGTACGACTACCACCTGAACCTCGTCCTCGAGAACGCCGAGGAGACTAGAGGGACTAGGACGAGGCAGCTGGGCACGATCGTGGTCAGAGGAGATAATATCGTACTAATCAGCCCGGCTCCCGAGTAAGGGTGGTGAGCCTTGGTCAAGGGGACTACGTCCTTCGGCAAACGTGGGCGTGGGAAAACCCACATACGCTGCAGGAGGTGCGGCAGGCACAGTTTCAATGTGAGAAAGGGGTACTGCGCCCACTGCGGGTTTGGGCTCTCCAAGAAGCTGAGGAAGTATAGCTGGCAAAACAAGAAGGTCGCAACACGCTTAAGACTGCCGGGAAAGTAGGTTCCTGACTACGTAGAGCGCGATGACAGCAAGCGCCGTAGGTCCCACGTCGTTCCCAATCCCGCTTACGTAAACACGTTCTCCCATCTCCATCTCACGCGCTGAGAGACCCGGTTCCGCGCCGCCAAACACCATTAAAACTTTCTGCTCTGCGCCTTTCCCAGCCAAGCTTTTGATAACTTCCTCGAGAGGCTTGTCAGCGAACTTCCTCGACACGACGAACACGAGCGTTTCTGCACCGAGGAGCTCTGCGGCGACCTCTATGCTAGGTAGTACAACCAAGGTCTTGCCTTCTCTAAGCGCTATTCTCTGGGCCTCCGGCACTCCAGACTGTGCTGCAGCACCTGCTGGCTTTGAAACAACGAAGATGTCGTACCCTAGGCCGTAAGCGGCTTTAGCCACTTCCACCACTCTCTGGGGGCTTGAGACATTGTGCAGCAGAGGTATTACCTTCACCCCCATGTTCTCTCAAGCTCTCCCCAAGGCGTGAGAGTAAAAATCTTTGACTTGGCACGCCGTGGCGAAACCACCTGCGGACCGTGATAGATATGTACTACGGCCTGCAACACCGCTGATGTGGTTTCGGTTACTCTCAAGGCTAGGGTAACGAACATCTCCCTGATAGACTCACCTACCGGAGAGAAACTCGTGAGGATAGACATGAGTGAGGAGCGAGAAGTCCCAGGGCCTGTCATCATGCACGAGAACAGTGAGCTTGGGCGTGAGCTAGCGCCCATCTTGAGCCAAATGTTCCGGATGCTGCCTGGTCTGGGGCAGGGGGCTGTACGGCTGCCAAGAGCGTCGCTCGTGCTGACGGAGGATGAGTGGGAGAGACTTCCGGCTAAACCCAGCATAGGGGACTTCTTCGAGATAGAAGTTCAGGTAGGTCGAGTCTCGGTGAGACGCGAGGAGAGCTAAGGGTGTAGCCTGAGGTACTTCAGCGGTATCTCCTGGTACCTCCCCCCAGGTGTCCAGCGGACAATGACTATCGGAAGGACACCCTCCTTGAGTTCCTTCTCGGCTATCTCCACCGGGCTCGTATTACCCTCGATCTTAACGAGCACGGGGGCTCCCAGGGCTATCTGAAGAGCCCTGATACCTATTATCCTCGCCTTCTCGAAACGAGTTAACCACGGCGGACCTATT
>Ga0105154_1000351_pt1 | contig 20762 bp, 19 predicted proteins | sample SSWtaG_FD_89672 | JGI IMG/M metagenome (GOLD analysis project Ga0105154, IMG submission 89672) | Hot spring microbial communities from Sandy's Spring West, USA to study Microbial Dark Matter (Phase II) - SSWsed_matched | ecosystem: Environmental > Aquatic > Thermal springs > Hot (42-90C) >... | reverse complement strand
GGCCGGAAGGGGTAAGGCATTGAAGGTCCTCCACAGGCTGGGCGATGAAGCGTGGAGAATCGGGGCTCAACGCTCATTGAGGCTTGCTCGGCATGATACCCTAAAGCTTAAATAAAACACAGCCAGCTGTCTGGCTGGCTAATTCTAGCTAACCTCCTTCGAGGTGCTTGATGTGAGGCTGGCCATGGATGAGGATGCCTGGGGCTCGGTCCTCAAGACGGGGACCACGACGGTTGGTGTGACCTGTAGCGACGGAGTGATCCTAGCTACGGACAGGAGGGTTACCTCAGGCTACTTCATAGCCAACAAGAGGGGCAGGAAGATCTGCAAGATAGACGACCGCATAGCTGCTACCATAGCGGGGGTCGTGGCTGACGCTCAGATGTTGATGGATAGGGTCAGCGCTCAGGCGAGGATCTACAAGCTGGTGAACAACCGCCCGATGAGCGTGAGGGCAGCAGCCACCCTGGCCTCTAACATCCTCTTCGGCTCGAGGTACTACCCGCTGATCCTTCAAGCCATAGTGGCTGGAGTAGACGATGAGGGGCCGAGGATGTTTAACTTAGACCTCTTCGGCACCATGACTGAGGAGCGCTACATAGCTACAGGTTCAGGCTCGCCCATGGCGCTCGGGGTGCTTGAAAACGGCTATAGGGAAGGACTTAGGGTTGATGACGCCTTGCCACTCGTGGTGAGGGCCGTGTCGGCTTCCATGAGATGGGACCCAGCAAGCGGTGAGGGCTTCGATGTAGCTATAATAACCGAGAAGGGGATCGTGGAGAGGCGTGGAGAGGAGCTACTAGGCTTGAAGTAGTCTAAGTAGGTGCCTATAGGAGCTTGAGCGGAGCCTCGGCCATTAGAGAGAGCCTCCTTCAGCTGATCCCCAAGGAGGCTAGGGTGACTAGGCTGGAGTTCGAGGGGCCTGAGGTAGTGGTATATGCGCAGAACCCTATGGCGTTAATGGAGGACGGCGACCTGCTGAGGACCTTAGCCAAGACGATAAGGAAGAGGGTGATACTCAAGACTGACCCCGAGGTGAGGATGAGCGAGGATGAAGCTAAGAAGGTCATAATGGAGCTGGTACCTCCTGAGGCTGGGATCACTGAGGTCATGTTTGACAAGACCATGGGGGAGGTCATAATAGAGGCCCGCAAGCCGGGCCTCGTTATAGGGAAAGGGGGTTCGTCGCTACGCCAGATCCTAATGAAGACCAACTGGAGGCCTGTAGTGCGCAGAACACCACCCCTCCACTCGAAGATAGCTTATCAAGTAGCTCGCTTCATCTACAAGAACAGCAAGTACAGACAGAAGGTGCTTAAGGACATAGGGCTTCGAATCCATCGTCAAGCCTTAATGAAGGATGGCAGGGTCGTGGTTAAGGCTCTTGGAGGCTTCCGTGAGGTGGGACGGTCGGCACTGCTGGTCGAAGCTGACGAGACCAAGCTCCTCTTAGACTGCGGCGTCAAGCCGGGTGCCTCAACCTTCTACCAAGAGTTTCCAGCGCTGTGGGAGGTGGACGTTGACCGCCTAGACGCTGTTATTATAACTCATGCCCACTTGGATCATTGCGGCGCGCTTCCATACCTCTTCAAGTACGGCTATCGAGGCCCAGTGTATTGCAGCAGGCCGACGCAGATGCTGATGGCCTTGATCCTGCTCGACTACCTCGACGTGGCGTCGAGGGAGGGTAGGGCGCTTCCCTACGACCTGAAGGACGTCAAGACGGCGCTCCTCCACACGATCCCGCTCAACTACGGCGAGGTCACGGACATAGCTCCTAACGTCAGGCTGACTCTATACAATGCGGGCCACATCCTAGGCTCAGCCATGGTCCACCTACATATAGGCGAAGGGATGTACAACATAGTGTACACGGGAGACTTTAAGTTCGCTAAGACGAGGCTTCTCGAGGCCTCTGCTTACGTCTTCCCCAGGCTGGAGGCGCTGATCATGGAGAGCACGTATGGAGCGCCCGAGGACGTCATGCCCTTGAGGCAGCAGACTGAAGAGGCCTTCATCCACGCCTTGAATAGGGCCTTGGCTAGGGGCGGCAAGGTACTCATACCGGTGCTCTCGGTAGGCAGAGCGCAGGAGATAATGTTGGTGTTGGTGGAGGCCATCTCGCGCGGGCTGATCCCCTCCGTGCCCATCTACGTTGAAGGGATGGTTCAAGAGGCTACAGCCATCCATACGGCCTACGTCGAGGAGCTGGCCAGGGAGGTCAGGAACGAGGTCATCTACGAGGAGAGGAACCCCTTCCTCTCTGAGAACTTTATCACCGTTAAGGGTAGGAGCGCTAGGCCCAGCGTAGTTGAGGGGGAGCCTTGCATCATCATGGCCACGTCGGGGATGCTGAACGCAGGCCCTGCCGTTGAGTACTTCAAGCTGATGGCACCTGATGAACGCAACAGCTTAATCTTCGTGAGCTACCAAGCTGAGGGCACGCTTGGTAGGAAGGTGCGAGATGGAGCTAAGGAGGTCGCTTTACCAGGCCCAAACGGCAGGCCGGAGGTGGTGCAGGTTAAATGCGAGGTTGTAAGCATAGATGGGTTTTCAGGCCATAGCGACCGTAGGCAGCTGCTGAAGTTCATGCAGCAGGTGGTGCCCAAGCCCTCCAAGGTGCTGATCTGCCATGGTGAGGCGGCCAAGTCCATAAGCCTGGCAGAGGCTATACAGCGCTACTTTAAGGTCCCCGTGGCTGTGCCGCTTTCATTAGAGGCCGCGAGGCTAAGGTGAGCCTACGTCCATCCACTCGATAAACCTACCTAGAAGGATCGTGGTCGGCCACGGCGTTCTGAGGACGTTAGGCGACGTCTGCCTTGAGCTCGGCTTTAACGGCAGAGTTCTAGTGGTCACCGGCGACCACACCCTTCACGTAGCTGGCGAGGAGGCCTTAAACACCCTTTCCTCAGCCGGCTTGGACTGCGACATAGTGGTTATCGAGGAGCCCGACTTTTCGTGGCTGGAGAAGCTCGTAAAGCTAGCTACCCAACTTAAGCTCTCCGCCATCGTGGGCGTGGGCGGGGGATCGATCATAGACGTAGCTAAGCTAGCCGCCTTCAAGGCGGGGGTGGACTTCGTTAGCGTCCCGACCTCAGCCTCCCACGACGGCATCGCCTCCCCAAGGGCCTCGGTCAAGGGGCTCGGGGTCCACGGCTCGGTCCAGGCGCGGACCCCCTCCGCCATCGTAGCTGACACCTCGATCATAAAGAAGGCTCCGAGGAGGCTCATCATAAGCGGCTGCGGCGACGTCATAGCCAAGATAACTGCCGTGAGCGACTGGCTGCTCGCCCACCGCCTGAAGGGAGAGTACTACGGTGGGTATGCAGCTTCCCTGGCGGGCATGTCGGCTAGGTTGGTGATGAGGAACGCGAAGGAAGTGGCTAGCCTCACGGACGAGGGCATCCGCATCTTGCTGGAGGCACTAGTATCCTGCGGGGTGGCCATGTGCATCGCAGGCTCGTCGAGGCCCTGTTCGGGCTCGGAACACCAGTTCAGCCATGCCCTCGACCTCGTCGCCTCCAAGCCAGCTCTCCATGGAGAGCAGTGCGGCGTAGGGACCATAATGATGGCGTACCTACACGGGCTGAACTGGCGCAAGATAAAGGCGACCCTTAAGAAGCTGGGAGCCCCTGTTAACGCTGAGGAGCTAGGCGTAACCCCGAGCGAGACGATCAAGGCCTTAACTATAGCCCATAAGATAAGGGATACCTACACCATCTTGGGCGAGACGGGCTTAACGGAGGCGGCTGCCTACCGCTTGGCCAAGGTGACTGGCGTCATAGAGTGAGAGCCTCCCTTGAGGGATGAAGCCAGGCGCTTAGTCACATTAGTGGGAAGCCTTCAGGCGAGGGTGGGTTACCGCTTCATAAGCTCAGAGCCGCCATCAACATGCAGGGGGTGTAGGCTGTTCCATGTATGCATCGGCGTTCTGGAGCCGGGTAGGGTCTATGAAGTCGTAGCTGTTAGGCGCATCAAGCATAGCTGCCCCCTTCATGAAGAGGGCGTCAATGTGGTTGAGGTGGTGGAGGCTACGGTTGAAGCCGCCCTGCCCTCCAAGATAGCAGTGGAAGGGCTGATAGCTCAGTACCGCCCACCTAAGTGCAGCCTCGTTGACTGCGAGCATCGCAGCCTCTGCCAGCCCCAGGGGCTGAGGGAGGGCGATAGATGCAGGGTCGTGGAGGCTCGAGGGCTTAAGGTCCCCTGCTTGAGGGGGTTTGACCTTGTTCAGGCACGGTTGAGGAGGCTCCCTCCCTCTTAACGAGGTAGGTCTCTCGGAACGTAACGACCGACACCTGAGGTAGGTACCTTCCAACGTCTAAGGCGAAACCTCGCTTAGCGTACTGCAGGTCCTCGAGCGTGAAGGCTTCCTCAGGCAGCTCCACCTCCAACGAGCTTCCCTCGAGCTTCACCTTGAAGCGCTCTTTGGCTACCCTCTTCATCCTTCTATGGAGGAGCTCTACGGCCTTCTCTAAGTCACCCTCTACCTTGGATACCACCTTGACCTCGAAGACTATTGTATGACCGGCTAGAGGGTGGTTGAAGTCGACCGTTACCCTACCGCCGCCCATGCTCCTAACTACGCCAAGCTTACCGTCTATCTCGACCTTAGCTCCAACCCTCAGGGTAACGCCTCGCTTAGCTAGCTCCCTAGCTGGGATCACCTTCACCTTACCTGGATCCCTAGCTCCAAAGGCCTTCTCTGAAGGTATCTCGACTATCCTTTCCTCGCCCGCCTCCATGGTTGTGAGGGCCTCCTCCAGCCCCTTTAGCACCCATCCCTCACCCACCACGACGAGCTGGGGCTCGTAGATGCCGTCCTCCCTGTAGAACTTCGTAGCCTTCGCTACGTCCTCCCTGGTGAGGTCTATGATCTCGCCCGTCTCCTTCACCCTAGCCACATAGTCTATTAAGATGAAGTCCCCCGGCCTTATGGGCAAGTGAGGCGCCGCAACGTCAAGTAGAGACGGAGGTTAAAACTCTTTCAGGCCGCATGCCCCCTTCGTCTCAAGCCCGCCCCCTCGCACTCCACGACGGCAGGCCCACCGAGCTCGCCTTCGACCTTCACCTTCACGCCTAAGAGCTGCTTTACCACCTCTAAGCAGGTCACCGCGTGGAGGGTTAGCTCGCTCACTTTAATCCTCGAGGGGCCGTGGGCAAGCGCCATGTACACTATCAGCTGGTCGCCTAGGTGTCTATCCACAGCAGCTTGGGTCCTTAGCTGATTTAGGAGCGACTTGGCGGCTTCCACGCCTACCACCTCAGCCGGCTTACCCTTCTCGCCTAGGCTATCCGAGCCCATTATGCATCCCTCACCTTCAGCCACCAACACGATCCCGCAGCCAGGGTCCAGGCTGCACTTAGGGTGCCCTGCTTGAAGGGGCTCCACCTCCACCTCGACGTCTTCCACGCCGCCTTCACGTAGGCATCGTCGCGCTGCTTCAGCCATCCGCTCAGCTACGTGGTTCGGTAGGCGGCAGCTGTAGGCGATGCCCCTCACCTTGACCCCTCCCCTCCAAGCCTCCAGGATCAGAGGGGAGAGCTCGTCTGCTGGCTCCATGGAGGCCCTAACCATCCCCCCACCCCTAGGGTAGAAGCCTCGGCGGAGCGTTGATACGTTGCAGGAGTAGCCCATTTTAAGCAGGGTTGGAGCCAAGACCCTCTCCACGTAGTCCACTGGGGGGGCCAGAGGGTTGTCCGTCCCTCCTTTGACCTCTACGGTCACCCTCGATGGTGCTAGAGCGGCAGCAGGCATTAAGCATTGGAGGACTAGCGTTGTGGATCCTGCCGTGCCGACGTCGAAGCTGAAGGAGCCTGCCTTAATCCTGGATGGGATGAAGGTGAGCTCCCTTGAGCCAACCCTAAGCCCCTCCACCTCGGCTTCAGCGAGCTCGGCTACCGCCTTGATGGCCGTGAGGTGCTGTGGGCGTATGCCCGGGTTGCTCCGCTTAGCCCTGATGTTCTTCACCTTGACCGGGAGCCCCGTAGCTGCCGAGAGGGCGACGCTAACCCGCAGTATCTGTCCGCCCCCCTCGAGCATACTGCCGTCTATCTCCACGAGCCTCAAACCACCACCCCACACAGCCTAAGGGCCTCCTGAAGTACTTCTTTAACTCCTTCGCAGCGTGAAGCAACCATGCGTAGGACCCTTCCGCCTAGGAGCCCTTCAGCCCTCTTGACCTGCTCCTCGCTGGCCAGGTCTACCTTGTTTAAGGCTGGTGTGCAAGGGGCGCTGCTTAGCTCGTTGACCACCTCACGGTACACGTCGATCTGCTCATCGAGGCTGTAGCCTGAGGTCTCTGAAGGGTCCACGATGAATATTACGGCCTTAGCCACATGCCTCAAAGCGGCTATCGCCTGTCTCTCGGCTGGGTTCCTTTCATGGATGGGCCTGTCAAGAAGCCCTGGGGTGTCCATGACCTGGACCTTAATGTGCCCTAGGTCTACGTGGCCTAGCAGCACGTTCCTCGTTGTAAACGGATAGGAGGCCACAGCCGGCTTGGCCGTAGAAACGCAGCGGACGAACGAAGATTTGCCCACGTTTGGCGCTCCAGCTACGACGATAACGACGCCCTCGACGTCTACAGCTGGCAGGCCTCTAAGCTTCAACGCAGCCTCCTTGAGTAGTTTTAAGCTGTCCTCCATGTCCATGAGGATGGAGTTCAGCCTCCCGTAGAAGGCCCTCCTGGCCATGGCAGCCTCCTTAAAGCTCTTAGCCCTCCTCACCTCCTTCACGTGCATGCTCATCAGCCGCGCTACCATCTCCTTCCCCCACCTAACGTGGGCTAGCGCCTTCCTCAAGCCGTCAACGCCGACTAGGGCGTCGACTAGCTCACGGTAGAACGGATGGACGGAGGTTAGACGCGGGGTCGACTCTAGGATCCTACCCAGCGCGCTTATGATCATTCCTCCAGCGCAGGTCACCTTAGCCTCCTCTCGAGCCTTAGCCTTAAGCCCTCGAGGGGCCTTCATGTAGGCCTCGACGCCCTTCTTCCTAGCCCTTCGAAACGCTTGGTCCACTAGATCGGCGGGGCTGGGGGGAGGATACATGGAGGCGAAGGGCTGCTCCAAGGCTTAACGCCTCTTAAACACCGTCTCCCCCTTTGCGTCGACCACTTCTAGCACCCTGTGGTAAGGGATGTAGACCTCAACCCCTTCCTCCACGTATGTTAGGAAAGTTCTCCCTACCTCCTTGATGAAATCGCCCTTAAGAGCCTTAACATCGCCGGGAGCTCCTCTATGCCTTATCAAGATGGTGCAGCCCCTCAAGCCGCGGCTCCACTTCAGCTTGTTGATGGCCTCCCTAGCCGTTGGCATCAGCCACCGCCAACTGCTTCCAACCGCTTGAGCCACGAAATTTTTAAAGGAACGTGGAGGGAGCATACGAGGCGCCATGACCTCCCCGCAGGTAAGAGTCCCCTTAGCCTTCGGGGCCACGACCGTGGGCGTTAGGTGTAAGGAGGGCATAGTCTTAGCCTCTGAGAAGAGGGTGTCCTATGGCTTTATGGTGACGAGCAGGTCGGCCAAGAAGGTGTTTAAGGTGACCGATCGCATGGCTATCGCCTGCGCTGGCTTGATGGGGGACATGCAGGCCATTGCGCGTACCCTAGCTGCTGAAGCTAGCCTCTATGAGTTGAGCTACAATAGAAGCATGAGCATTAGGTCAGCGGCTAAGCTCCTAGCCAACATACTCTTCAGCCAGCGCTACATGCCTCTATACAGCGAGACCCTACTTGGAGGCATCGACCCCGAAGGATCCCACCTCTTCGTCCTGGATTCGCTGGGTTCCATCATAGAGGACGACTACGCAGCCATAGGTAGCGGAGCCGCCATAGCCATAGCCATCTTAGAGGACGGCTACGGCCGGGCGTCTGACCTCAAGGCTGCCGAGAACCTAGCCGTGAGGGCGGTTAAGGCAGCTATCGAGCGGGATGCCCTTTCAGGCGACGGCGTCGACGTTTTGACGGTGTCGGAGAGAGGAGTTGAGGAGCGGTTCACCCCATTAAGATAGGCTAGTCGGTATGCTGCCGCCCTACATCAAGAGCTTGTTCGTCAAGCAGCGCTACCACCTAATCGGCGAGCGGGAGCATGCAGCGGTTAAGAAGTGTCACTGGCTCCATAAGGCGTTGGTTGAGGGCTCCTTCTGCTACAAGTCCTGGTATGGGATCCAAAGCCACCGCTGCATCCAGTTTACGCCGATGCTTTTCTGCCCCAACGCCTGCCTCCACTGCTGGAGGCTTGAGAGGGGGGACGTTGAGGGGTGGGACGAGCCAGCCGTTGAAGCCTTCGACAGCCCTGAGGCGCTACTTCAGGGAGCGATCCGAGAGCAGCTTAGGATCGTGAGCGGCTATAAGTCGAACCCGAAGGTGGATAGGCGGAGGCTGGAGGAGGCGAGGCACCCTAAGCACTTCGCTATTTCGCTCGCTGGAGAGCCGACTCTCTACCCAATGGTAGGCGACCTAGTAGCCCTCCTTAAGTCCAAAGGCTTCACCACGTTCCTCGTCACCAACGGCCTCTACCCTAAGGCGCTAGCCAACCTATCCTACGAGCCCTCCCAGCTTTACGTCTCGGTCAACGCTCCAAGCGAGGAACTCTACAGGAAGGTCTGTAGGCCCGCGCTGAGCAACGCATGGGGGAGGCTGATGGAGACCCTCGACCTTCTTAGATCATTCAAGTGCCCCACCGCTCTTCGCATCACCTTAATTAAGGGGGTCAACGACGTGGAGCCAGAGGGCTATGCCAAGCTCATCGAGCGGGCGGCTCCCTTCTACGTGGAGGTCAAGGCCTACATGTACTTAGGCTTCTCGCGTCGAAGGCTGGAGCTCGAAGCCATGCCTAGGCACAGCGAGGTTGCCGACTTCGCTAAGTCGCTAGAGCGCCTCACCGGCTATACGTTCCTCGCTGACTCTCTCCACTCGAGGGTAGCCTTGCTCTCTAGGGTTGGCCAGCCGCTCAAGGTCTCACCATAGCTCCAGCGCGCTCCGGCCTGAAGGAATGGAGGCTTGACGCCACCAAGGTTTTTAGGCGCGCCTCCTCAAGGTGGCGCTTCGAGCGTAGACGCGGAATGGCTAGGAAGGTGTTAGTGGCAGGGGTCTTCGACCTCATCCACCCCGGACACCTGTACTTCCTCCAGCGGGCTAAGGAGCTGGGGGAGGTCTATGTGGTCGTGGCTAGGGACTCCACAGTTGAGAAAGTGAAGGGTAGGAGGCCCATCGTCCCCGAGGGCCAGCGTCTGGAAGTTGTTCGTCAATTGAAGCCGGTGGATCACGCTCTGCTTGGAGGTGAGGGCGACCTGCTGAAGGTAGTTGAGGAGGTGAGGCCCGACGTAATCCTCCTAGGCCCCAACCAGCCCTTCGATGAAGACGAGCTCAAGGAGGAACTAAGGAGGAGGGGGCTTGAGGTTGAGGTGGTCAGGCTACGTGAAGCCTACAAGGGCTGTCGGCTCTACAGCTCCTCGATGATAGTTGAGGAGGTTCTAGCTAGGTGGCGTGAGTTTAATGAGCCACGTGGATCTCGGCCTTGACGACGTCCCCGTCCTTGAGGCCTAAGGTCTTCCTAAGGTCCACGGGGGCTATGAGCTCAACGACGTCCCTACCATAATGGCTGCGCCTAGCCATGACGAGCGCGCCCTCGACCCTCCCATCGATCGTAGCTTTGAAGCACTTGACGGGCCCGAAGGTTCGACCGCTGTCGCTGAACCCTTCGATCTCGATGCCCTTAAAGAGCTCTAGGAGGGCTCTGTTTCTCAAGCTTTGAGCATCGCTCAGCTTAATGTTGAGGGTGCCAGGGTAGGGGTTAAAGCCCAGCTTAGATATGAACTGCCTCCTATAGCCCTCTCGGCTGACGTAGTAGGCTCCCTCCCCCATACCTGTGAAGATCTCGCCCACGAGGGTTAGCGAAGCTATCTCGCCCTCGAACACCTGCTTAAGCTCGAAGTAGACCGCTCCTAAGGCCTTAAGTCCATCCTCAGTCAGCATTACCGCCTGCCCTTTGCGCAGCATCTCCCTTTTGATCAACCCCCTCCTCTCAAGCTCAATTAGCCTCCTTGAAGCCGTCTGCTGCGACAGGCCTTGAGCTTGACCGAGGGCCGAGCTCGTGATTATGATTGGATGCTTGACTCCACCCATCGTTGCCAGCTTCAAAAGGATCCACCAAAGCTCAGGACTTAGCTTTAAGCCTCACCACCTCTAGCAGCTTTAGTGGCCAGAGAGTGGGCAGCCAAGATAGGCTCAGGGAGCCTCTTGCCCCGAAGCGTCGCCTTCAACGTGAGCTCCACGGCTTGCCTCAACGTCACTCTATGGCCGACGCTGACGTAAATGGGTTTAAACCCCTCTCCCGTCCTCACCGCCGCGCCGACTACCTCGCCGCTCTCAGGGTCGAATAGGGTTGCAACGCCGTCCTTAAACTCGCCTTCAACCCCGAAGAGCCTCCTCTTAGCCACGCCTACCGTAGGTATGTCAAGTACCACCCCCACGTGAGTGGCAAGCCCGCATCGATACGGGTGCGCTCTCCCCTGTCCATCTATGAAGACAACGTCCGGCTTAACCTTAAGCCTCCTAAGCGCTTCTATGATGGGGGGTGCCTCTCTGAAGGAGAGGAGCGTGGGGATGTATGGAAACCCTTCAGGCAGCTCGACTACGACCTCATCTAGGCTCCTCCAGCTTCCCCACTCGAGGGAGGCTACACCAGCCACTATACGCCCGCCCCTCTTGGAGGCTACGTCGGCTCCAGCCACCACTCTAACCCCTTCCTTCAGCTCCTCCTCCCTCGCCATAGAGGCGATGAGGCGCTGAGCCCTGCGGGCCCTCTCGATGTTGAAGGGGGCTGGCACTTTAACTCGACTTAGGGCCAACGCTCACCCTCACCCCTACGAACACCGGTCCCCTCACGTCGATCCTCCCTCCCTTCGTCTGGACGTACCTTCTAGCTGCCTCCTGAACCTTGATGTTGACGTCCCCTGGGTGCCTAGCTACCCTAGCTCTAATGTCCACTACTCCTCCCTCCTTAACCAGCCCCTCCACCTTAGCTGCAACCCTGCAGGCTATGGCATATGCGTAGCTCAGCCCTGTGTCGACCCCCCTTCCACGAGCCTCAACCACCTCCGCTCTATCCTCAAGCCCAGTTGGTGGAAGCCCTAGTATGTTGCCTCGATACACGTAGATCCTGTTGAAGGCCGCAGGCCCCGTTAGCTTAACTCCAGGATCCTTCTCGTAAACCCAGGCCTCGACCATCGAGCCCCACGCCTCCCCCCTGAAGGCTAGGTACTCGCATGGGCTTGGTTGATCACGATATCGCTGAAGAGCTCCGTAAATGGCCTCAGCCAGCCTCCAGCCCTGAGGCGTCTTAGGCTCCTCCTCGAGGCCTATCATGGAGGCCAGCTCCTCATCGCTTAGCTCCCACTCACCGTAGAACTGAGGGTAAGTGAGGGCCCTGACGTCTTTAGCCCCGTGGAGGATCATGGCTACCCTCTCCACGCCAATACCCAAGTTGAGGACGGGATACTCTATGCGATACCTAGCTAGAGCTATGGGGCTGTAGAGGCCAAAGTTGGCTACCTCTATCCATTCGTCCGCGCGCTTGACGTAAGTCTCATACTCAGTGTTGGGGGCATAGTACTTAGCTGTGACCTGCTTCCTAACGTGCTTAAACTCCTTGAAGCCGAGCTGCCTCAATACGGCTTCAGCCAGCTTGGCTCCAAGCTCGGGGCTCAGCTCCTCATCCATCACTACGCAGGAGGCTGAGTGGTGAGCCCTTAGGTGGGTCTCATCCTCTTGCTGCTCCCTCCTGAACCTGAGGCCCACGCTGAAAAGCTTGAGCGGAAGTGGTCTTCGATGCTGGAGGCTGGCCAGCGTCCTGAACCAGGCGGTGGTCATATGGGATCTCAGCATAAGTATGCTCGGCTGAGGCTTAAGCTCCCTAAACTCCGGGAAGGCTTTAGAGAGCACCTCAAGGGCCTTGGCATCGCCCACCCCCAACGCCTCAGCCAAGCGCTCCACTAAGTCGTCGGAGGTCACCTCACCCTTCTTGTAGGAATGGAGAACCCTTTGAAGCCTCTCCACCCGGCTGGGATCCACATCGACCCCGAGCCTCCTAATCTCCTCAACCTTCTCCCGACCGATCCCTACGTCCGGCCTGGGCAGGGTGGCAAGGTAGTAGCATCTATCAAGGATTGCTAAGGCCTCAGGGCCATACTGCTTCTCGACGTCGCTCTCCTCCACTATCACCTGGTTGACCACTTCATCGAACCCTAACCTCAAGAAGGCTTCTCGAAAGCGCTGAACCGCCTCCATGACCGGATGAGGCTTGCCTTGCTTAAAGCTGAGGCTTACCTTAGACTCCATACCCTCAAGGAGCTTACCTGACTCCAGCCACGCCTCGACGAAGTTCCTCTCGGACTTCTCGACGAGGTCTTCTATCCTCCACCTAGCCACGCTTCCTCAGCTCCTCCTCAAACCTCCTCAACTCTAAGCGCAGGCGCTGCCCCTGGGATGTCAGGGCTAAGTCACTTCTTGAGGGCTCCAGGGCCTTCCTCACCTGGTCTACAGCCCCCTTAATTCCAGGGAGGGCGCCTCGATATGCCTCGAGCCTCCTCAGAGCCATGTAGAGGGACTCGAGGGACTCGAGCCACTGCTCCGCTTCCTCAAGCCTATCCTGCCTCATGGCCTCCACCATTAACCTCTTAACCTCACCCGCCACCTCAGCTAGGCCGTAGACGTAAGGCTTAATGGGCACCTTAAGCTCATCGGGCCTCGGCAGCCTCGAGCCCTCTCGGAGGGATTTTAGCAGCCTAGCTTCAACGTACTCCTTGAGGGCTTGAGGGAGGGGGCCCGTGTGTAGGTATTCGGGGCACTTCTCCGCGAGGCTCAGAGCCTCCTCTACCAAGGCCTCGGCCTCCTCAACCAGCTTAGCGGCCTCTCCCTCTTCCCCCCGATGGATCGCTACCACAGCGTCCCCCGAAGCCTTAATGATTCGGCGCGCTAGGGCCACCAGGCCATCCTTAAGCTCCTCCTCCTCTTCGAACTCCCTCACGAGCCTCTCGATGAGCTCCTTAAGTTCGCCCTCCAGCCGACCTGAAGCCGCCACAGCCCTACCTCCTGTTTGAGTGAGTAAAGCTCCTTTTAACTTTCGAGCTGCATGAGCGCAGCTATGATGCTTGGACCGAGCGTAAGGGCCACGGTCCCGCGACGCCTACTACAACTAGGCCTTATAGCTGAAGTAGACCCTCCAGCTAGGATTGCAAGCCACGTAGCTTGTAACGACGTGGGTTACGCTACGATCTTTATGAGGCTCTCGTTAGCTTCCCGATGAAATAGCCATCTTTACCCGACTTTAACGTTGAGAAGAACGGGCCCGGCGGGATTTGAACCCGCGACCACTCCCCGAGAGCCTTGAGCTAGCAAGGGGCTCCCTACGGGTTAAAAGCCCGCTGCTCTACCATGCTGAGCTACGGGCCCGAGTAAGCCAGCCTCTACGCAGCTCTAAAAGGTTATCACGCCAAGAGTGGATGCAGCTCTCAAACGCCTGACGCCACAATAAGGAATAAATAGCTGTCATGGCTCAACAGCCGCTGGCGGGGGTTGCCGAGCCAGGTCAAAGGCGCGAGGTTCAGGACCTCGTCCCGTAGGGGTGCGTGGGTTCAAATCCCACCCCCCGCACTAAAGTAGTAGTTTTGAGGGGGCCTCAAGAGAAAGAGCTACAACCTATGAGAAAGGCTCATCAAATCATCCATGGCACTAAAAGGATGAGTAGATCAGGGATAGGACGTCTGATAGATGGTCGCCAGGGTACCTACGTCCGCTTCACTCTCCTCGCGCGACAATCGAGGCAAGGTCTTAAGGCACGAGGAGCATAGCTAACGGATTGGCGTTCAGAGTCGCTGGGCAATTCTCGAAGGATTGACGGATTTTTGACGTGGGGGGGTGGATGATGGGTAAAGAGACGCGAGTACCACCGAACCTATCAAGCTTAATGGCATAGATCCTCATAAGATGCGCGCAGTACGACTTTATGGTTTTGACGACGGTGTAAGGGATTGTCAGCTAATGCTTTACAAAGGGAGTTCGAAGTTGATGAAAGTAGCACCGAAAGTAGAAGGCTCTAATATTTATCGATGGATCAAAGCCAATGCACGCTAAATAGATATGAAAGGTTCCAGACTATGGCATGTTTGTACTCGTGGTTTAGCGTTAGCGCCGGGGGTGGGATTTGAACCCACGCACCCCGTGAGGGGCACCGGCTGTCTAGCCTCACTACTTAGATCTCGAGGCCGGCGCTTTAGACCGCTCAGCCACCCCGGCTCCTCACACTAACTGGTAAAACAACAATATATTTTTAACGTTAAGGCTTAACTATGAGGTCGGCAATGTCGACGCAGTTTTCCTTTATCCTTCTGAGGCTGTTTGCTATCTCGTTGAGGTGGAGAGCGATGGTAGATGGCTGCTCGAGGATGCTCTGGTTGAGGCGTTCGAGGAGCTCCTGCGCCTTGGCGCATAGCTCCTTCTTGATGTAGTTCTCGGCGTACCTCGTATCCATCTTGAAGAGTGAGCTTATGGTTTCGTCCTGGATCCTCCTCACGAGCTCGCTCAAGCCGACTATTCCTTCGATTATGTCGGTGGGTAGGTCGTAGGGCCTTAAGGCTATAGCGCTCTTAGCTATCGTTACCGCGTGGTCTCCGTTGGACTCAAGGGCCTTGGCCGCCAACCTATAGTCCAGGCACTCGACGAGGCTTATCCCAGCCTTCTCGGAGAGGCGCGTGTTTTGAACTATAGACCTGAGCTGACGGACGATGAGGAAGTATAGGCGGTTTAGGTCGTCATCCCTTCTAATTACGCTTCTAGCTAGGTCCTCGTCCTTATCCCTGAAGGCGGTTATGGCGTCCACGTGCATTTGAAGGGCCAGCACGTGAGCCCTCCTCAGTAGGGTCTTGATCGGTATGGCGAGGGGTGAGAGTAGACATTGAACTACTATCTCGTTAGGCTTCTCCTCTATTATCTCGGTTCCAACGAGGACTGTTAGTACGTTCTTGATCCGCTCCCGCTGATCGAGGGCGATCCGCTTTGGGGCCTTGACATGGATGATGTCAGCTCCTATTAGGTACTTGCCTAGGATCTCCCTGCCGACTATATCGTCTAGCTCGACCGTGGCTACGTTCGGCCTCTCGACTTCCTCCGCTTCGCCCGCCCTTATGATTAAGCTTCCGTCGCTCGCCTCGACTAAGGCGACGGTCATCCCCCCTTTCAACCCCATCTGAGCGACCCATTTCTTAGGCAGGGAGACTAAGTAGGAGCCGCTCTTGGTTTCCTGCAGCTTCCTATACTCCACGCTGTTCATGTCGCTTCGCTCAGCCTCCGCGCGCTATATCCCCCTATGACTGCGTACTACTTTAAGTAAACTTCTCGTTACGCCCTTGACAAGCTGTCGGGCTGCCCTTAGTGGCTCCGGAGTCCTACCCCATCTTGTTAGCTCCCTCACTACCCTCTTGGCCTCCTCGACGGGTAGGCCCACCGCTTCAAGGTATACGCACGACCCTTCGCGCGGCTCTACTTTAACGACCGGCGCCCTCAAGGACAGTTCCTCGAACACCCTCCAACGCTCCCTCCAATCTGGGAAGTGTTTGAGGAGCGCCGCTTTAACCGCTTCGTTGTTGGGCGGATCTTCAACGACCACTAAGACGGGCCTGCCGAGCTCCTCCACGAGCTTCAGCGGATCTACTAGGTTGAAGCCGGCGCAAGAGACCCCCCCGAGCATCACCACGTCGCTGGATGGAAGCTCTCTCGCTATCTCTATGGACCTCTCAGTACCATCCAGGCCGTCGACGTCTATAAGCCTCCACGCTAAGCCCTCGACCTTAAACCTCTTCATCAACACCCCGAGGAGGGCCGTCTTCGACCCTTTAACCTTGAGGCCGTTCGGTACGCTGCCTCCCTCTAAGGCAAGAACACTTAGCTCAGCTGCGCTAAGGTAGGAGGTCGCTGAGCCTTCCGTCTTCACTCAGCCCCGCCCTTAAGATGGAGCTGTCGACGTTTAGTTTAACTATTTTGGTGAGCCCCCTTCTGCCCCTGCTAACAACCCTTGCGGCTACGAGGCCAGCTGAGTCCAGCTCGTTTATGAAGTCGCTTACCCTACGCTGAGTGAGCTCATCTATGTGTAGGCTTCTACATAGATCCCTGTATAGGCTGTAGATCTCACCTGTGGTCTTCTCCTCGACCTGCCTCCTTTCGAGCAGGTAGATGGCGGCCAACGTTATCTTAACGTGTAGCGGCATGGACCTTATGACCTCTAGCGTCTCGTCCCTTTCGAGCTCTCTTCGGGCTGCCCTAACGTGAGCCTCCGTCACCTTACTTGCTCCTTCACGCTCAGCTATCTCCCCTGCTACTCTAAGGAGGTCGAGCGCCCTCCTAGCATCGCCATGCTCCCTAGCCGCCAGCGTAGCACATAGAGGGATTACCTCGTCATCTAGCACCCCGTCGACGAAGGCTAGCTTGGCCCTCTGCCTCAAGATATCCTCTAGCTCCTCACTGTTATAGGGCCTGAACACGAGCTCTTCCTCGCCCAGCGCGCTCTTAACCCTTGGATCCAGGCCCTCCCTGAACTTAAGGTCGTTGGTTATCCCTATCAGCGACGACTTCGATGATGAGAGCTCAGAGTTTATGCGCGTAAGCCGGTAGAGCAGGTCCCCTCTATGCTCCCCCTTCAACGCGTCTATTTCATCTAGGACGATTATGACTACGGCATTGGCTAGTTCGAGGCCCCTTACAAACCTCCTGAATAGCTCGGCGATGGAGAGGCCGGTGAACGGTACCTTGACCTCTAGCTGCTCTGCGAGTGAGGCTAGGAGCGTGTAAGTCGTATTCTCATACTTACAGTTGACGTAGCAGCTTTTGGGAGGCTTGACTGCCAGCTTGGCTGCCATCTTAGCCAGGGCCTTGAGGGCGAACTTAGTCACAGCCGTCTTGCCCGTGCCCGGGAGGCCGTAGATGAAGACGTTAGAGGGCCTCGCCCCCCTAATCGCTGGAGCTAGAGCCTCCCCAAGCCTCTTGACCTCAAGCTCACGGTGGGGCAGCTCCTCAGGAACATAATCGGGCCTGAGGAGGTCTCGATCCCTAAAGAGCCTAGAGGTCAAGACGCGGTGGAACACATCCTCTAAGGCTACAGGCAAGGCTGAGACCCCATGCTACTTGCTTTGTAATACTAATGTAATACCGGCTCAACCTATAAGGCGGGCGCTGCTCGAGTCTCGTAGGAGCTCCTTGCAGGTGTCGAGTACCCTTCATGAGGAGATAAGGGCGGAGGAACGGATACTTGAGGTTCAGGGGGGCGTTGAAAGGTCATGTAGGATATGCAGGCTGAGCAAGACGTCATTCCCAAAGACCGCGCATTAAGCTGATGCAGGTAAACGTAGAGGTTCGCAGATGCTCCGTAAAGTTTTTACTGCCTACCTCACCGCATTCAGCGGGCCGGTAGTTCAGAGGTAGAATGCCCGCTTGGCATGGTGAGGCGAGCCCCCAAAGTGCGGGAGGTCGCGGGTTCGAGTCCCGCCCGGTCCACTTCTCCCATTGGGTGCGATTAACCAAGGGCTGAGCTCCGGCTAGCCTCCTGCTAACGTATAAGACGAAAGAGTTCACTCTTCCCTAGCCGTTAGCAAGAGGCTTACCGACTAAGACTTCTAAATCTTTGGCTTAGGCCTCCTTGCGAGAAAGTCGTTAGTGGAAATTCTCAGCAAAAAGGGACGTGGCGTTCGAGGAACTTGGTAGGGACAAAGCTAAATAGCAATTGATAGGGCGCTCTTCGCCTTCCACCCATCCTGTAGTCCTCACGTTTAATATACTGTCAGCAAATCTCTTGCGATCTAGTTGGGCTGGCTGCTTGACGTTTAAGGCGGAGCTATGTACCGCAGACGCAAACTAGCAGATTTATATCAGGGCCCACGCTTTTAAACATGGAGTTGAGGGTACTCCTCTTCAATCCTCCTCCTTCTCGCGGAGGGTACTCTGAGGAGGTTCAAGCTCCACACGTTGGCTTGGCCTACTTAGCGGCAGTTCTTGAGCAGAGAGGCTTTAAGGTCTGGGTTATCGACGCTCACCCCTTCAGCCATCAAGGACTCCGTTCCCTACCGCTGATAATGAGGAGGGTATCACCGGACGTTGTGGGCATAACGTCTACTACCTCCACCATTAATCAGGCCTTCGAAGCAGCGAAGGTTGCTAAGCAGCTGTCCCCCTACTGCACGGTAGTCATGGGCGGGCCACATGTCACCTTCTCAGACCTAAGTACGTTAGCTTCATGCGGAGAGGTAGACGTTGTGGTGAGGGGTGAGGGGGAGGTAACGTTAATCGAGCTCCTCGAGAGGCTGGAGAGTGGAAGAGGCGCTAAAGGGGTGCTGGGGCTAACATACAGAGAGGAGGGGAGGATACGAAGAGAGCCTGATAGGCCGTTAATCGAGAACCTGGACTCTTTACCCTTTCCATCCTATAGGCATCTCCCCCTCGACCTGTATAGGTCCTTCGGGCTTAAGGTACCCTCGCTTCCAGTTGTCACGAGCAGGGGCTGTCCGTTTAGGTGCAGCTTCTGCGTTGCTTGGAAGCTCAATAAGGGTAGATGGAGGACGCGTAGCGCCGTAAACGTGGTCGACGAGCTTGAACACCACATATCGACTTACGGCGTGACTGACTTCTCCTTCGTCGACGACCTCTTCACTCTTAGCCGACGCAGGGTCAAGGAGATCTGCAGGGAGATTAGGAGGAGGGGGCTGAAGGTAACGTGGGGATGCAGCGCCAGGGTCGACACCGTCGACCACGAGCTCCTCCTTGAGATGAGGCGGGCTGGATGTCACACCCTGTACTTCGGGGTTGAGTCTAAGTCCTCGAGGACCCTCAAGGACATGAGGAAGGGCTTTACGCCCGAGAGGGTGAGGGAAGCGTTTAGGCTAGCTAGAGGGCTTGGCATCAACACCGTTGCCTCAGCGATACTCTTCTGGCCTAGTGAAACGAGAAGGGACGTGGAGGAGACAGTGAAGTTTGTTAAAAGCCTCGAGAGCGACATAGCTCAGTTCTGCATAGCGACACCCTTCCCTGGAACCGACCTTTACGAGCAGCTTAAGAGGGCGGGGATGATAAGGGAGGAGGACTGGTCTAAGTACGATATCGTGACGCCGGTCTTTGAGACGCCGGAGTTCAACAGGAAGTATATGGTGTTCAGGTGGAAGAGCGCCTACCTCACTTTCTACTTGAGGCCCAGCTACATAGCTAAGCAGCTAGTGAAGCGAAGCTTGCCGCTACTTAAGGCCATGGTTCACATGATTAAGCAGGCCTTGATAGGTAGGCTCAGGCTACCGAGTCCTGAGGAGGCGTTAAGGGCTAGGCTGCTCAAGGACTTCCTAAAGCAGATACTCCAAGTACGCGACTTGAGTATGCATGGGCCCGGTGGGGTTTGAACCCACGACCTTCCGGTTATCAGCCTCGCCCGCCCTCTCCTTCGAGCAGGCGCGTCGGACGCTCCGACCAGGCTGAGCTACGGGCCCAAGCTTTGAGGGTCAGCCTTAAGATAAGGTTTACCTCTAAGCGCGATCCATGGCGCGCGGCTTCTAAGCGAAAAGGGGTTAGCGTGAGGCCGCTCAGTCGAGCGGCGCGCCGCTCAAAGGGACGGCCTTGACCATTGCATAGAAGCGCGTTGATGACCACATGTTCGTGAGGGTATGCTTCGATAAGCAGCTTAGCCGCGCATGGGTGGTGGATGCCGCCCAGCCAGCTGGCTGAGCTAAACCTTGGGCGATTGGGAGTGGCGGGCTGAACGCCTCGGCCGAAGCCTTGGCGCTTACACCCCCACCCCATCAACCCCCTCTTCTAGGGGAGCCCTCGTCCACGGCGTAGCCGTGGAGTGGCCGCCTCGTCTCGGGGAGGGCTTCCCGCTTAGATGCCTTCAGCGGTTATCCCCTGCAGCGTAGCTGCTCGGCTATGCCCTGACGGACAGCCGATAGACCAGAGGCTGCAGCGCCCCGTTCCTCTCGTACTGAGGGCACTTTCCCCTCAGGCGGCCAGCGCCCCCGGCAGGTAGAAACCGACCTGTCTCACGACGGTCTAAACCCATCTCACGTTCCCCTTTAATGGGCGGGCAGCCCCACCCTTGGGAGCTGCTTCACTCCCAGGATGGGAAGAGACGACGTCTGGGTACCAATCCGCGGGGTCGATGTGGGCTCTCACCCGCGACGAGCCGGTTACTCCCGGGGTAACTTTTCTGTCATGCCCAGCCCCCACCGAGGGGGGCATGAGCGGTCGCTAGGCCGGGCTTTCGCCGCCGAGCCCCTTGCTTTCAAGGGCTCGGTCAGGCCGGCTTTTGGCCTTGCCCTCTACGGCGGGTTTCTGACCCGCCTGAGCCGACCTTTGGGCGCCCTCGATATCTTTTCGAGGGCGTGCCGCCCCAGCCGAACTGCCCACCTGCCGTTGTCCCAGGTTGCCCTGGTTAGAGATACAGTCGCTGAAGGTCGGTGTTTCATTGGCGCCTCCCCACCCCCCGGAGAGGGTGGTTCAAGGGCTCCCGACTACGCTACGCATCAGCAACCGTACCTCAGCGGCAGGCTGCAGTAAAGCTCCACGGGGTCTTCTCGCCCCGCCGGGGGTCCCTGGTCTTTGCACCAGGAGGCAGGTTCGCCGGGCCCCGGGCCGGGACAGTGGGGACCTCGTTGATCCATTCATGCACGCCGGAACTTACCCGGCAAGGCATTTGGCTACCTTAAGAGAGTCAGAGTTACTCCCGGCCTTCGGCGG
>Ga0105154_1000348_pt1 | contig 20849 bp, 19 predicted proteins | sample SSWtaG_FD_89672 | JGI IMG/M metagenome (GOLD analysis project Ga0105154, IMG submission 89672) | Hot spring microbial communities from Sandy's Spring West, USA to study Microbial Dark Matter (Phase II) - SSWsed_matched | ecosystem: Environmental > Aquatic > Thermal springs > Hot (42-90C) >... | reverse complement strand
TCGTGAGAGCATGGGTCCCCGGCGCTTCTACGGCCGCTGCAGAGGGGAATGCGAGCAGCTAAAAATCCATTGCCGATAAAGCCATTTTAAGGTGCGGCCGCCGGGATTTGAACCCGGGATCGCCGGCTTGGAAGGCCGGCGTCCTAGTCCAGGCTAGACGACGGCCGCTTTACGGCTCTATGCTAGAAAACACTTTATCGGGAGGAGGTTTATATTCCCTATCGCTAATGCTTAAAGTGCCAGCATGTATCGTGGTTTCTTAGTGGTTACTGTTAGGACTCCTTATGGGTGCGTTCCTTTGATAACGTTGGTCTCCTTTGACGTTTGGAACACTCTCATCAGGCTAGATGGAATTTTCTTAGCAATTTCGGAGGCCGTGGCGGAGCTTGCAGGTATGGAGCCAACGAAAGCTCTAGCTGTACTGCGTGAAACCTATAATAAGAGCAAGAGGCTTAGACGTGCTGGAGAGCTTAACGAGACAGAAATTGTAAGAGAGTTCCAAAGGATTTATGCCAGCACTCTCGAAGTGCCGGAGGAGATTATAAGACGCGCTGCGGCGAGAGCCCTTTTTGAAATCCAGCACGAAAGCATCGTGTTTGATGACGTGTTCGATGCGCTTGATAGCGTGCGTCAACTTGGCGTGAAGGCTGCAGTCTTAGGAAACGCCTTGTTCTGGCCTGGCTCCTATACCAGAGCGGTCTTGGAGAGAGCGGGCATAGCACGATATCTCGAGGTACAGCTCTATGCCGACGAGCTCGGGGTATCCAAGCCCGATAGAAGAGCTTTTATAAGATTGTGCTCGGTTTGCAAGGCGAAGCCGGAGGAGTCTCTACATGTGGGCGATGGTGTGAGCGAGGACCTTGGTGGTGCCCTCTCAGCTGGAATGAAGGCAGCACTACTGTCTAGAAAGGCTGCCAACAATACCATTGTATTGAAAGAGTTCGGGATTGCGATCATACCATCGCTTCGCGAGCTAGCAAATGTGGTTGCGAAGTTTTAGTCGCCATTTTGAACAACGCTCTTAAGAAAATTGACAAGCTCCTCAAAGCCTAGCTCGAGCCTCTCTTTAGTCTCTCTACAGTACAGCGCGAACCTTCCAGTAGAAGCCTCGTGTCTTCCAATAATCAGCACGTATGGAATGTTAAGCGAGGAAGCCCTTCTACGCTGCTTCGACTCTGCTCTTCTCAATAGGTCTATTTCAGCTGGTATTCCGTGCTGTCTAAGCTTGAATGCGATACTCCAGGCGTACTTGAAAAGCTCGCTTTCCAGATACACTACCAAAACCTTGCTTGTAGTCTCGACTCCTGGTTTAGTTCCTCCACGCTCTAAAAGCACGTCTAAAACCCTTTCTACGCCTATACTGCAGCCCGTAGCGGGAAGGCTTCCCTGGGGTCTAAACAAGCCAATAAGATCATCGTACCTACCTCCTCCAGCCAGACTAGGCCCACTCTCTTTTTCAAGCTGAAACTCCATTATGGGTCCCGTGTAGTAGTCGAGACCTCGAACCAAGCTGAGATCTACCACGATCTTCTCGGGTTTATAGGACAACTCTATAATCTCTTTAAGCTCGTTGAGGGCAGCCGATACAACTGCTGCGCTCGAAATTGTCCTTAAAGCATCAACGCCATCTAGGCCTTTAGCCCTAGTGTCTATTAAGCGCAGTATCCTCGATATTGTAGCATCCGACATGCCCAATCTCTTTAGCTCTTGCTCGACTCCCTTCACTCCTATCTTGTCTAGCTTGTCTATAATGCGGTAAACGGGAGTAGGATTTGCTAGCCCGAGCTCTTTTTCGAAGACTGCCTTGAGGAGCTTCCTGTGGCTCAGCCTCACGAAGACATCGGGTATGCCAACATACTCTAGCGCATGTTGAACGGCAGAAAGAACTTCAGCATCGGCTTCTGGGTAGGGAGAACCCACGACGTCAACATCGGCTTGCACGAACTCGCGATATCTCATGTGCTGAGGCTCCTCATGCCGCCATACAAGTGCGATTTGATGTCTCTTAAAGGGAAGAGGGGTTTCGGGGTGCATTGCAATATAGCGTGCGAGGGGTACTGTAAGGTCGTATCTAAGTCCATACCACCTCTTGCTGTAAGGGTCTTGGAACCTCCAGATGAGCAGGCTCTCGGCTTCTTCACCATACTTCCCAGAGAGAGTCTCCCATAGCTCTACTACGGGTGTGTCCATTGGAGGGAAGCCATGGAGCTGAAAGATTTTTCTAATAGACTCTATAACTCTGAGTCGTGTTAGCATTACACTGGGTGGGTAGTCTCTAAACCCCCTAGGCAACAGAGGCTTTCGGGACACAAGCGACACCTTTAGATGGAGAACCTATGCTAGTCAATTCGAGGATGCATGCTAATGGATATAAATAGCTACTAACAGGTAATAATGGCTGTGCCTCAGCCTAGTCAAATAACGAAAGCGGGAAGTCGAGACTGCATGGAGCAGGCCGCTATAATCGATAGCATGAAAGGAGCCCTATACCATTTGGGTTTGCCGGGAGTGTTCTTTGCGAGCTTTATCGGGAACGTTATCCCATACTCTGCTGTACCCTACCTAGCATTTATAGCAGCATACTCTGCTGGAATGGAGACTGAAAGCAGGATTGCAATAGCACTCGTCGGTGGAGCAGGCGCAGCCTCTGGAAAGTACGTCTTGTATGGCATTGCAAGGTATGCAGGCAGGTTTTTATCGGAGAGGAGAAAAGAGGAGCTATCCTACTTCCAGGAGATACTAAGCAAGGGTGCTATGGGTTTTCTCGCGGTCTTTTTGTTTGCAGCTCTCCCCCTACCTGACGACGTCCTCTACGTCCCCCTGGGAGTTGCCAGGTACAACTTCATACTTTTCTCCTTAGCAGTGTTCTTTGGCAAGGTCTTTCTTGCGGGAATCGCCGTGTTCTTGGGACGTCAAGCGCGATGGCTCTTAATGACCACGTTTGAAACCGGACACCTGCTTCTCGGAATAATCGCTCTCATTGCCGCAACCGTAGTTTTGCTTATGGTTCTCTTGTTTACAAACTGGAAGCTCGTTTTCATAACGCTAACGGAGAAGGGTGCATGGGAGGCTTCAAAGGTCTTTTTAAGAGAGATCCTTCTAGTGTTGACGTTTAGGCACGAGTCTTTCAGAAAAAGAGTCTAGATGAACGTAAGATCACGGAAGTTTAAACCCGCATCACTCCTCTACGAATTGCCTTATCCTCTCAAGTGCAACCTTTTTTGCCATCTCGAAATCCGGCTGAAAGCTCTTGTCGAGAGGAATCTCGTGTAGTACAGGGTGAATCTTGCCGTCCTCCAGCTCGACCATTAACTGAGGAAGCCCAGCCATGCCTAGATCGTCTGTAACGCCATGTTGAATTGCAAACACGTAGTCTTCGTACTTTACTTCAAGCTCGACGCTAAGCTCGTTGGCAATGCTTTCTGCGAGTTGCACCCACTTCTTGTGGTATGGGTGATGCTCCGCGGTGTCTAGTATTACTTTTTTGACTTTAGCCAATAAAGTGTTCACCTCAAACCTCTAGTTCGAAGCGCTCTAACTGCTTCGAAACGGAATAAATGTTCGGCACTTAGCCTTAAAAAGCTTGTAGATTTCTCGCTTTGCAATGGACTCTCACAGCATGTACTCTCGACGCCAGTCAAGAGGGGGGTTAAGGTTCTCCTTAATTGCTCGTGGATTGAGCCACTTGAGCAGGTTTAGCCAGTATCCAGCTTTATCGTTCGTGCCAGACCATCTTGTCCCCCCAAATGGCTGCCTGCCCACAATAGCTCCCGTAGGCTTATCGTTGATGTAGAAGTTACCCGCAGCATACCTAAGCTTTCTTTCGGCTTCTAGGATCGCGTACCTATCTCTAGCCATTATCGAGCCTGTCAGCCCGTATGGTGCGGCTGCATCCACCACATCGAGAATCTTGCTATACTCGCTATCCTCGTAGACATATACCGTCAATACGGGACCAAAGATCTCCTCACGCATTAGCTTACCTCTTGGATTGTTTGTAAGAATTATAGTTGGTTCGATAAACCATCCCTTGCTGTCATCATACCCACCTCCATGTAGAATTGTGTACTCTTCCGGATGGCTTTTCGCATACTCGATGTAACTTACTATTTTATCAAATGCGCTCTTGTTGATGACAGCACCACCAAAGACGCTAAAGTCTTCAATTGGCCCGTAACGTACCTTTGAAACCTCCTGGAGTAGCATTTCCCTAAAACCATTCTCCCAAACCGACCTTGCAACAAAGAGCCTCGAAGCAGCGCTACACTTTTGGCCCTGATACTCAAAAGCCCCTCTAATCGTGGCAACTACGGAAGCCCGAACATCTGCTGACGAGTGCACGACTATGAAGTCCTTTCCTCCAGTTTCTCCGACAATTCTAGGGAAGTTTCTGTAGCTCTCAAGGTTTTCGGCTATCTTCTTCCATAGCATAACGAAGGTCTCGTAGCTACCTGTAAAGTGCAGTCCTGCAAAGTCAGGGTGTTTAAAGACAACCTCAAAGCTCTTGTGGTCTGATGGAACGAAGTTAACCACTCCTGGAGGAAGTCCTGCCTCTTGTAGAACCCTCATGATGATGTAGTTCGAATATATTACATCACTTGCGGGCTTCCAAATTGCAACGTTTCCAACTATTGCAGGTGCCGTTGGAAGGTTTCCTGCAATACTAAAGAAGTTAAATGGTGGTATGGCGGCGATGAAGCCCTCAAGTGGCCTCCAGTCGAGTCTGTTCACCTCTCCTGGATGCTGATCGGGTTGGTTTTCGTAAAGAAACTGCACATAGTAGCTATTAAACCTCCAGAAATCAACGAGCTCAGCCAGGTCGATTTCTGCTTCGTAAGGCGTTTTCGACTGATTGAGCATTATTGAAGCTATGGCCTCGATTCTGTATGGCCCTGCAAGAAGCTCTGCAGCCCTTAGGAAGACAGCAACACGATGATACCATTCGAGTTCGGACCACTTCTGCCAAGCATCTAGAGCTTTATCGATAGCTTCGAGAAGCTCCTGCTCTCCAGCCAGATTGGCTATGGCTAGAACCTTCTTGTGATCGTGAGAGGCTCTGATCTCCCTTTTCTTTTCCGTTTTGACGAGCCTGCTGCCAATTACTAGCGGAATTTCAACGGTTTTTTTGGAGAGCTCCTCCAACTTCTTCTTAAGTAGCTCACGCTCCTTCGTTCCTTGTGCATAGGTCAGTATCTTCTCATTTTTTGGTTTTTCGAGCCTCCATTTCAAGAAAAGAACACCTGGAGTGTGGTTTTGCTGCTGTTATTGGAAACAAAAGACTGTAGAGAGCTATTTATTGTTTACATCGTGAAAGCGAAGGTTTGGTGCTCGAGGTCGCTTCTTTGACTACACGCTTGAAGTGTCCTCACAAGCCGCGGCGACTTTTAAACGTGCTGGCGCTTAAAGCAACCCAGAAAACGAGACATCACAACATCGCTTTATGCTCATTGGGTCTTGCTGACAGCATCCTCCTATAGAGCGTGCTTTGCGCTATCCACTTCTACCGATGGTATAGATTCCAAGGGACTGTCGAGCCACGGCTTGGTAGCTATACGGAAAGCCTTGCGGGTTTCCAGAAGGTGTTGTGTAGATAAGCAGACCTCAATAGCGGCCGGCAACTTTTGCCAACTACTCTCTAGTAGTTACAATTACCTCCTTGTCCAAGACTAGGACTGTGTCTTCAGCTTGAGCGACCTGCTGGCCGGAGCTTTCAACGAGCACGGGGTACCCAATGACGGTTCTGTTACTCTCAAGAATCTGAAGAGCCTCTCTAAAAGCACTTTTAAGCTCCGCAGTCACATACCACCTTTCCGTAAATGGCAGGCTTTTTCGCGTAAGGTAGATTCTCTCCAGAACTCTTCCGATCGCATTGTTCACGCCTCTCTTCCTCGTTAGGGGCTTCGAAAACGAAAATATAGTCTTAACTGCTCCGTCTACAACGAGGCCCACTCCTGTTGTTGCAAAGGGCTCTATGGCTAGCAGCATTCCCGGCTTGATGGTACCCGCTCCACCTTTAGTGTTGGGTATGCTAAACCCGGTGTGAAGCTTATACCTCTCCATTGCGTGCCCCGTGAGATTCCTTATAGGCTTAAAGCCATAGTACCCTATTGTCTTCTCTATCACCTCACCTACGGCGGATACCTTTGTCCCTGGACCTATCAAGTCAAGAGCCCTGTCGAGAGCCTCTTCGACAGACTGAATCAGCATCTCGTTCTCGCCAGAGAAGTCAATGCTGATCGAAGTGTCTGCAAGATAACCGTCTACGTGAACCCCAATGTCAACCTTTAAGATTCCGGTATCGGGTATCGCTCTCGAGTCGTCAAGTAGAGGTGAATAGTGTGCTGCTTCCTCGCCAACGCTAATATTGCAGGGAAATGCAGGCTCTCCACCAAGACTTCTGATTCTCTCTTCAACAGCACTTGCTAGTTCTATGTACTTCATGCCCGCTCTAACCAGTCTTTTAACCTCGCTCTTAACCCTAGAGGCAATTCTTCCAGCCCTTACTATCTTCTCTACCTCCTCCTCACTTAGTGCCATAGCTTTCGACCCCTAAGACCCGAGTTCACTTTAGAAATCTTCCTTCTGCAACCTTATAGCTTAATTTAGCTTTAAACAAAACTCGAATTTGTCGTCTAGACGGCGGTTGGAGTGTGTTAGCACGAAGTTGAAGAGTAACGCTAGCGCTTTAAAGATGCACCCAGCACTGCTCGTGGCCTTAAGCCTAGTAGCAAGCATGCTCCTATACTTTCTCTATGCTCTCTACAGAGGGCTGAACTTCTTCGAGGTCTTTGCAGGGATTGGTCTGAAGGCTGCACTCTTCACTCTGCTGCTACTGTTCCTAGCAGAGACGATCAAGGCAGTTCGTCTCTACCTAATTGTTCGCATGCTTGGAGGTAACGTAACGCTTTGGAGCTGTATTGTTGCAAGGCTTGTAGGCAACTTTACGGGAATTCTAACCCCTGGCAACATTGGCGCCGAGCCCGCACGGGTTTTGAGCCTGGCATCGCTCAACGGGCATCCAATAGAGTCTCTAATAGCAGCGGGTGTCATCGAGTCTTTTTACGATGCTCTAGTACTTTCACTAGTTGCTTTGAGCGTTGGTGTGCAATTGCTACCGAGAACGGTAATCGTAGTTCTCCTATCCGCTATCGTTCTACTGCTTTGGGCTGCCGGACTCACGGGCTTGGTTTTCAAGGAGAGCTTTTGGAAGAGAGCAGTCGGTTATGTTGCCAGGAGAGCCCTTTCGCAGGCACTTCAAAGAGAGCTTTTAGAACGCTATAGGATATTTACATTGCACGTGAGCAGGGGGTTAAACGCGAAATTGAATCTCACAGGGCTAGCGCTCACTCTGGTCTCAATTGCGATTACTGCCCTTAGCTTTATACCTCTTGCTGCCGGGGATATCGCAAGCCTTCAGACGCTTGACCTAAATGACGTATCCACGTACGCTGTGGCCTACTCAATGAGCTTTGTCATGAGCGTGCTGCCCACTCCGGGGGGAAGCGGCTTTTTCGAGCTTGGATTGGACATCGTGCTGCCAGCAAAGCTCGTGCTTTCTTGGAGGATGTGTTTCATAGCGTTCTCAACGATCCCCACGCTAATTCTCGTAGCTCTTACTATAAAAGTCAGAAAGGTACTCATCGAGAACATCTTGAAGTCAATATCAAGAGGCTACGCCTAGACAGTTCTAGGTCCTTTACCTTACACCGTGCATAGATGCTTTCAGGCTCGAGGCTCTTTGGCAATTCTAAGCACTAGGCTTACGGTTGAGACTACGAGTGCCACTACGAGTAGAATTTCCGCTAGCGCAGGCCATTCAGGCTTGATGGCACTCCTGGAGGGCCCATTGGATTTTGTTGCGTTGTCTTCGACGAGGGTGCCAACATCTGTTGAGGCTTTGATAACTCGCTTGGCGTGTTCAGCGCTAGTGGGCGGGACTAGAGTCTTTAAGAACGAAGAGTGTATTGAACTCTTGACGAACAAACGTAGCGCCGAGTAGAGTTCTTGTGGTTCCCTTCCTGTTTCGTACTCAAGCAAGAGCTCCCTTCCAAGCTCTAGGTAGCCAAGCGAGACACCGCTAGCGTAGTCTAGCATCAGAATGCTTTGCAAGGCCTTCTCCATTAGCAGTTCAGCTATCTTATCTGGCGATACGTCAAAGGCAAGGTGCATTGCGACTATGGAGTCCGAAATGCTATCTATAAAGTATGCTATCGACTTTGCATACGCCCCCATTTCAAAGTAGCTGAAGCCAATTTCAAACTCTCTAACAGGATCGCTGGCAAGTCCCCCCTCACCTGCACCAATTAGAGACCTGTAATACGAGGCAACGGTCTTGGCGTAGCTTAGCATTGTTCTAGAGGCTTTTTCAAGGCCTTCCATTGTTACTGGAGGCGATGGGCGAGCTGCATACTCTAGCCACATGCTAGCGGTTAGAGCTCTGCACCTAGACAGCGCTAGCGAATCCAAATCTCCTACTATAATGGTCGCTCTACCCGTTATCGGGTCAATCCTAGAGAGAATGCTGTTTAGTGCGTTTTTCAGCAGAGCTTTCGCTTCTTCAAGCCTTTGAGTCGAGACTATTATTGCTTCGAGTGAAGATATGCTGTTTGGAGCTAGACTCTCGAGCCTTCTCCCTACGGATTCAATCGTCTCGTTGATTTCCATGATATACGAGTCAAGCTGCTCAGGCTCGTTGATGTTAGACGCTATCCATGCTTTTTCGGCTTCAACCAATGACTGAAATGCGTAAGATGCCGCTGAGTAGAGCTTCCCGCCCTCTAGAAGCTCTCTTGATCTAGACATTAGCTCTTTGGCCCGTTCAATATAGACCGACGTCTCGATTGTAGCTTTCGTTTCGTTCAGTCTGCTCATAGCTCTCTCAAGCAGGCCTCTAGTCCAGCTCAGGAGCATCCCTTCGAGATCCTCGGGGTATGTTGCATTGACCGAAGACGTCACGATAGGCACGTCTACCCCCAAGACTATTCTTGCTGCCTCAACGACGTCAGACACCTCTACAACGTATACTCCAAGAGAGCGCCCAAGTTCTGTCACGTTTACGGGCTGCTTTCTAACAACAACACTTGTAGTTGCACCTGCTCTCCTCTCTTCCACGACCTCCTCATAAACAAGAGACTGCCCCATCGGTATTAGTACAGTTTTAAAGCCAGCTTGAGCAGCAGCTCTTACCTTTGCAGGCACTCCTCCTACAGGTCCTATCGTTCCATCGGGGTTTATCATTCCACTCATAACCACGCCGTCCTTTACTGGCACGTCCAAAAGCAGCGACAAAAGCCCTGCAGTCATCATTGCACCGGCGCTAGGACCGCCTACGGTTATGCTCGGGGAAACAAAGCTGAAAAAGTAATCGTAGTCTTCTACCTCAACACCTGCAAGCTGTGTGGCAACGAGAACGGCTATTCTAGCAGAAGCTTGACTGTCGAGCAGGGTAAGCGGATCGGAGGAAAAGAAGACCTCGCCGCGCCCGGGATAGGCTATCCTTATTGTGAGCCTGCCCACAACGCCCTCGCCATTCTCTGTTACGGCCAGTACGGGTACGCTTGTAGACTTTATGTACTCGTACTTGAAAGTGCTTATTTTACTAGATTCTAAAACAGGTAGGATAGAGCTAACTACAAGAAGGCATGCTAGCACGAGAGCCACAAGGTGGCAACTCCCTCTCTTGAGGGCACAGGATCTACCAGCAGTCAAGCTAAGCACCTCACCTGAGGATCGACTACGAGCAGTGCAATTTCACTCACGACTGCCATTACCAGCGGGCCTTAAAGTCTTTGTTGATTCGAAGAGCACAGTAAAAATTGCGATAAGTCGAAGCATCGTGAGGCATTCAACTAGGCGGCCGGTAGTATTGTCGTCGTAGATTCTCTGGTACCAACTACAATCCTGAGATGAGCGTTACCATGCTGTATAGCCTTTCCAGTAACGATAACGTGACTGCACCTGTCAATAGCGCTCGAGTACAGCGTTTCGTACACTGCAATCTCTACTGGAAGGTCTAAGATCCCACGTGGTCCGCGAACTACGCCTCTAACGAATCCCCTAGCCAGGTGGGGAAAGTAGTGATGAGTGCAGTCCAAGCGTGCAAGCTCCACCTTAACCGTTATCAATCCGAGGTACACGGTTGGAGGTTTTACGTTCTGCCCGTATCTCGTACCCGCAGGCTGGACGTACACAATCGTTGTAAGAGAGCCTTCAAAATAGCCGCGCCTGCTAGGATCGTAGAGCCTCTCCACAACCATACGTGGAAGTTTGAGCCTTCTTGCGGCCTTCACGAGCCATTGCTCTAACTCCCTCCCCCGAAGGGGTTCGAGCAGTCCCCTATCCTCTATGGCCTTCTTGTAGGAGCAGTCGTAGACTACCATATCTATATCGCTCTTTTCAGGGTTGTGTATTCCCAGGAGAACGCTGCCAGTAACTCCAATCTTCTCGTAAGGCACGCCAATCTCTCTATGAAGAGCTCTAGCAAGATCCAGGATCCTCTCCTCAAGAGGGTCGCTAGTCCTGTGGAATAGTGCTTTCAGCCCGAGCTCGGGCTTTAGGTGAAATAGCACTCTGGAGGTTGATACAAGGGGAAAGATCGTGCCATCCTCAGGGCTAATGTAGTAGAATGCGTGTTCTGCCTGCCTTGCAACTGCAGGCGAGTACTCGCGAAAGGCCCTTTCAAACGTGTAGCCTGGCCTCCTCCACGGGTGTACTGTAGGCGGTCTGATGGTGTATTTCTTATAGGCGAAAACCCCTCCTGGCGGGTGTCTATTGCCCACAATAACATAAGCGTTCATCTTGCTGTCTATGATGTAGTCGTGGTCTAGAAACTCACGCCTGTACCCTCTCGTGTCAGCGGCGATGGGCAACGACATCCCCTCATTGAGCCTTTAAAGCACCAATGTGCGAGCCCTAGAGCCGAAAACGTGTATTACTCCCACACGTGACACCCGCTTTCTGTTATTGCAGTGCTCCTTACAGAAAGATTAACTTAGCAGCTCCTGCCAGCATCGTACATGTAAAGCGCGGACTGCCTTCTAGAGGCTTTTAGAGGGCTGAGTGCCTCGAATCGCTTTTCGAAGAGCCTTGAGCTGTGGGCTAGGCGAGGCATGATCCTCCCGTCAACGACTTTGAGAAAGAGAGATACCACATGCAGACAGCAGCCCCTTATTGCACTCGAAAACCTGCTTGCATGTCATTCGGAAACACTACAATCGACACCGTAGTTCTCAACACGAAAAGAACTTAAGAAAGGGGTTATGCTTAAATTCTTATCTTAAAGCAAAACCTCATGGAGGAGCCAAAATGAAGACCAAAGTGATTTTGCAGGACGAGCAGGTAGGAAGGATAAAGCCAAGCGCTACAAGAGTTTATGGCAGGCACGTCTACGGGAGCGCGTATGAGTGCGACGTTAAAAAACTGACAGACGAGGAGTTTCTGCGTCAAACGGTGATCGAAGCCGTTAAGGTAGGCAACATGCGACTGTTGGAGGTGAAGTCGTGGAAAATCGGTCTAGGCGTTTCCGTGGTAGCGGTGATCCTCGAAAGCCACGTCTCTGTGCACACTTGGCCCGAATACGGCTTTGCGACAATAGACGTGTATAGTTGCGGCGAGCACACGGACCCTGAAAGAGCTTTCTACTTCATAGCAGAGAGACTTGAGGCTGGGAGAGTGGAACTAGGAATCCTCGATAGGAGCTTGGTATAGTTGTACACCCTACTCTGCTTTTTTCCCAATATGCAACTACCTAGGCTAGTTTCTTATCGATTCGATTGCTTATCGATTACTCTCGCTTTCAGGTGGCTCTTTGGGTGTGGTGGGTAGGGTGGCATGGAGTTATGCAGCGTTAATTCCCGAGGTCGTAACAGTCTCAACAGGACTTTTAGCTTCGCTTGCACTCATTTTAGTAGTCTTCGAAATGCTGGAGTACGGTATTAGGATTGTCTTCCTATGCCTAGCGTTAGATGTAGTAGACGGCTACCTAGCTAGAAAGCTCGGCGCTGTTAGCGAGCGCGGAGAGTTTCTGGACAGGCTCTTCGACAGGTTGTATCAGGTTGTTGTTCCAGCGGTGCTCTATGCTAAGTACATTTACCCATCAACACTGGCAATAGTGTACGCAACGCTCATCATTACAATATCGTACTGGAGGCTTTCGAGACGCGTTCCCACCAGAGAGTGCTTTGCGGGGCTGCCCTTGCACGTTCACACAATCCTGATCTTAGCGAGCGCGTTCTCAGGATTTCCAGTGCCTCCCGAGCTAATGTTGCTATTGGCACTTCTGTCGCTCATTCCGCTAAGGTATTATCGAAGAAGTCTAAGGGCCTCCCCTACATCCAATCAGGGAACGCTATGGCCTCTAAGACTGGCAGTTCCATTGCTGCTCGCAATAGCGCCTTACGAGAAGATTTCTTCAGTTTTTATGGCTATCGAGACAGTCGTACTAGGCTATGTGGCATTAGGCTGGGTACCCTTTTTGGTCTCTGAGAAGGGTAGCATAAAGAACAGGTTGTTCTACAGGTCACGAGAGGATCTTTACAGACTTAACTAAAAGCCGGGAGAGAATCGCCATTAGTGTTAAGCTGGATCTTGTTTGGACTTCTTGCCGCTTTATTGTTCTACAAATAAAGTTACACGTTAATGCGCGAACAGCCTAACCTTAATATCCCACAGGGCGCTCAAAATAAGGAAAAGTGGGGAGTGCAGACAGCCATAGCAGGCTCTCAAAAAGCAACACCAGCAACAAACCCCCAATACAGGTTTGCACTCCTAGAAGAGAACGGCCTTAAGAGGCTAAACGCGTCAACCCGGAGGGTAGGATGCGGTGAAATGTCCAAAGTGCGGAACGGTAATGTACTATCGAATGGAGTCAGAAAAGCTTGATGGAAACGCACGAAAGATCACGTCTTACTACAAGTGTACTATATGTGGTTACAGGGTAAATGACCAGGTAATCATTCTCCATGGCAGCAATGGTGCATTAAAGCTAACCATCATCAAACAAGCGAGCAAGACGCCGAACACGAAGAAAGTTTTTTAACGAAACCCTAAACAACCTCTCACTCCTTGTAACGCGAATCTCGGCAGGAAATTTCTCTTTCTTTGGTGCAAAGCTAAAATGCGAGGCGCATGCAGGCTCATTGACAGGCTTGCGAGCGAGCTTAAACTGCACAACGCGCTCTTTAAATCGTTCGATTTGATAGGCGACATTGTGGTGCTGAAAAGTCCGCTAGGCTCAAAAGAGCTTTCCGAGAAGAAAGACGCCTTAAAAGTCCTAGCCGAACTGCTTTTGAGGGAGCTCCCTTACGTCAAGACCGTTCTTCTAGCAATAACACCGGTAGAAGGGGAGTATAGACTGAGGAAGCTTGTGTTTCTAGCAGGAGAGGAGAAGACGAGAACACTCTATAAAGAGCACGGTTGCAGCTTTCTCGTAGATGTGGCAAAGGTTTACATCTCCCCGAGACTGAGCTTCGAGCATGCTAGGATAGCCAAACTGATCAGACCAAACGAAACTATAGTTAACATGTTTGCAGGAGTAGGAACCTTTAGCATCGTTGTCGCAAAGCACTCCAAAGCGAGGGTTATCTACTCAATAGACAAGAACCCGGAAGCCTACAAGCTAATGGTCTACAATATAAAGCTCAATAGAGTGGAGGATAGAGTAGTGGCGCTTCTCGGAGACTGTAGAGACGTCATTCGCAACGGATTGGTTGCCATAGCTGACAGGGTGCTAATGCCACTGCCAAGCTTCTCTAAAAGCTTTTATGAGCACGCGCTTCTATCGATGAAGAATGAGGGTGTAATTCATTCCTACGAGTTCGTAAAGGTGGATAGAGGAAAAGGCAGGAAGGAGGCTCCAAAGCTCGCATTTAAAATCGTAAGCGAGATACTAAGTGAAATTGGAGCGAATTTCGAGCTCGAGGGAGGCAGGGTAGTCCGAAGTGTTGGACCAAGAGAATACCAGGTAGCACTTGATATCAAAGTGTACAAGCAAGGCGTCAATTAGCTGTGCGCAGGTTGGAGGATCTCGAGCAGGCCAGAAACTGAAAAGAGCCTTGGTGTGGGGCACAAGCAATGGAACCCGTCTTCCTGAAGAACTGCACAAAGGTAGTAGGCCTAGTAAGGGGAAGGCTTACAGCAATACAGGTTGACTCTGTTCTTGTAGACGAAGATGGCAAGATATACTACAATACCACCTCGAAGACGGGCCACGTCATTGACTGCAAACGAGGAGTGATAGGACAGGCAGCATACAACGGTTTTTTGACCACAGTGCGCAAGGAACTCAGCGAGCCTGCCACTCTGGATGCCGCCTCTAGAGAGGATGGTGTCACTACAGGTGTGAACCAGATAGTGTTGTGGCACGTGCTCGCCGGCTCTACAGGAATTTCTATCGAAGGTGACTGCAAGTATATCGAAGATAGGACTAGCAGTTTGAAACAGATGCTTGGTCACATCAAGCTCATCTGCTTAAGAGAGCCAAATGCCAAAGAGGAAACAGCAGCAAGCGTTCAAGGCGGCAGCGAGCATCCATCGTTCATGCTGATTAGCGATCACGAAATGCTACGTGACGAGTATACCAACATTCTATCGAGGCTTGCAGAGAAGGCGACTAGGGACACCAAGAGCATCGTTTACGTGTTGACGGGAATCGATAGGAGGCTGGTTATAAGGTTTATGAATAAGAGGAAGACCACGCCGCTTTCAGATCTTTTGCCTTGGCTTGCAAGCAATCTACCCAATGCAACCATTGTAGTTGTAACGCACGGTTGGATTTCAGCCAGAGATCTGGAACTGATCATGGAAATGGACAAGGTCTATCTTGTTCACTGTCCATATACCTCGATGAGTGCAGGCTATGGGGGGTTCTTTCCCTTAAAAGAAGCTCTCGCTCGCATGTCTCAAAGGCTGGCTATAGGGACATGCATACCTGGAAGCAAGACGCCGTTTACAAGCATGATCGACTTTCTGGTACTCGAAAAGCTCTTGGTATCGTATAACTACTGGAGCCCTTCTCCAGCTGTTGAGGAAATTGCGTTTATGCTCTACAACGGGTGGAAGATTGTCGATAGGCTTAAAAGCTGTATCGAGCCTGGATGCAAATCTGACCTCATAGTCTACAAAAAAACGCCCACTTACAACTACTTTTCCTCCTCCGTGCTTTCTGCCTTTAAGCACCTGACTCCAAGCTTGATTGTCAGCGATAGGGGCCTTCTCGAAGTCGAAAGCCTTCTCGAAAGCTTAGAAAGCCCACAGGGAGAGTAAAGGTAGGGACCATCTAGCCGTCTTCTCTAGGGAGCCTTTTGAAAAAAGCAACACCGTCTCTTAGCTCGACAATCACCCTCTCGCCGATTCTAGGCTCATCGCTATCGTCATACCTTCCCAGAAGCTTGAAGCCACCGCTCAGCTCTACCAAAGCTACCTTAAGTGGGGGTTTGAACCCCTTAGGGGGGACGTAGATTACTGTGTACGTAAGCACCCTTCCCTCGGGGTTTACCTCTGCGAACCTAAAGTTCGTTGATCCGCACCTGCATCTAGCCTTGTACGGATAGTACGTCTTATTGCAGTTCTGACACACTTGAACCACTAGGGCGTTAAGAGAGGAGGAGTTCGAGGTCACCATCCCACCTCGTAGACTACTGTGTAGGCGTTATTGCCAAATCCTCCCATACTCATTGACAGAGCAACTCTAACGTCTTTTCTAACCTGGCGTCTTTCTGCCTCTCTTCGCATTTGAAGGAATACTTCGTGGGCCTGCGAGACTCCAGTCGCGCCTATCGGGTGTCCCTTACTTTTCAATCCACCGCTAGAATTCACCGGCAGCTCGCCATCGAGTTGCGTGTATCCCTCTATCACCGCCTGCCAGGACCCCCCTCTCGGGAAGAATCCCATGCTCTCTAGCTCTATCAGCTCTAGTATTGTAGCCATGTCGTGTACCTCTAGAAGGTCAACATCGTTGAGCGTCAGCTTTGCCTCTTTAAGCGCTCTTTGGGTGGAAGTCCTAACAGCTTCGAGGTGCAGAAGGTCTTCTCTTTCGTGGAGAACCAGGGTGTCTGTAGCACCGACAATGCTCTTTATTACAATCGGCTTACTCGTGTAGCTTGATGCAATGTCAAGAGGGGCTAGAACCACTGCCGCGGCACCATCGCTTATTGGAGCGTAGTCCATCACCCGCAGAGGGTCGGCAACCATTTTCGACTTAAAGTAGTCCTCTGGTGTTATCTCCTTTTGAAAGTGCGCCTTGGGGTTTAGACTCCCGTTCTTGTGGTTTTTAATAGCAACGTATGCTAGGGCCTCTCTTGGAACGTTGTACTTGTAGAGGTAGTATCGTGCTACCAGTGCGGCATAGCTTGGAAGAGTTACCCCAGTCCTCCTCTCGTACTCGTGGACAAGCCCTGCTATTATCGCAGCGTTTTCCTCAGTCGAGAGATGCGTCATTTTCTCTCCGCCAACGACAACTACAATATCAGCAAGACCGCACGCGACGGTAAGCCAGCCGGTGTATAGTGCGCTACCACCGCTCCCACTGGTGTTTTCCGCTCTCATAACGATTGCACCCTCAACTCCAAGGTGTCCAGCAAGAATGTTTGCAATACCGATGCGATTTTCGTAGTGCTCTGGGCTCATTGTGCCCACTATGAGGCCGTCAATGCGATCTACCTTGCTTAGCGCAAGGGCTTCGAGCACGGCCTCACTCATGAGGTCTATCACAGACTTATCATGGTGTTTACCGAATCTCGTCATACCAGAGCCAATTATTGCCACAGTTCTCATACCGTACCGCCGCAGAACTTTTCTGCCAGAACTAGAAACACATTATGTCTAGTGTCTATAAAATATTATGCTATCGACTAATCGATAAGGGGTGAGAGCTTGGCGTTGAGAGAGCGCCTGCTGCAGAGTTGCGCTGGCAACGCGATCTGTATTGTTGAGGCAGCGAAAAAGCTCGTGGAGAGCAACGAGGCTGATGAGGAAACAGTAAAGCTGGCAGGTAGCATGTTGGGTCAGCCCTCAAGAAAGTCTGGGGTGTTCCTTTCGAGATACCTCGACGTTTTCTCAAGGCTAGTTCAAAAGCATTGCTCTGTTATGGGGGAACGCGAGTACTGCATCTACTCGTGGAATCCAAGAGTACCCATAAGGTACTTTCCTGTAGGCATTGACGCAACGGGCACGATTCTAGCTTTTGATAAAAGCGGCATTCCCAGGCTGGTCTCCTATCCTGTAAGCAGGACTCTAGACATCGAAGGACATGGCGTCTCGATTCCGAACGTAAGCGAAAATCCTGTAGTGGAGATCTCCAAGAGGGCAGACGGCTATCAGGTAAGCTTCTACTTTAATCCCGACTTAAAGAGATGGATCCCATCAACGAGGTACCTGCTTCACAACATGCGGTACGAGGGAAGAAACCTGATTATCGCCGATAGCGCGGAAGACATAATCAACCCCTATGCGCTAATAGCTGACAGAATAGCCGAGGAAGCAGGACTGTATGAGAAGCTCTCAGGCTGGGAGGGGAGAACGGTCAATTTCATACTGCTTCTTGAGGAGCCTGCAACTGTGAGGCCAAACGTCGACCTCGCCTCTCCCGAGCGGTGCAAGCTCCTTCTACTAAACTACAGAGACGAGAGCGGAAGGCTCTCGTCAATCTCGGAGGCTGTTAAAGAGCTAATGTGGGAACACGTCGTAGAGTCCGAGAAAGTAAGGCTTGACTCTAAAGAGGAGCTCTATAGCCTCATTGAGAAGGCCAGACAGAGTCTCGAGCACAGAAGCCACTTTCTTAGGTTTGAAAGGGGCGAGCCACAAAGACCCCTTGTGATAGAGGTTAAGTCCAAGCTTTACGCGGAAGCTATGAACGTTAAGTACATGTCCGATCCCAAGTCGTATATCATTTTAATTTCTGAAGGCAAGAGGGAGGAGGCTTTGGGCCTTCTAGTAGATTATGAGCCCATAAAGCAAGCAGCGCTTAAGCTAGCGGAACACTACACTGCTTTGGAGACGCTTGTTGACCGGCTTGCAGAAGGACTCGGAGCCGGGGAGAGCATAATCGAGCGGCTTCTGAAGGGGCTTCAAGATGTAGGTGCGGTGGGAGAGAATGGCAACAAGGTGAGCACGTTAAGAAGCGAGCTAGAGAGGGCTAGGAGAACAAAAAACACGCGAAGGCTGGCGAGGGTGCTCGCTCTTGCAGTTCTAGGGGAAACAATGATAGAGGCCGAAGAGGGCGTTTCAAAGCTGGTTAGTGCAATTAAGGCGGTGTTGCAATCGCAAGACAACAAGGAGCGTAGTAAGAATGAGACTGCAGCCCTTTAGGTCAAAGAGGTGACGACCTATCGTAGACGAGTACCGAATTGCCGGCAGCACTAAACACCCCCCGCCTCCTTACATAACGGTTTTTCGTGGCTGTTTAGGTAGACTGGCACGTCAGCACCGTGCAGCCTTGAGTACATCTAGCTCACGTTAGAGAAGCAGCCAACAGTCGAAGTCGATATGGCTATTGAACGCGAAAGCATATAGAGCGTTCAGTGCGAAAAATCCTTTGAGGCGATGTTACATAATAAGGATCGACTCTAAAAAGCATTAAAAGCAAAAACTCCTGAAATCCCAAAGTGACGAGCCGGGGTGGCCGAGCGGTCTAAGGCGGTGGGCTCGAGACCTTTCCAGCCTCAAAGAGGGCAGGAGACCCACTGCCCCCTGCGGGGCGCGCGGGTTCGAATCCCGCCCCCGGCGCCAATACAAAATCACGCCTCCCTTTATTCTCTTTCCATTCGTTTGTGCACAACCTTTTCCCTCCGGTTGGAAGTCGTGCCGAGCGCGAGCCGCTTGCGGGTCCCGGCCGACCGGGGACGGAGGACGCACGGAGAAAACTTCCACATGGCGAGTGAATCTCTTCCAAGGTTTTTGTACATCTCCATGAGGATACAGAACACCAATCGCTGAAGCGTGGGGGTGTTTCGTGTACGTAATAAGCAGAAGGGTCCTAAGCAAGGACAGCTATGCGCTGAATCCCAAGGCAGCATCTATAATGCTGCTAGGCAGGGTCATTGCGAGAAGAGTTCTATTTGGTGAGAAGTACGTTACGTTACGATGCCTAATTACCGAAACCGAGGCGTACTTTGGGGCAAATGATCCAGCATCAAGGGCCGTGAGGGAGGGCGACCTCAAAAACACGATGTGCGGTAGTGTAGGTCGAGCGCTAGTCTATGGTGTTCACGCTAATTGGCTGTTCAATGTTGTTGCACACGAGCCCGGCGAGTGTGGAGCCATTCTAGTAAGGAGCTGCGAGCCGCTTGAAGGTATAGAGGTCATGATGAGCTTTCGGAGAACGCGCTTGTTGAAGAACCTAACGGTGGGTCCAGGCAGGCTCACCAAGGCCCTGCTTATAGATAAGAGTTTTCATAAAAGGGAGCTGTACGTTAAGCGGTATGGACTTTGGATTGAGGAGGGTGCGAGCATAAGCTTGAAAGAGGTTGAAAGCTCCAAAAGAGTTGGCGTTACAAGAGACTTGGAGGACAATCTAAGGTTCTACATAAGGTTCAACCAGTTTGTCTCGAAGCGAACCAAAGCCTTCTAAAAAAGGCTGCTGCGAGCCTCGGAGAGAGTCAAAGATAGTATACATGCAGCAGGCGCCGCTACAGCTCGAGGTCTTTGGAGAGGCCCTACCCTCCTGAGAATAGGATTAAGGAAATCAAGGTGGCGTTTTGCATCGAGCCCAAAATATTAAGGTGTTAGCGACGAAATTTTCTTTAGAGCTGGTAGAAGTAAGCTTTAACGGCTTTTTCATAAGCAAACCCGCTAAAACCCTCAGAGTGTATTTGGGACATGGCGAAAGAAAACACTACTGTTGCCCAAGAGAGCTTTTACGATCGCGAGAAAATTGTCCAACTTCTAAAAAGCATTATGAGGAAACATCAATACCATTTTATTGGCGAAAGCTTTGCAGTTAAGCTGTGCAGGTGGACGAAAAGCGCAATACTGGGAGAAGAGTTCTGCTACAAGTGCAAGTTCTATGGAATTGAGAGCCATAGATGCATTCAAATGACACCTGCAGCTCTGTGGTGCTGGAACGCTTGCATTCACTGCTGGCGGGTTAGAGCTCAGGATTTGGGTTTGGATTTCAAGGAGCTTGTAATGCCAGAGTATAATGAAGATATAAACTCCATCGTGGAGGAAATAGTCAGCCTTCAGAGGAAGCTACTGAGCGGCTATTGGGGAAACCCGAAAGCCAACAGAAAGCTGCTCGAGGAGGCTTCAAATCCTAAGCACGTCGCCATAAGTCTTAGTGGCGAGCCCACGCTCTACAGGAGACTGCCCGAGCTCATAAGGGCATTCCATAGGCAGGGACTAACGACGTTTCTCGTAACCCGTGGGGTAAGGCCTGATGTTTTAGAGAGTCTCGATGAGTTGCCAACTCAAACCTACTTGAGCGTGGAGTCGTATAGCAAGGAGATGTACGAGTGGCTAAACAAGCCTCTCGTTCCAAGAGCGTGGGAGCTCACCTGGAGGTCCATAAAGGTCTTACGAGAGTATAACAGGCCAACGGCTCTTAGAATAACACTAATAAAGGAAGTGAACATGAGCGAAAAGGCTATCGAGGGCTTCAAGAAGATCGTAGAGGACATGCAGCCTACCTTCATAGAGGTTAAAGCCTACATGCATGTTGGAATGAGCGTGCACAGGCTGTCAAAGCGTAATATGCCATCCTATGAAGATGTGTTTGAGTTTTCCAAGAAGCTCTCAAAAACGACGGGCTATCCAATTAGAAGTGCGAGCAGGCCAAGCAGGGTGGTCTTGCTCTCGATGCTAGAAAAGCCAATTAGGTATGGCCGGGGCTGCCCCGAAGGCTGGGAGTTCAAGGA
>Ga0105154_1000345_pt1 | contig 20924 bp, 21 predicted proteins | sample SSWtaG_FD_89672 | JGI IMG/M metagenome (GOLD analysis project Ga0105154, IMG submission 89672) | Hot spring microbial communities from Sandy's Spring West, USA to study Microbial Dark Matter (Phase II) - SSWsed_matched | ecosystem: Environmental > Aquatic > Thermal springs > Hot (42-90C) >... | reverse complement strand
GCGTTGTGCTAGCACGCAGACCCAGAATAGCGGCTAGGCCAGGGGGCTTCACAGCCAAGAGCCTTGAGATCATAGAGTACTGCAAAGTCGTCTCGCTATGAGATTGGCATAGCGCTGCGCTGTATAGTGCAGAGAGCTCATAGCAGGGCTTCAGTAACAGAGTTAGAGAACTAGATGTTGAATAGGCTTGTTTGAGTGCATAGTTAAAAAAAGATTGTTGTTTTATATAGTGGTCTAATCTTACTTTGCTTCTGCTTGAGCAGCTTCTCTTAGAGCTACTCTAACCATGTAGAATATCACTGGTATTAGCACTAGGGCCATTGCCGCAGCTATGCCGTAGGCCACGACTTTTAGAACATCTACTGCTCCTGATATTTGAGAGAGTAGTGCTGCTAAGCCTAGGTACAATATTACAAATATAAACACTGCTCCTACTAGTGGTAAGAGCCTAGCGAACACTGGTGAAGTCCCCTTGAGCATGTCAACAACAGTGTCCACCACTATGACCCCTAGAGCCACTACGAGAGCGCCTATGATGAAGGCGTAGATGAAGGTGCCTGGCAGGGCCAGGATGTTAAGGGCTATTGTTATGAACACCGCTATGAGGCCTATGGCTATGAGGTTCTCCACGAGGTCTCCGAGGGCTGCGTACTTCTCCTTGAGGGTGGCCTTGAACATCCTGCCAATGTACTTAGACAGTATTATCACTAGGGGGAGCCCTAGCATTAGGATTACCAGGGCTCCGAATATCCTCGGTAGGTAGAAGGTGACTGCACTGAGAATTTCTGCAGCAACTCCTGCTGTAATGATCATCCCAAGGCCGACGGTAATAGCGATGACTATTATCAGCGCCTTAACGAGGCCAGCCACTAGCCCAGCTGTGTCTAGGCCTGTGGCCTTGAGGGCAGTGCCAATATCTGTTGCCTCGAGAGGCTTGCTCAATCTCTCCACAACTGACCTCACGGCTTTGCCAACGAGGTCTCCCACAATGTAGCCAACTATTATTACAACACCAGCTGCAAATGCTGCTGGTAAAACTGCTGTGAGGCTTGTTAGTAGAGCTGTTGCACCAAACATTACGCTGATGGCAAGCCCTATGACGAATAGCACTAGTAGGAGGGTGAGCACTGTTTTGAGGGTTGATACAAATCCACCCTCCTCTTTCTCCCCAAGTGGTAAGCCAATTAGCTTCGCCAGGTACTCACCACCTAGTGCAGCTAGTGGTATGCCGATGACGAGCACGACAACGCCTCCAAGCACTCCTATCACTAAGTTAATGAATGTTGCTATGAGCACCCCCACGTTGCCTACCATGAAGCCGAGGATGTTGATTGCGAGGAGAATGGAGAGCGCTACTATGATGGCCATTACGACAGAGCCCAGTATATTCCCAAGGTTTATCTCAGCCTCCTCAAGCCTCACCCCCACAGCTGTTTTTCGCAAAAGCCTCCACAGTGCTCTGTTAAACACAAACCTAATGGCGTTGCGCACTAGAGCCCCGATAGCGTAGCCCAGTAGGATAACAACTAGTGCTAGTACTACAGCGGGAATTGCTGAGACAATACTTCTAACAACATTGGCTAGCGCATTGTAAAACTCATTCACTATCGCTTCTACAGACATACACCTGCAACCCAATATAATAACACATAACACCCCCTTAAAAGCTTTTCTATCCATATAGCTACACTGTATTATAATCAGTAGTGCAACAAGCTGTAAACACACCCCCTCTGCACATCCAGAGAAGGGTTTGTGAAGCCCCTTTACACGCTGTGCAAGCTCTTAAGCAATTTTAAGAAGCCTGCTGCTCATAGCCTCACTCTAGGGGCTACTGAAAATGAGTGTGAGTGCTAAGGGGCTTCTCATCTTACTACTACTCACTATGCTGAGCACTGTAGTTGCTACACCTCTGTGCACAGCTAGTGTGTTTGTTGAGGAGCCTTCGTTGAGGAGCATCTGTGACTTTATAGCCAGTCTATACACTGATTTGGCTCCTGGCTATGGGTGTGTGAGGGAGAGCCCCGTAGTCGAGAAAGATGTTTGCTATACTAGCACAAACCTCTTAGCTGAGTACGTGTTGAGAAGCCTCTGTGGCAATAAGGTGCTAGCAGATAGGGTGAAGGCTTTTCTAAAAGCGTACCCCACGGACTTCTACGACTACTACCAGGTAATATTCTCAAAACAGTTCACACTCCCCTTCACAGTAGTTGAGCATGAGGTGGCGGCTGTAGTGGGTAACACAACTATTAAGCATGTTAAGAGAGTGGATAGGGTTGTGCAAGACTATGACCAGTACGCAAACCTGCTAGCACTCAAGGCGCTGTACCACATTGTGCATGGTCAGGGTGGTGACGCTGTAGCTGAGTTAACTAAGCTCAGCGCCCTATTCGATGGCTATGGGTTTAGGGATAAAGCTTACAACACTAGCGGAAAGTACGAGACCTATAAGCTCGCTTTAGCAATCATAGTGTGCAAATGCCTTTGGCTTCCAGAGGCTGAGGAGTACACTACTGCGCTTTACAGTATAAAACCATTTACAACGCTACACACAGTGGGCTACAGGGGGAGGGGGAACCTAAATCTTGAGGCAGCTTGCTTAGCAGCAATAGCCCTCTACGCCCCAACACCATGCAACATGAGCTTGAAGCTCAGTGCAAACCTAGCTGTACTAGTCTTGCACACAGAAATAGCAGTTGCCTTAGCAGCGCTAGTAGTATTGAAGTTGCTGAGGGGTTCAGCTAAGCCTAATCTAAAAGCAAAGTGGGGGGTGCTAGTAGTTACGAGTTTAACGTACATGGATATGTCAGTGGCTAAGCAATTCAAATAGTCTCTAAGCATGGTCCTGCTCTTGTTAGAGTAACTCGCTTGTATTGTTTGAGGTGGGCTGTGGTTATCGCATAGCGAGCTTAAAGAAGCCTCTATGTGCCTACTAGAATGTTTGTGTTCTTTGTGAGCTCCTTTAGCAGCTCTATGGCGGAGAGTGGTGCTAGGTAGCTTGTCTTGGGGTTCTCTGGGTGAGGCTCATTCTCAACCCTTATTTGTATCCTTGAGGCGGGGCTCTCAACCTCAATTTCGTGAATGTTTTTAGTGAGAGTTGGGTCAGCGTATAGCTTGACCCACGGAATTTTGCCAGAGGCTAGGGCTAGTGTTGCTACAACATTTACGTTCGCTGGGAACAGCCTTGACGCATCTACACCACTACCCTCAAACACCTTTGTCCTCTCCCTAATCTCAGCAAAGCCAAGCCTCTTCAGCGTATTTGGGTCAAACGCCTTAACATTCTTGTATATCCTTAGCTCAACTCTCTCTATCCCCAGGGGTGCAAGGGCTTTTACAGCGTCTATACCAGCTATAGCGCCTGACGGTATGTACACCTTTGAGTTGCTACTCTTAGTAGCCTCCACAACCCCCCTGTAGAGCTCTTCATCTAGTAGAGCACCTACGCTCAGCACCACGACGTCAACCCCTCTTGCAAGTAGCTTTGGCACATAGTCTCTAACTGCTCGCTGCGAAGCCGCTTCAATAACTAGCTGAGGCCTTGCCTCTAAGACGCAGTCAATGTCCTTACAAATAGCAGTACTACGCTGAGTTACGCAATTCTTTAGCAGCTTTTCGCACTTCTCTGGAGAGGTGTCCATGAGGGCTACGAGCTCTACCTCAACATCACCTCTGCACACAGAGCTCATTATCACAGAGCATATCGCACCACAGCCTATTATACCAACCCTCACCTCTTGATCACCTCAACAATGTCTAGGCTCATGTCAGCTGCCCTGCTCGATAGTGTTATGTACCCACAGCTAATGACATCTATATCGAGCTTTGCGTAGCTCAAGATGTTCTCATGGTTTATGCCCCCGGAGACCTCTATCAAGACCCTGTCCCTCAGCCCCCTCTTCTTCAGCTCCTCAACAACTCTTGCAACCTCCTCAGGGCTCGTGTTGTCAAGCATAATCACGTCAGCACCGCTTTCAGCAGCCCTAATAGCTTCTTCAGCTGTTGAGACCTCAACCTCAATTCTGTGGATAAAGCTGGCTCTGCTCTTAGCAATCCTTATAGCCTCCTCAACGCTCCCCACAACCTTAACGTGGTTATCCTTAATGAGTATCGCGTCTGAGAGGGAGAGCCTGTGCGTATCCCCACCACCTATAGCAACAGCCTTTTTCTCAAAGTACCTCAGCCCAGGCAGGGTCTTTCTAGTTGCAGCTACCCTAACCCGGCTATTAACTCCTTTGACTAGGTCAACTAGCCTCCTAACCTCTGTTGCAACACCACTGCAGTGCATCAGCACATTGAGGAGCATCCTCTCTAGAGTCAATATGGTTTTTGCAGAGCCCACGACCTCCATTACGGTGGTGTCTTTTTCAACAAAGTCCCCATCTCTAGCAAGCTGTTTTACCTCTAGCCCTAGCCTCTTGAGGAAGTAAGCCACGTCATCTAGGCATGCAACAACACAGCTCTGCTTAGTCGCTATACGCGCTCTAACCACTACTCCATCTGGTACAAGAATTTCTGTAGTTGTGTCCCAGAATGGCATGTCCTCCTCTAGGAAGCTCTGCAGCTTTCTAAAGACTACCTCCTCAACCATGGTGGCTCAGCTCCGAGAACTCTAAATGTGTTTTCAAGGGCTCTCCTAACCCTTGTAGCCACATCCTTACTCACCTCAACTCTGTGCACCCCCTCCCTCAGGCTCCTCAACACCTTCTCAACAGTTATCCTCTTCATATTCCCACATATAGCGCTTGTAGAGGCTGGTATGAAGACCTTGCCCCTGCTCTCCTTAGCCAAGCGGTATATTATGCCAACCTCTGTGCCAACTAATATACATGAAGCTGTGGAGCTAGAGGCAAACTTAGCCATCTGGCTTGTGCTCCCTATGAAATCCGCTAAAGCCCTTACGCTAGCTGGGCACTCTGGGTGAGCAACAAATAAGCACTCTCTGTAAATAGACTTCAGGACCCTAACCTCATCAGCACTAAACCTCACGTGAACAGGGCAGTGCCCCTCTGGTGGTATTGGGATCACGAGCTTCCCAGTCTTCTCAGCCACGTACTCAGCAAGGTGCCTATCAGGGCCAAACACAACTACATCGCTGTCAATAGCCTTTACAACGTCTACAGCATTAGCGCTAGTGACTATATAGTCAGCCTCAGCCTTTACCACAGCAGGGCTGTTTACGTACATCACTATGGGTGCTCTTGGGAAGAGCTTCCTAGCCCTACGAACATCGTCAACAGCTATCATCGCCGCCATGGGGCACCTAGCGCTTGGGTCAGGGTGGAGAACAACAGCGCTCTCATTTATTACAGCAGCTTGCTCAGCCATGAAGTCAACACCGCAGAACACAATAATCTTAGCACTTGTCTGCGAAGCCTTTATCGAGAGCTCAAGGCTATCGCCAACAAAGTCTGCTACCTCTTGAACCTCTGGAGCCTGGTAGTTGTGAGCAAGCACAACAGCGTTGAGCTCCCTCTTCAGCTTAGCTATCTCCTGAAGCACATCACTCATAGTGTAGCACCTAGTACTAAAACATGTTTGTGACGCAACTCTGGCAAAAAAGCTCTAGATACGTGAATAGCTAGCCACTGATATTTAAGCCTAGTTAGGATGCGTATCTCTAGGTGGCTACCCTGAGCTCTTTAGATAAGTGGCGTAGGTTGGAGGAGGAGGCTAGGGAGATTAGGAGGAGAGAGGCTAACTGGAGCTTTATAGAGAGTCAGCCTCCTAGGCTTAGAGCAGCACTAAAATACTACATCGAGACTGGGGACCTCTACGTAGCTTCACGAATAGCAGGGCTCACAATTGAGGAGTTCAACGAGTTGAGGAAAAAGGCTGGGATACCAAATGTCTCTTAGTGGTTTTGCCATAGCTGACACATGTTTTCTTATCGACTGGGCTTACTGGAGGTATAGAGATGCCCTCTTCAAGCTCTTTAAAACTGTTTTTGTGCCAGAGGCTGTCTTAAGAGAGATTAAGAGTGAGCAAACAATTGAGTGGGTAGCAACTGCGCTAGCCCGTGGGCATCTAGCTCTCTACACAGAAACACGTGACGAAATTGACTTCGCTATACGAATAGTTGAAAGGTCTAGGCTTGTCCCAGGGCTTAGAGGAGTAGACCTACCTGAAGCTCTATGCCTAGCTGTGGGGAGGCTGAGGGGCTACACAGTGCTTACTGAGAATAGGGGTGCTCTCATGGCTGCTGAGCTCTTAGAGGAGCTCACAGGAGTAGTTGTTTGGAGGGCTCTAGAGGTAATAAGAGAAGCTCTTAAGAGAGGAGCTATTGCTGGTGATCCAGAGCAAGTTTTTAAGCTGTATGAGGAAGAGACAAAGCATAGGTTTCCACACTCAGAGCTTGAGGCTATTCTAAATGAGCTTAGAGGAAAAGCTTAAGAAGTGGCGTAGGTTGGAGGAGGAGGCTAGGGAGATTAGGAGGAGAGAGGCTAACTGGAGCTTTATAGAGAGTCAGCCTCCTAGGCTTAGAGCAGCACTAAAATACTACATCGAGACTGGGGATATCAGGACGTCTGCAAAGCTAGGAGGAGTAGACATTGAGGACTTTAGGGAGCTACTTAGAAAGGCTAACATCCCTGTTGTTGTGTAGCGACTACAACTTCTCGCTCCATGCGGAAGCCCTTTTTGTGAAACTGTTGCACTTACCTTGTCAACATCACTGCAGTAACTCTTAAATATCCCAACCTTTCTACGTGAAACCGTTTCAGGTGTAGATGATGAGCAGAGGTATTGAGGGTTATGCAAGGCTCGTGCTATGCATAGCCATAGCTGTTTTAACAGGTGTTTTAGCACAAGTGAGTTTTTGGGTAGGGCCAGTTCCATACACACTCCAAAATATTGGCGTTGTCTTGGCTGGGCTTCTCCTAGACCCTCTACACGCCTTTTTATCAGCGGCTCTCTACACAGCTCTCATAGCTCTTGGGCTCCCCATGGCAGCTGGGTTTAGGGGCGGCATCCATGTTATTCTCGGCTACACAGGAGGCTACATCGTGGGCTTCACAATTTCAGCACCACTAATGAGCTTGTTGAGGAGGTGGTACACGAGGCTAAGAGGTAAGAGCCTACATGAACTCAGCTTTGCAGATTGTGTAGCACTGCTCATGCTCTCCTTAGTAGCTGTGCTCCCAACATATGTCCTAGGCTTCGCCATGTTTACGTACCACGCTCTTGGGAGTGAGAGGCTACTTACTTGGGCAACAAAGGTGTCCAGCTTCGCAGGGCTCAACACCGAAGACAGGCTATTGCTACTGTTTACAGCAAGTGTCCTTGTGTTTGTACCTCAGGACCTCTTGATGGACCACGTAATAGCTCTTGCTCTCGCCAAGTACATTTACAGGATAGCACTCTTTAAAGGTGTTGAGCTACGCTGAAAAGCATTGAAGTTGAGGGCCTGAGCGTAGCTACGCAAAGTACAACAATTTTGCAGGGAGTACCCTTTTCTGTTAGGGAAGGTGAGGTAGCGCTAGTGACAGGGCCTTGCGGTTCTGGAAAGTCTACGCTGTTAAAGGTGCTTGCTGGAATAATCCCCCACGTCTACACGGGGTTTAGGGTTTCAGGCACAGTCAAGGTCTTTGGGCTTAGCCCACTTGAAGCAACTGAAAAAGGGCTTGTGGCCTATGTGCCTCAAGACATCTACACATTCTTCATAGCCTCGCATGCCTGTGAAGAGCTAGAGGTGCTGAGGCTACCCCTAGAAGGCTTTACACAGCTATGTGATAGGCCGATAGAGGTACTCTCTGATGGCCAGCTCTACAGGCTTTTAACCCATATCGCTATAGGTAGTGGTGCAAAGCTTCTTCTACTCGATGAACCGACTTCACACCTAGACTCAGAAACCCTAGCAGAAGTCGTAGCTATGCTGAAGAGCGCCGCTGTTGAAAGAGATGCTACCGTTATTATTGCTGACCACAGGGTCTCAGAGCTGAAGAGCTTAGTAGATACTGTTGTAGAGCTCGGCAAGGATAGAGAAGAAAGTGCTAGTGACGGCAGCAGGAGAGCATATGATGAGAGGCGTGCTGCTGAATGTCAAGGGCTCGCCGCTCGTGTTAAAAGGCTTACACTGAGCCTAGATGGAGTGACCTTGGTTAAGGGGCTCAGCTTCGATGTTGCTAAGGGCTCTGCTCTAGGCATTTTGGGCAGAAACGGTGTTGGCAAGTCGACTTTGCTAAAAGCGTTGCTGAGGCTCACCTCCTTCACTGCAGAGGGTATATACATTGAGAGACCTGCTTTCTACATTTCGCAAAAGCCGCTGTACTGGTTCTCCACAGGATCTGTACGTGCAGAGCTTACACTATATGCAAAGCTCTTTGGTAAAAAGGCAGAAGAGGTTGAAGAGGTTGCTGAGCTCTTTCAGCTAAATCACTTGCTGCACAGAAACCCCTACACCCTTAGCGTTGGAGAGGCTAGGAGGCTAGCCATGGCATTAGCGTTCATCGCTTCCCCCAGGCTTTTGCTATTTGACGAGCCTCTGCTTGGCCTTGACAAGAGCTCTGAAGAGCTTTTTCAAGAGCTCTTAGAGAGCCTGAAGAAGAGGTGTAGCGCTGCTATTATAGCTTCTCACAGCAAAAAGCTTGTAGAGCTTGTTGATAGCTGTCTAGAGCTCTTGCCAGGGGGTGAAGTGAGGTCCTGTGCATAGCCATGTACACGCATTGAGGAGATGCTGCAAGGTTCTCAACTTCAGCACAGCCCTAGCCATACTCTTTACAGTGTCTGTAGCTGTGTTTGTATTGCCTGTAGAGGCACTGCCTCTCCTCACCCTCGCGCTAACCCTGCTCCTTCTCTACATTTCAAGGCCTAGAGAGCTTGTAGAGCTTGTAAAGCGCTTTGCACTATTCGTAACGCCCCTCGCCACAGCATCGCTACTTCTCCAGATCGTTATAGGGCTTCTAGACCTCTGCCAGCTCTTAACAACGCTTGGAAGGGTCTACACTCTCTTCGTAGCCTCAGCTATAGCTGTAAAGAGCTTTTCTGCTAAAGAGCTCCTCTCTCTAGCTAGGAGGCTAGGGTTCAAAGCCTTTCTCACACTGCTCTTAGCTATAAAGCTCTTGAAGTACTCTACACAGGTACTTGCCGATGTGCGTACTGTGTACAAGGCTAACCTTAGACATGTTTGTGGAGAGAAAAGCTTTTTGTGTAGAGCTAGGCTCACAGCTGTGTGGGTAAGGGCTTTTGCACAGCTTTTCACGGTCAAGGCATTTGAAGTGGGAGAGGCTATGTATACGAGGTACAGAGCAGCCCTGAGGGCTGAGAAGAGGTGAGCAAGGAGCTGAGGAAGAGGGTTTTAGAGGCTCTGCTAAAGAGCCAAGGCTTTGTTAGTGGAGCTGAGCTAGCGAGGCTCTTGGGCGTGTCAAGAGCTACTGTAAGTAGGTTAGTTGGTGAGCTCACAGAGATGGGTTTTGTAGTAGAGGTGCGCCCAGGTGTGGGCTACAGAGTAGAGGTGCTTAACGACTTGAGGTATGCTGAGAGAGTGCTTGCTACAATGTGGACTAGGGTGAGGTTCTCTGCCCATTACCTCGAGAAGTGCTCAAGTAGTCAAGATGTAGCAGAGGCCCTTGCTCTTCAAGGGGCTTCAGAGGGTGTAGTTGTAGTATGTGAGGAGATGTGGGGTGGCAGGGGTAGAATGGGGAGAAAGTGGTCTGCTGGTAAAGGAGGGCTCTGGTTCACAGTGCTTCTCAGACCCCCACAGCTCAAAAACCTCCACATACTCTCTCTAGCAGCAGGGCTCTCTGTAGCAAAGGCGTTGAAAGCGCTCTTCTCTGTTGAGGCTAGGGTGAAGTGGCCAAACGATGTGCTTATAGGCGAGAAGAAGGTTTGTGGGGTGCTTGTTGAGGCTAGGGCTGAGGCTGACAAGATCCACCACCTCCTGCTTGGTGTAGGGGTTAACATAAACAACGAGCTGCCAGAGGAGCTTAGAGAAACTGCTACTAGCCTTAGGGATGTGCTAGGCTTTAACGCGCCTAGGGCACCCCTACTCAGAGAGATTCTGCTAAACATTGACAGCTACTACAACACTATCACCTCTGGAGATGTTGACAAGGTTGTTAAGGAGTGGAGAGAGTGGAGCTCAACTATAGGTAGAGCTGTAAGGGTGCTCACCATAGACAGGGTTCTAGAGGGGGTGGCAATGGACATTGATGGTGATGGCTCTCTACTTATAGACGCAGGTGAGAGTGTAGAGAAGGTGATGGTAGGAGACGTCGTCCACCTCAGAACCTTTTCAAGAGAAGTGCAAAGCAAGCACATCAGTTAAGGCATCCTTACTCACTCACTAGGGAAAGGGTGTGCCACCATTAGATAGAAGGAGATACAATCAGCAAACCAAATTAAGGGCCTGGGGTGCTCATCCCACGCTCATCGATCCCTCGGGACGCGGGACCTATGCATGAGTTCTGAGCGCCCTCGGCATGCCATGCATTAATACTTTAATGCAGTTATAAAGTTAGGGTAGAAAAGGGAAATGTAATGCATTATTCAACACGTACTTATTCATATTATTAAAGCTATAAAACAATAGAAGCGTGCTTAGGGGTCAACAGGTACGTAAAATCCTTAACGACCTAAATGCAAAGCTTGTTGTGAAGATGTAGAAGCATTAACAGCGAGAAATATTGAAGTTTTTGAAGAAGAGTGTATGAAGTTGTAGAGCCTTCAAAATAAAATGGAGAGCTGGAGAGGCTGTCCTCTAGCTTTTCTATATAGAAAGAGTAGAAAGGGATTATATTCTGAACAACTACTTACTATGGGTAGAGGTTTTGGCATGAATTTTGGTTACACTATGATCGCGTAGCTAATTATTGGTGGTTAAGGAAAGCTGGACGCTAGTGTTTCCCTTGCTTATTGTATTAAAAAGAAGGGCTATGATACATATGAAGTCTGAGGACCTAAAGCCCCTATTGTTTGGCACATTGTACACAAGCAATCTTTTCCAGTATACTTAGTGGCGTGTATTGCTACCCTCTGTAAAAAGGCCTTACCACGATTACTAGTGACAATACGTACGTGGATTACTGAGGGTTAAGTAATCCCGTGTTAATTTTGTTTAAAGCTTTTAATACTTGGTTAAAGCATGCCTGTACTCGATGAGGGCTTTGCACGCTCTTATATCTCATCACTACTGGAATAGAGCTGGTGGTGGTGAGATTGTCTGTGCTGGTTTTGCTAAGGTATTTGATGTACTTGGGTTTACACCACTACTTGTATCTCCTATTAGAATAGATGTTAGTAGGTATTCTGAGTGGTTTGGAGTCAATATTTCTGCTTACCCCACCTTTGACTTGGGATTTGAGCTAAAGGCTTTTGGTATGTACACAAGACTTTTGGAGGGGCTTGCCATAAACAAAGCTCTTAAGAAGTTCGATGTCAAGATAGTGTTTAAAGACAATCCTGTGCCTAAAAGTGTTGTTAGTGTTGCTAAGAGAAGTAGGGTAAGGCTTGTAGAGTACATTCACTTTCCTGTTGAGGTGTTTGCTAGAGGTGGCTGGGTCAAGTTTGAAGATGATCCTTACCATGCACAGAGATACTCTAGGTTTCCTATGAACATATACTTTAAGTTGTATCTATCACTCTTATCTAAGATTGTGAGAGATAATCCATTTACTGATCTAGATCTTGTCCTGGCTAATAGTGAGTGGAGTGCTAACATAGTTAAGAGTGTGTATGGTGAGAAGCCTGTTGTTCTAAACCCGCCTATACCACCTAATGTAGGTGTTGTAGAGAACCCAAAGGCTTTTGAGGCTAGGGAGGACATTGTTGTTATGATTGGCAGGTTTGGTGTAGAGAAGAGGTATCACTGGGTTGTTCAAGAGATTTTCCCTAGGCTGAAAAAGGTAGTTAACAATGTAAAGCTCTACGTATTTGGTTCCTCTACAACAAAATCTTCTAGAGATTACTACAAAAGAGTTGTTTCAACAGCTTTAAAGCTAGGTTTGAAGGTATCTACAAGTGTTGATGATGGCAATGCAGAAGTGTATATAATTGAAAACGCTCCTAGAGCTACAATAATATCCGTTATGGATAGAGCCAAAGTATTTCTTCACGCTACCATAAATGAACACTGGGGAGTCGCAGTTTCAGAGGCTATGGCTCGAGGTCTTTCAGTAGTTGTACATAAGTCTGGCGGGCCCTGGAGTGACCTTGTGATGGAAGGGGTGCACGGTCTTGGATATACAACAGCTGAGGAAGCTGTTGAAGTGATTTCAAAGCTGTTAACAGATAGCAGTACGTGGAGTTACTACTCTGGAAAAGCTGTTGAGCGAGTAAAGGGACTAATATTCAATAAGTTTATTGAGAAGGCAATTCAGTTAATAAAGAAAATTCTTTAGCTATGTACTAAGCAAAGCCTTGAACTACGTTCTTCAGCTTCTCAATGCTCTGTCTAGATTTTAAAGCAAGCTTCTCAGCTACACTTACCACATTTCCCACTCTCTTCTCAGCAATACAACTATCTAAGGTGTGTGCAAAGTTACTCAAATCCTGGTTAAAGAAGCAGGGGTAGTCGGAGCCTAGCTCAAGTTCTAAGGTACGAGTCTTTGCTACTATAGATGGCTTTTGCACTGTCACGGACTCCCACATTGCATGTGGTAACGTGTACTCTCTATTCGTTAAGACTATTACTGCTTTACAGTTTTTGAGTAAGTACCAGTACTCCTCATCTAGCATGAAGCCTGTCAAAACAACACTACTCTTCGCTTTAAACCTCTCTACAACTCTAGCAACACTATTGTATAGCCCAACATTTCTCTTGTAGTTACCTGTAACTACGAGAGTATGCTCTTTCGAGACTTCTGCCTTAAGAAACTCTTCAACAACTCTGTCTATCGGTTCATCAGGAGACCAAGAAGCTGGCAACACGATTGACTTGCTAAAGTCTAAAGCTATCCTAGGTTTTACAAGCTTATGAGGAGGTGACGGCAACGGGTCGTAAACAATCATCACCTTCTCCTCAGCAGCACCAGTCTTCTTCACTATAAGCTCCCTTTCAAGAACATTATGAGCAAGCACAAGCTCTACATAACGCAGATACTTGTAAAACGGTCTATTAAGCAACATCTCTTTGAACGTTGTAGTATAGATGAAGCCTGTGTGAACATCTGCCACAGTACGGAACTTCAAAAACCTTGAGAGAATGGCTGTTTCTGCTAATAGTGGTCCTTGGGGTAGCTGAACGAATACTATCTTTGGCACATTTTTGTAAAGAATTGACAACGTCTTCGCAATGGCCCTAGCATAAGGTAAGCTATCACGAATAAATGCCAGCTCTAACCCAAGCTCTCTAGCCAAATCCTCAGTCCTTCTACTCAACCTCTTCCAAGCAATAAAAACGCCTAACACAAGAGTTCACCTAATTAAATACCCCCTAACCTCTTTTTAATACTCCTTAGCCGAAGCAACGCCAATGAAACTGCTAGTAGAGAGCATAGGTTGCCGTTTCTCGGTAGATGGTGGTTCATAGCTGTTCATATGCGTTGGTTTGTGGCTCACCACCATCTACTTCTCAACGGCCTCCCCAAGCCCCTCACCACAGGGTCTTACCACTAGTCGCCTAGTGGCTCACAGCCCCGCGGGTCTCGGAAACCCGGGGTCACCAGCTACTAGCTCTAACACTAGAGCTTAAAAACAATCATAACACAAATCAAAGCACATAAGTAAAACAAGTGAATATAAAAACCGAAACAGCCCCAGGATAATCATCAACTAGTGGAGCTACAGTCATCTTACCACTAATATCTTTGCTGACGGCAGTAGTATCAACGTTAAATCTAGTCAAATATAAGGCGGCAGTTAACCAGCAGGATCAGCACCAACAAAACGGTCACACCTGTTCTTAATCTTCTCAAGTCTAAGCCTAAAACCTAGTCATAATAACTCCAACAACATTTTACCACATTAATAACTACTTCAACATAGTTATCTATAAACCATCGCTACACAAAGTACAGCTCTATTTTCATGCCTTGTTTGGTATCATGATACTTATAACAATATATTGATGAAGCTGTTGTGAGCATTAGGAGAGAAGGGGATTTGTGATGTGTAGAGACAGATTGTGGCGAGGGGCTTTGCGCTTACGCTGTGGTCTTGGCTATCGGGGCTGAGAGGAGGAAGCTTGGTGTTCTAGGTGAAGATAGGTTTGCTGGTAGAGGGGTGTCTTATTGTGCTGTTTACAATGGTATGTTCTTTAGGAACAAGGTTGTAGCTGTTGTTTGTGGAGGAGACTCCGTGTTTTCATAGTGCTACCTAACTCTCTATAATAGCCAAGAGTAGGGCCTGATATGAGCACAAACCTATCAGGATTATTTGCATGTGGAGATGTTGCAGGAGACAGGTATAAGCACAGATCTGAACAGATAATAATAGTTGCAGCAGAAGGTGCAATAGTAGCTAAAAGATAAAAAGTGAGCAACAATTCATTAAAATGATTGAAGAAAATTGACGAAATTCTAATGCTCATTGAAAATTATTCACCATAGACCACTGATTTTAATCTTCTGTTTTCATCCTTTTATCTTCTGTGCTATATTTAGTTGTTGAGTTAGACAAAAACAGTGCCATCTCAATTTGTGTGCAACGTAGCGCTTCTTAAACCCTTGTTATTCGTGTTTCGACGCTGAATATTGTTGGGCACACGCTACACTCCGTGGGATTTATTCCGTCGAGTTCCTCATGAAGTGCACACCCATATCTTTTCGCCATGAAGTATGCTGCAAGCTTATGTAGCCCACTGTATATCTGTATGGTGCTCAGGTTATTTTGATTTATTTCTCTAGCTAGTTGCTTTATTTGTGCGTCTAGGTCTTTAAACTGTGCTATGTCTATTGCTGAGCCTCTCTCACCCTTGTTGTACCTGGATATCAGGGGTTGGGACACCTTTAGAAGTTTTGCTACTTCTTTTTCTGTGTAGCCTAGGATCTGCAATTCTTCCGCAAGCCTCCTCTTTATTGATGGGAGTACATACCTGTATACAATTTCGTAGACGCTCTTCATTATAGCACCATTACCTTTTTCTTTATTTCTTCAGGCTTATTTACTATCTCGGTCATGTCTTCAACAATTTCTACTGTGCCTAGGTATTCACCGTCAACACCTTTTACTGGCACTATCAGCACTCTTATTATTGCGTCTCCGAGCTTTGTCCAAAACTCTCTATACGATGCTTTGCCTTGCTTTAGCTCATCAACTGTCTGCCTAACTATCTTCTCTAGTCTTGGCGGGTGGCAGTACTCAATTCTTCTACCGAGTATGGTTCTTGTCCTAACAAAGCCCCTGCCCAGCTTACTCTCGCTAAAGAATCTCACTCTATCGTTTTTATCTGCATACGTGAGTTCTAGTGGCAAAGACCTGAATATCGAGTCTACTTCAGCAGGTGTTAGGAACCCTGTTGAGAGCTCTATATCGCCACCCCTCTTAACAGAGTAGTTATCAGGCTCAACACCCTTAGCCAGAGCCACTGACTTAAACTCCTGTGGTAGCACCTCAATTTGCTGAGGTGAGATCTGCCCATCTATTTCATATGGTAGCACTGGCTTTGCACTCGGCTTCCACTCAACTTCACTAACATTGGCTAGCCAACCCATTTTACTCGCTATCTCAGATATGGCAACCCACTCCCCCTCACTAAACAGTGCATAGACAGCTGGATACAAAATCTTGTTCTCTCTAAACACAAGCTCACTAACTTCCCTAGCTATCTCCAAAGCTTTTTCAGATACCAGCTTAGCTGAAGCATCGTCAACAGTGCTGACCCTAGACATTACCTCCAGTAACTGCCTAATCTTCACTATGACCTGGTCCTCTCTACCCCACAGAACCCTCGGAACAGCCACCAAACCCCTTCTCTCAAGATATGGAAATATAAGCATCTGAACCTTTCTGTAATGAAGTCTGACCTTCTTAAGCTCAGTCAAAACATTCTTCACAGCCTCAAAGTAGCCCCTCCTAGCATCATCAGTCGCGCTAGCCAGTGCAGATGCGTAGAGCGCTAGAGCCTCAACTTGCTTCAAGACCCACTCATTCTCCTTCATAAAGAGATCCACTGGGTGACCACTAGGAACGCCCCTAAGCTCGCGTGACTTCAGGAAATCTCTAAAGAGCTCTACATGCAAATCACAAAGCTTTAAGATGTCCTCTATGCTAATACCCTCTTTAATAAGCTGTTGCTCAATTAATGGTATCTCGATAGGTGATATCCGTGACAGTATGTCGCTATACCTCTTCTTCAGCTCCTCAATGCTTACCCCTCTATGCACAGCTTTTAGCAATTCTTTGACTAGCTCTATTTTTCTACTCATATCCGAATATGACACGGGTTATCACCGATCAACTAGTAGAGTGAAACTCAAAATAAAAGCGCAACTGTCGTGAAGCCCTACGAGTAAAACAATGAGCTGTTGCATTTCCCCTACTTGATGACCATGGGACAAACCCCTTAGCTAATGTTCGCTTGGCACAGGATGTCAAGAGCATAAACCGGGATGTTCTAAGGTTAGCAATAGACGTGTACAGTTCCTTAAAGAAAAGCACAACATCTATACAAAAACACTAATTATGTTGTGTTCTCCAGGGCATCAAGCCCTATGAAGAATCCATATAGAGGTAGTTACCAGGGTCAGAGGGGTATGAGTCCACATAGAGTTCCCATCAAAGATTAGAAAGACTTGAATACATAGGAATTTAGAGATTCTCTATGAATAGCTGGAAGGCCCTCAGCAACACTCCTTATAGATGAGTTGAGGATTTCCATTGGATCTCGCCCTCCTAACCAATAGGTATGCTGTAGGAGATGATAATTCAACTTTTGTAGGAGGCAAAAACGCGTTGAATACCCATCAGCTTTTGTTTAGAGGAAAACTGTAGGTCTGACCTCCTCCATGCACTAGCAGGAACCCTCCAGCCCTTAGGGTGGAGAGGAGCTCAGCTGTGTTATTGTCCCTGTCACGTAGTCCCATATAATCTTTGGCACAGGCTTTCTAAGCCACGAGACATCTCTTTGATGTGTTACAAAGCCTACTGGTATTGGCTCTAGCCCTACTTTTCTGAGCATCTCAGCTACAAGCTCTTCATACCCAGGCTTCACCGCTATGATTGGCATGTACTCTTCATTCGAAGCTAGTGCTACTGTCATTAAGTCTACCCCCTGCTCTCTGCATAGCTTATTGCTAAGTAGTGCAACATGTTCAACGGGTTTTGATATATGTAGAGACCCGTGTTATTCACTTCACTAAGCTGGTATAGTGCTTCAGCAAAGGCGTCGCTAATATCTATAGAGCCGTCTATGCATGTTCTGCACTCCTCTACTATACTAATTATCTCTGTACACGCGCGCGGTCTGCACGAAAACTCCTTAACCTCTTCATGTAAGGGCACCCTCTTCCCAATGTATTCCAAATAAGCTATTACAGAAAGCCCAAGCTTCCTGGGGATAATTACAGTGTCTAGAGGCTTTGTATATCTCTTAATGGGCTCTGCACTACACTCTCCAATAACGAAGACGTCTATCCAGTCATCGTAGCCTACATTAGTATCCACATTCTCTATGTACCCCCCGTAGAGGTCAACAGCTTCCTCCACGCCCCTGGTAATCTCCTCGATGAGGTCCACGTGCTCCGGCTTAACACCTATAGAGATAGCGTAGATTAGGGGTTTACAGCCCTTGGCAGTGACATCACTTACAGCTCCTGTAACCCCCCTAAAGCCAAAATCTCTAAAAGTGCATCAAGGGTATAGAGCCCTGGAAGCTGCAAAGCCATCGACCTTCACAACAATGTAGTTATCACCAACATTTACAGCCCCTGCATCATCATACCATGACAGGAGAGTTCTAGGATGCCTCTTAACCCTCTTAGCCAACCTCTTAACGATCTCATCAAGAGTGCTTACCACTGCTCAGCACCATATCAACAATTTTCCTCAATTCAAGTGTTGCTCTATACACGTCTTCAGCTCCCATAACAGCTGAAATCACTGCTATACCAACAACGCCTGTTCTCAAAACAGCTTCAGCATTGCTAGCGTTAATCCCCCCAATAGCTACAACAGGTATCCTAGTTCTTTCAACTATTTTTCTAAGGCCATCTAAGCCTATGACCCTTGCATCTATCTTTGTTAGTGATGGAAAAACAGAGCCTGCCCCAATGAAATCTGCCCCCCTCTCTCAACCCTTATAGCCTCTTCTAAGCTATAAGCAGAGCCTCCTATTATTAGGTTTGGAGCTAGTTCACGGGCAATGTCTATAGGCATGTCGCCAGGCCCTAGCTGAACACCATCAGCATTTGTTGCTAGTGCAATGTCGAGCCTATCGTCGACAAAGTATAGAGCTCCGTAATCCCTTGTTAGCCTTCTTATATCTTTCCCAACTTCAATCATCTCGCTAGTTGAGGAGTCTTTAAGCCTTAGCTGAATAGATGTCGCCCCGCCTTTTAAAGCATCTTCAACAGCTTTAACAATACTTGGCTTAAGCTTCTTATCAGTTATAACCAGAAGCCTAAGCTTCTCCCTGAGGCTCAACGCTACCCACCTTAACAACACTCCTCATATCCTCACAATCAATTCTGTACAGCCAGTCGTAGAGCTTTACATGAAAAGAGCCTGGGTAGGGAGACTCCTCAGCAGCGTAGAAAGACGCAGCCTTAAACACAGCTATACCTGCTATACAAGCCTTTAGAGGCTCTTCAACAGCTAGGAAAGCACCTATAATAGCTGATACCATACAGCCTAACCCAGTGACCCTCCCGATGACCTGCTCTAGGCTCTGTGAATTCTTCTTAAGCTCAACACTGAAAACCCTCCTCCCATCACTAACATAGTCAACAGGCCCAGTAACACCAGCGATAATGCTATACTTTGACGCAACTTCTAAAGCTAGCCCAGCTGCCTTGTCACTCTCATAAACAGCTGCTTCAACACCCTTAGTCCTCCCATACACACCAGCAAGAGCAGACATCTCACCAAAGTTACCGCGGGCAACTCTTACCCCACCGCTGTTAAGAAGCATTAAAGCAGCTCTAGTTCTTAGCTTAGTAGCCCCAGCTCCAACAGGGTCTAACACAACAGGTTTTCTATACTCTTTAGCAAGTTGGATAGCTTTAAGCATAGAGTATGTGAAGTACTCATCAAGAGTCCCTATGTTTATAACAATAGCATCAGCCATAGGTACGAGGTCTTCTAAATCCTCTACAGAGTGAGACATTATTGGCGACGCCCCCAAGGCTAGTAAAGCATTTGCAGTAGTGTTCATAACAACTAAGTTCGTTATATTGTGAACCAAGGGCCTCCTCTTCCTAACCATGCTTAGCACATTATCAATCCAACTCATGTCGTACAACGCCACGGCTCTTCACCACATGTATTCTTATAACATTGTTATAATCGTTAGAATTATAAGCTTTACCTCTATAACCTTATTGAGGAGACAGCTTAGGGTGCAATTATGAGCAGTGAAAAGCTTAGGGGTGAGCAGAGGGAGAAGCCCGCCAAGTTTTTAAAGTGGTTTAAAAGACTTGGTTGCCTTGGGTGCCCTTACCACTCTCACTGTGCACAATAAGATATGCGTATTCATAAGTATAATCATTAACTGGTAGACAGTGAGTGAAAAAGTTTAAAACATTATTGCTTCATTCAATGGAGTGCTGTGACATCAAATCTTTTCCTTTTCAATATACTCTGATATCTGCTCTACGTACTTAAAGCCCATATCAGGAAAGATTAGTATGTAATCTCCTTCACTAAGCCTCCTCTCTTTCACCATCTTCTTAAATGCTGAGTACACAGCTCCACTACTTAAGCCGATGAATATACCTTCATTTCTCACAACTTCTAGAATGCCTTTCACAGCCTCCTCTGGAGTAACCTCTACTACATCGTCTATCTCTATGTGGTGCGCCCACTTCATCCCACTCTCAACTCTTCTTATGCCCTGTATAGCTGTGCCAGGGGCAGGTACAACACCATAGATTTTAACCCCCTTGAACCTATTCTTGAAGTATATAGAGATAGCTGACATGTGCCCAGAAGTCCCCAAGCCGCCAAATATGGCCTTAGGCTCTAACCCTGCTTCTCTAACTTGCAATTCCAATTCTTTTGCTGTGTACCTCAGATGCACTTCAAAGTTAGCATCGTTATAAAACTGATTTAAGTGAACAGCGCCCTCTTTCTTAGCAATTTCTTCAACATCATTTATCAATTCGACTGTCAGTGGCTTCTGAGATCTTATGACTTCAACTCCAAAAATCTTCAATAGCAATTCACCTGTTTTAGAGACTGTTGATGGTATAAATGCTTTCAGCTTAGACCTGTACATGATGGCCATAGCAGCTATCGCTAAACCGGTATTCGTTGACGTAGATTCTACAAGCAGATCAATTCTATCTTTACCTAGCTTCTCAAGAGCCTTTCTAAACATAGACCAGCCAATTCTGTCCTTTACGCTCATACTCCAAGGGTTAAACCCTTCCAACTTAGCCCAAATTGAGATTCCATTACCTGATAGATTACTTAGCTTTACTAACGGCGTTGGCCAATTCCTGTAGAGAAGCTCTTCCGTGTTTGCAAATACTCTGTACCTAGAGGGGTTAATATCCTCGAAAAAACCCATATCCTCTAGCGATACAAAGGCCTTCTCTGAAACTCCATGAGATACCGGCATTAGTTTAACACCAATTCTCTTTAGTGCAACACAAAGCTTGCTGTTTTCAATAACTCGCCCACTTTCTTTGTCGATGACTACTGGTGCCTCTACACCTCCTTTCCTAAGGACATCGCTAACAATTCTCAAAAATTCCTCTAGGCTTATTTCATCTTCACATATGATCTTACTCACTTCTTCTAACTGCATAGTGCGCACAAAATAACAGTGTTAATGTAACATTAGTAATAAGTTTTGCTATAAATAAACTGCCGTGTTACTACATACGTGG
>Ga0105154_1000344_pt1 | contig 20926 bp, 22 predicted proteins | sample SSWtaG_FD_89672 | JGI IMG/M metagenome (GOLD analysis project Ga0105154, IMG submission 89672) | Hot spring microbial communities from Sandy's Spring West, USA to study Microbial Dark Matter (Phase II) - SSWsed_matched | ecosystem: Environmental > Aquatic > Thermal springs > Hot (42-90C) >... | reverse complement strand
TATTAAACTTGGCATACTAAGCAATTCTGCAAGCTCTTTTAAAATACCTAAGTGGCTTGTCTTATCCTTAGCAGCAAACGCTATCACCACATATACAGGATCGTTTGGCGACCCAAACATTACACCATCTTTAACAATTAGTATACCAAGACCTATTTCTTTAGCACCATCTTCAGGTCTTGCATGGGGAATTGCAACCCCAGGAGCTATTGCTATATACGGACCAAGTTCTTCTACAACTTCTATCATAGCATCTATATACCTCTCTTCAACAACACCATCTTCTATAAGCATTCTACCTGTGAGCTTTACTGCATCGACCCAGTTTTTAACAGATTTTGTAATTGAGATTCTATTGCCAATAGCTTTAATTATATCGAGATGCTCTGAACTCATCTAAGATTCCTTCTAATAACTACTTAATAGAAGAGAAGTTAAAGAGGCTTTATAACGTCTATGTATTTTACCACGAATTCTTTATTTCTCTCAATACCACTTGGAATATTTATGCTAATCCATATCTCTATTAAACCTCTTCCTCAATAAACTTTTTCATAGCTCTAATGCCGAGAAGCAGTATAGATGTATTGAATATGTTGATATAGGATCTGCCTTACTTATAGAAAATATATAAGATATTTAAATGATATTTATAGAGGTGGTTTTGCTGTCTCAGGAAAGTGTTTTAGAGGAGTTTAAGAGGGCTTATATAGAGTTTAAGAAGATTGAGGCTAAAAGAGGATTTATAGCACATTTAATAGTATATACATTGGTTAACACAATGCTAACTATAATTAATATGCTTTACACCCCTAAGGTTATATGGTTCTTCTATCCACTTATAGGATGGGGAATAGGTCTTGCTATGAATTATCTACATGCTTTTCATTGGATAGAGCATGATTTAATAGGCGAATTAGCAAAAGTTGAACAATATATGAAGATTAAAAAGAGATAGTTTATTTTATAGTAAGAGTTTTTAACAAAATGCTTCTCTATATCCATGTAGTATATATCTGGTGGTTTTATGGATGTTTTAGATTATGAGGTTCTTCACAGAGATTGTGTAGAGCTTTTGAGGTTGAAGGCAGATCCAGTTGGCTTTAAACTTTTTAAAGAGGCTAGAGAGGATGTTCTCTACCTAGATAAAAACTTGGCTCTTTGCCAAGTTATTAAGCTAGCTGCTATATATAGCAGTATTGTTTGGGTTAGAGCTGAGAATATAGATGGCTGTGTTATCGGTAGCTATGTCCTAGGGTTTAGAGAGCTTCCCCAGAACTTCTATAGAAGATTTGTAGAGCTTAGAAAAATATCTGAAGATATAGCTAAGAAGCTTGTTGAAAACATATATAGGGTTCAACCCGATAGATATAGATCCGCTGTAATAGCACCTCTAGCTAAATTCAAGGAACTGGATCTAGACCCAGATGGTGCACTACTCTTCTGCAACTCAACACAAGCCTATCTACTCCTAGTCAGCTACTTCGACTCAACCGGAGATAAACCATGTTCAAACTTCAACGGCCATGCTGCATGTGAATTCATAGCAGCTATAGCCGATGGGAAATCGCCATGGCTAACAATACCATGTGGAGGAGCTAGAGGACTTGCAGAAGCACAAGATGATGAGATATGGATTGGTATGAAGATAAACCATCTAGATGCAGCTATTAAGAGGTTGAAGAGTATAGGGCTTAGATACCCACCAAAAGTCTATGAAATGCTTATAACTCCGCCAAACCCAGAACACCCTACAACACATTTAATTAGCCGTGCATAGAGCAGATAAATAAAGAACTGTGTTAAAGATTTAAAGTAGGTAGAGGATAGCTTTATAAAACCTCTATCTTTTTATATTTCAAGAGGCTGTTTGCCTTGGTGCAGATTTGTGAGTGTCTTTGATAAATTTGCTATAAAGTATTTCTACGAGGCTCTAAAAGATTTAGAGAGAGCTAGAAGAGCTATGGATGCCAATGACTACCCCCAAGCCGTCTTCTATGCCCAGCAATGTGTTGAGAAATGTGTTAAGTCTATGCTTGAGATAAAGAGACGTGTTGTTTATAACCATGGCCCAGAACTTATATCTATATTCTATGAAGCTTTTGAGAAGGAATGGGAGGAGGGATTCAACAGAGTTGTAGAAGCTTTAGAGTATCTAACAGAGTACTACACCAGATCTAGATACCCATTTCTTTTTAGAGGAGATGTCTACAGCCCTGAAGAGATAATTACAAGAGATATAGCTGAGAAAGGGTTTAGACTAGCTAGAGAGGTTGTTGAAGTGGTGAGGAGCTATCTTAAACGAAGAAGTGTTATCTAAAGTTATAGAGCTTTTAAATAGCATGGACAAGAAAACAAAGCTTATAGCAATATTTGGCAGCTCTATATATAGCCCTAGAAAAGCTAGAGATATAGATATACTCATAGCTGTAGATAGAATAGATAGCGTTACAGAGAAGATAGAGCTTGAAGTTGCTATAAAAAGAGCTTTAAGAGAGCTTGGCATGGAGAAAACCTGCGACGTTATAGTATTTGATGTAGATTCTCTCAAAGAGAATATGAAGCCTGGTGGAGTAGCATCTGGAGCTATAGCAGGTTATAAAGTGCTATACGACGAAATAGGCTTTGAAGAAATGGTGAAGAAAGCTGCAGAAGAGCTTCTAAAACAAGGCGTTGTAGTCTATAAGAAGGGTAGAAAACTAGATCTAACAATCTACACAAAGCTTCTGCTTACCAAATCAAGTCAATCAAAGAAAAAGAATATATAGAACCTCTATAGAGTAGTTAAGTCCTAGCGAATCTTTAAAAAGGTATATAGTTTAAAAATTGAAAATATTTAGAGATGAAAAAATTTGTTTAGCTTTCCACATTGGCTTGTATCGCTATTGCCTCTCCCGTTGATGTTGTTAAAACTATGTTTATTGTTTTCATCCATATGATTGCTGGCCCTGTAAACTCTTTTTGAATTGATATCTCTTCACCTGGATCTATAGAGATGTTTATAAATAGCTGTATCTGTGGCGTTGTTGCTATTATTACTCTGTTTATAGCTATAGACTCTTCCCCAGCGTTTCTAACCCTTATTGATAATCTATATAAAAAGCCTTTTACACGTATTATCCTAGCCTCTTTAACCTCTAGACCATACCTCTTAACCTCTGTTTCCCCACCTCTCTCTATATGGGCCTTCACCATGTTGTATACAGGCTCTAGCCTTGCTTTAGCCATTTGAAGCATTGCAACAGCTCTATTTGCCGATGCAAGTGCTTCAAACCTGTTTCCTTCTCCATAGAGCTTCTTCGCATTGTTTATCAACTCCTTTGACTTGTTTACCAAAAGCTCTATTCCTTCCATAAACCCTCTATCGAGAAATGCACATGCCGGTGGAGGTGGATAGACCATTATACATACAATTTCTTTGCTTTTGTTCTTCACATACTCTAACATGTTTTCAACTTCCTCTAAAAGCTTCTCAGCCTTTCTAATAGTCGCATTATATATAGCGTCAATGTCTTTAATCGGCATTGCTTCTGGGATATATCTAACTCTATTTCTAATCATTTTCATCCAAGCCTTAATCTCTACAAGGTCGGGCATCCATCTAGCTATATCATCTATAGATAGATTCCCTACTCTCTGTTTAAGCTCTTCAAGTCTCTGGATAAACTGATCTATCAGGTTTACAACATCTGTTAGGTTTCTAGCTAATGCAGCTTCCCTTAGACTGTTAAGCTCTTCTAAAAGCTCATCTATCTCCTCAACAATTTCAGCACTCTTATTTTCACCAACACCTCTAATAATCTTTGCAACATCTCTAGGCTCAACAGCTATCTGCCTTAAAACACTTAAAGTAACATTTCTAGCCTCGCTAATCTTTGTAATTGCATGTCTCAACGCTTCAGTAGCTTGCTGAGATGCATTTACAGATTCAAGCCTTTGGATAACCATATTCAAAACATTTAAAGTTTTATTGAGATGTTCATCTATTTTCTCAATAGCTTTGGGAACACCTCTTGCAACTTCTTTAGCAGATATATTTAGAGCTGTATCTGCAAACCCGATAGCCCTCCTAGCAATTAAACCCTTTTCAAACTCCTTTAAAGCTTCCCTAACCTCCTTAACATCTCTAGCCCTTGTAACATTCCATACAACACCCGTTACATTCAAACCATATCTCCTCTCCATTAACCTGAGCCTATTCTCAATAGCTTTCTTAAAGCCATTGAGATATCTTTCCCTAACTACTCCAACAGCATACGCCCTTCCACCAACCCTAACCTCATCATTAACCTCTAAAAGCAGCTTAGAGCCTTCTTCAACCCAGTTCCTAAGCTCATCAAAAGATAGACTCGATACATTTACAGATAGCAGATCTGATATTTCGCTCTTCAAATCCTCTGAAATATTCAAAGCTAAACAGCTGCTAAGTATATGCCTTAAAACATTTGCCTTAGCCAACAAAACTTGATATACATTATCACTAGTTTTATTTGCCACTTGCTGCTCTTCCTGAGCCATAGCCACAGCTGTACCTGGCACTAAAGCTAGCTGACTAAAACCAGCAGCTATATACAACACAGCTAAAATCAAAGCCAATGTTTTAGCTTTTGTAGCCTGGATCCCCACTTCACTCACCTAACATCGATATAAAACTGATTCAACTAGCTTAATAAGGACTCACATGAAACTCCTGTTTTATCACATATGAAAAACAAACCAAATCCAAAAAACATAAACAGATAAACAAAAAACAAAACATAAACATATAACAATTCAAACCATTTAACCAAAAACATAGTTCATAAACCTTTACAACTAAAAACCCTATTCTTAAGAACAAAGAAAAAGATCTAAGCAAAAAGAAAAATAAAACTATCTTCTTTTTATTATGTATCCTATTGCGAATCCTATTATTAGCAATACTATTGATATTATTGTTGTTGTCGTCCATTCCGTAACTGTCTCCACCTTAGTTGTTGTTGATAAAACTGTTGATATAGCTGTTGCTATAACAGTTGATGTAACTGTTGATGTAGCTTTAACAGTTACTGTAACAACACCAGGCACAGGAGTAGGTGTTGGGGTAGCTATAGATGTCGTTATTATATACTCTATTTTTGCTGGTGTTGTGAATTCTATTAGGATCCAATTATTTTCAAGTATTTCAAATCTTGTTATGTTTTCTAGCATTGTCAGTAGAATTATTGATGGATGTAGAGCTATTTTAACAATGTTGCTTGTTTTTATTTCAAAAGATATAACACTGTTTTCTATTGATGTATTTGCTATATAGCTGATGTTTAGAAGTGTTGTTGTGGGTGAGAATATATATAGTGTATTGTCTTGGTAGATCCATTCAATGCTAGCATTAGACTCTATATCAATTGAAGATGCTATAGGCTCTATTGGTAATTCAATGCTATAGATACCACTAGGTGCAACAGCCTCTATAGAAACAAAGGCGATGCCATCTTCATTAATAGCTATATAGATTATGGTTGGAGAGCCAATACAAAAAACAATAGGTATAGATAAAAACAAGATAGATATAACAACAGTTAAAATCCTTGTAAACATCATCGAAATCACAGCTGTTAATAATAGATGCACTGAAATATAAACCTATTAGACTCTTCTAACCTTTCTCACCACAACAAAAAGCATGTCTTCAGCTGTAAGGTTCTTGTATTTCGGCTTCGATATATTTTATGTATTGTTGTTGGTGGTTAGATTTAAAATTTTCTACGTCTAACAAAATTTGGTGTTCTCTTTGAAGACATGGATTAGCTCTATAGAAAACTTCAAGTCTATGTTTATAGAGATTGGAAATCTTGTTATTGGTATACCTATGGATATTGGTCCAAGGATTTTGCATTTAGCTCATAAAGAGGCTCTGGATTTAAATGTCTTTGGAGTTGTACCTGATATAGCTATAGATACTGGTGAGGGTATTTGGAGAATATATGGAGGCCATAGGCTATGGACTTCCCCAGAGGTTATGCCGAGAACCTACTCTCTTGACGATAAACCTGTAAATGTATATGTCAAGGGAGATGAGGTTGTTATTGAGGGGAATCCAGAGCCTCAGAACTGTGTGCATAAGGTTATCAGGGTTAGAAGAGGTTTAGATGAAAACAGTATAGAGGTTGTCCATGAAATTAAAAACATCTGTAGATGGTCTATAGAGTTCTCATGCTGGGCTTTAACAGTTATGAGACAAAGAGGCTTTGCAATAATACCTATAAGCTCTAGATGCATCGATGAAAAGTGTCTATTGCCTGATAGATCAATTGCTCTATGGCCATATACAAAGCTTTCAGATAAGAGGCTATTGATAGGAGAGAACTATGTTTTTGTTAAACAAGACCCTGAAATTGATAGACCATTTAAAATAGGTGTTAATGCCCATGAAAACTGGGTTGGCTATTGGGTAGAGGGGCTTCTATTTATAAAAACATTTAGAAAGGAAAGCGAGGCTTACCCAGACTTTAACTCCTCTATAGAGGTATATACAAATAGTAGAATACTAGAGGCTGAGACTCTAAGCCCCTTAAGAAAGATAGAGCCTGGAAAAACCAATATACATATAGAGATGTGGAGACTTGTTAAAGTAGGGCATCTTGAACCAGTTGAAGATATTGTTGATAGTGTTGTGAGAAAAGTGCTTAGATAAACACTGCTGCTAGTGATTCACTAGATATCTATTTCATAGAAAAATAGTTTTTGCTTTAATAGTTTTTGTAGCCTCTCACTATTTTTATCTCAATACAATCTATATTAGATTTGTGAAAATATGGTGAAAAATAGTCCAAGGCTATGCATCATATGCAAAGGCCATAGACTTCTATGTGGTCTTTCTAAATGCCCTTTCCTAACTTCTTATGTCAAGAGAGTTTCTATTGCTTCAAAAATTATGGATAAAGTTATAGATGGCTCTACACCTCCAAATGTTGTAGTTGGGGAAAGCGGATATCCATATACATCTATATACCTTGGACTTCCACCTGGTGTTTATGGAGATGAGGCAAAGCTTTTTGATGATCCATATTCATGGCATTTAAAACTTGGTTTAGAGGATATTATAGAGATTAGAAGCGGTATGGCTATGCTTATCCTACCTAGAATCTATGTTAAAGACTTTGAAAAGCTATATGAAAGTGAAGTTGGGTTGGCTGCAGTATCTCTTAAGCCTGTTGATGCAGAGGGCGTTGTTTCAAAGGTTTTGAAAACAGATATGGAATTCGACTATATTCTACCTCCAACAGGTCCAAGAATACTAGCTAGGGATGTTAAAGTTGTTGGAGATCTAAAGATTCCTAGAAAACTTGAGGAGATGGTTTTTGAAGATGTTAAGGCTTTAGAGGCTATTGAAGAGCTTTATAGATATGGTGTAGATTTCTATACAATTGTTAGAGCTCTGTCAATTGGGTTTCTTGGATATAGAAATAGAAGAAGAATTGTCCCAACTAGGTGGGCTATAACAGCTGTAGATAGCTCTATTGGAAAAAGCCTTCTAGATGCTATCAAGCTATATCCAGAAGCTTCAGAGACACTTGTATTCTACAGTGAATATCTATACAACAAATATCTAGTTATATTATCACCAGGTCCATATAAAGCTATGTGGATAGAGGCATGGCATCCAAAAGCTATATACAACCCTAGTAAAGATATACAGTGGCTTGAGGTAAGAGAAACAAAGCCAAACATATTTACAGCTATGGATGGAGGCTTCATAGCTGCAAGAACAAGTGTTTTAGAGTATCTATACACCGCTAAAAGACAAGCAAAGGTTGCTATACTTAGAGAGATACTTCCACAATATATATACCCTGTAGGAAGCTGGCAGATAAGACAAACAGTTAAACATGCTCTTACCAAAGGCCCTATACTCAAAAACCCAAGTGAAGAAGAGCTAAGAATATTTATAGAGAAATCTATGAATATCCCGAGAGAAGCTATTGAAAAAGCCATTGAGTTTATCTATGAGAAAAAACAGCTAAAACTAGACCGTTTCTCAATAAAATTTAAATAACAAATAAGAAGAAGCTGAGTCACAGATGCCTAAGGTTTAAAGAATTTCAAACTGCTTACATCCTTCTACGATACATAGTTTCAATCCATTCTCTTACAAACAAAGCATCTATTTAGAAAACTGGGTAATTTGAAATATATATAGAATATCTTTCAGTGGGATTTCGCTGAAGAATCTAGTGTCTGTTGTTTAATTAATAGCAGAAAGAGTTAAAATCTCTAACTATTTCCATTGTATAGGGAAAGCGTTTTGTGCGGTATTATAGGATTTGTTAAAGGTTTTAACAACACACTACGATGTTTAGATATTCTTAGAGAGGGTTTAAAGAAACTTGAATATAGAGGTTATGACTCTGTTGGCATAGCTGTTGTTGTGGATAGAGATATCATTGTTGTTAAAGATGTTGGTGTTGTTGATGATGTTATTCAAGACATAGATGCTCTATCTCTTGATGGATATGCTGCTATAGGCCATACCAGGTGGGCAACACATGGAAGACCTTCTAAAGAGAATGCACATCCGCATATGGATTGCTTTAAAAAGATAGCACTTGTACATAATGGTGTTATAGAGAACTATATTGATTTAAAGAAGCTTCTCTCTGGAGAGAGCCATGTATTTTTAAGTGAAACAGATACAGAGGTTGTTGTCCATCTAATTGAGCATTTTAAAAGAACTGGTATGGGATCTTTTGAAGCATTTAAAAAAGCTATATCCATGGTTAGAGGATCCTATGCCATAGCTGCTATAGATGTTGATGAACCTAACAAGATATTTTTTGCAAGAAATATCTCGCCTCTTGTTATAGGTGTTGGAGATGATATAAATTTTGTTTCAAGTGATATAACCCCATTTATAAGATATACAGATAAAGTGATTGTTTTAAATGATGGTGAAATAGGGTATATATCTTCTGATAGAGTCTATATAGAGACTGTAGATGGTAGAGTAGTAGATGCTTCTCTTAGGGTAAAAACCATAGATATATCTGTAAAAGATGTTGAGAAAAGAGGCTATATGCATTACATGGCTAAGGAAATAATGGAGCAGCCCTATGCATTAGCACAAACATTCTCGGTTCTTCAAACCCAAGACATTTCACAAATTCTAAAGACGTTGGAAGAAGCTAAGAAGATATATATTGTGGGTGCTGGGTCATCTTATCATACATCTCTTCTCGGTGCCATATCATTTAAAAGGTTTCTAGGCATCGATGTAGAGGCTTTAATAGCATCGGAATTCAAAACTGCTTCAAGGGCCATTAGATGGGGTGATGTTGTTGTTGGTATTAGCCAATCTGGTGAAACCATAGATACTCTTCTAGCTTTGAGAGAAGCTAGGGAAAAGGGTGCTAAGACAATAGCTGTTGTAAATAATCCATTTTCTACAATAGCTAGAGAAGCAGACTATGTGGTATCTATGGGAGCAGGTCCTGAAATAGCTGTAGCTGCTACAAAGACGTTTACAACACAGGTTCTGACCATACTCTATATAGTTGCAAAACTTGGGGAGAGGATAGGCTCTATAGATATAAACCACAAAGCTATGTTACAAGGAATTAAGATGAGCTATGAGATAGCTCAAAAAGCTTTAGATATATCTATAGATAACTCAAAGAAGGTAGCATATAGACTTGCAGATAAACATTCAACATATTATCTTGGTAGGTTATTTGCTGTTCCAATAGCTATGGAGGGAGCCTTAAAGCTAAAGGAAGTTGCATATATACATGCAGAGGCTTATCCAGCTGGAGAATCGAAACATGGCCCAATAGCACTTATAGAGAAAGACTTTCCAGTGATATTCATATATATAGGCTTTCTAGACGAAGCTATAGAGAGTAATATAGAGGAGATGAAAGCGAGAGATGCATGGGTAGCAACAATAGCTTCTGAAGACATGATATATGGAAGTATAGCAAGATATAGTGACATAGCTATAAAAATGCCAAGAGCACCTCTAGAAGCAAGGCTAATAACATATGCCATACCACTACAGCTAATAGCATATAGCACATCAATTGTAAAAGGTATAGATCCAGATAAGCCTAGAAACCTAGCAAAGACGGTTACAGTGATATAGCTTTATTGAGGCCTTAGAAATAAAGTTAGAGGTTTATAAAAGTTACCTGCTATATAGTAGCTATGACACGGATCTAGAAATCTAAATGTAGCTGGGTTGGTGTTGGGTTTGGGTGGCAAGCTGCCTCCAGATATCCTTGAGAAACTTATTTTTAATAGAGTTGGTGTTAGAGACCCCTCTGTTTTGATTGGGCCTAGTATTGGTGAGGATGCTGCTGTTATAGATATTGGTAACAACAAGGTTTTGGTTGCTCATGTAGATCCCATTACAGGTGCTATTGAGAATATAGGTTGGCTTGCTGTCCATATTGCATGCAACGATATAGCTGTTAGAGGTGTTAGGCCTAGATGGCTTCTACCTGTTCTCTATCTACCTGAAGATATAGATGTTAGCTTTATAGATAAAATAACTATTCAAGTTGATGAAGCCTCTAGAGAAGTTGGTGCTATGGTTGTTGGAGGACACTCTGAATACACACCTGGTTTAAATAGACCTTTGATATCTATGACCGCTTTGGGTATAGCTGAGAGAAGTAGATATGTAACAACCTCTGGTGCTTGTATAGGTGATGCTGTTATAATGACTAAGACTGTAGCTGTTGAGGGCACAGCTATTATATCGACAGATTTTAGCGATATTCTTCAAAAACTCGGTGTTTCTAGAGATATTATTGAGAGAGGTAGAGGTTTTATGAAAATGATAAGCGTTGTTAAAGAGGCTCTTACACTAGCTGAAAAAAGCCTTGCTACAGCTATGCACGACCCTACAGAAGGAGGTGTGCTAGGCGGACTTATAGAAGTTGCATATGCATCTAGAAAAACAATTGAGGTTTGGGAAAATAGAATACCAATAGCAGACGAGACAAAAGCTATAGCAAAAGCACTTGGCATAGACCCTCTAAAGCTGATAAGCTCAGGTGTGCTTATAGCTACAGTTCCTTGGAATAAAGCTGAAGAAGCTATAGAGACTCTAAACAGTATAGGGATGCAGGCCACAGTTATAGGCAGGGTTACAGAGTTTATAGACAGCTATGTATTGCTCCATAGAAAAAGCGGTGTTATCGAGAAATATAGCAATATATATGTAAAAGACGAGCTTAATACCGTATGGGAGAAATGGGGCAAATTTAAATAAGTGAAGTAGAATACTGCGCTATCATATCTCACTAAAAAACAGATGATGCGTTGTTAAGCTATAACCCTAATTGCCTTTATAGTATTAAAATATTTTCAGATGTTTTCTATGTTTAGTAGAGGTATATCTTATGAGTTTTAGTTATTGGGAGTTGCTTTGGAAAAGAGCTAGAAGGTTTATGGTTAGAGCTGAGAGGGATTTAAGTGAAGGTGATTTCGATGGTGCTTGCTTTAATGCTGAGCAAGCTATTCAGCTATCTGCTAAGGCATCTATATATAGACTCTTTGGCGAGAAGCTAAGGGTTCATAGCTCAAAAACTCTCTTGTCACAGTTAAGAAACATGCTTTATGAATCCAATAAACATAGCTTAGCTAACATTATTAGCGATTTGATTTCTAGCTATAGAAGAGAGCTTGAACTTCTTGAAGAAAGCTATATAGAGGGTAGATATGGTGAGATAGAATATTTAGAAAGCCAAGGAAGAATATGTATAGAGATAGCTAAAAGGGTTTTAGAGGTGTTAGAAAAAATTGAGAAAGAGTTGGCCGAAACAAGCAATTGAGAAGCTAGAATTATTGAAGAGATGGAGAGAGTTTAGCTTAATAGTTGCAAAAGCTGCTAAAGAGATACTTAGAGACAGTTTAAAAGCTGTATATGTTGTTGGAAGCATTGCAGAGGGTAAAGCAACTGTTTATAGTGATATAGATATAGCGATAGTTGTAAATAGTATAGAGTTAAAAAACATAGATGTAGCGATAGATATTAAGCTTAAAGCAGAAGAACTTGGCCTCCCAATAAATACACCATTAGATATCAAAATCATTACAGAAGATGAATTTAGAAAATATCTAGGAAAAATATATAGAAAAGCCATAGAGATACAAATAGATGGTAAACAACAATTATCAGAACATCTATAATGTCTAGCATTCTCCAACTTAAATTTCTTTAAACTTTTTAGCTTCATATATTGACTGTGCTTGGTGGTTTTTACGAAAAGGCTTTGTTTAAAGAGGGTCAGGGTTTCTAAAGATAGGTGTATTAGCTGCGGTTTTTGTTTAAATGTTAATGTCTGTAGTTCTCCTAGTAGATGTATCGGTTGTTTTTCATGTTATTGGGCCTGTCCTTACAAAGCTAGAGAAATATTTGATGAGTGTTTTAATGTTGAAGAAATTTGGATAACTGTTGATGGTGTTAGATATAGAGTTTTTAATGGAGTTACCGTGGCTAAAGCTCTTGAGTCTATAGGTTTTAGGTTCTCAGAACCTGGTTCCAGAGGTGTTTCTCTCGCTTGTAGTACCGGTGGTTGTTGGGCTTGTGCTTTAGTAATAGACGGTGTTTTTGAAAGGTCTTGTATAACACCTGTTAAAAACGGTATGGCAATTTCAACAGATATTGAGAAGAGGAAACCTCTTAGAGTTGTCCATGGGCCAGAGCCTCACTTTGTAGGAGGCAAGGCAACACCATGGCATGAGGTTAACTATGTAGACTATGTAGAGGCTGCTATATGGGTTGCAGGCTGCAATCTTCGTTGTCCTCAATGCCAAAACTACTATGTTACATATGACAATGCCTCGCAACCTATAACACCAGAAGAAGCTGCGAAAAGTGCTGTTGAATGCCATAGGATATACAATACAAGAGGTATTGCTATAAGTGGTGGTGAACCAACGTTAAATAGAAGATGGCTTGTTGAATTCTTTAGAGAGGTATCGAAAAGGGTTAAGCCTAAGGTTAGAAGACATCTAGATAGCAATGGAACAGTTCTAACCTCTGACTATATAGATGAGCTTGTTGAAGCTGGGTGTAACAATATAGGTGTTGAGCCTAAATGCATAAGAGTAGAAACATATATGAAGATAACAGGGATAGATGATAGAGATGCTGCAAATAGATACCTTGAAACAGCTTGGAGGGCTATAGAATACATATATGAATATTATAGCGATAGTGTATATCTAGGTATAGGGCTTGTCTACAACAAAAAGCTTATAGACTTAGATGAAATTGCTGAAGCAGGTAGAAGAATAGCATCTATAGACCCTAGAATACAGGTAACAGTACTAGACTATTTCCCAGCATTTAGAAGAAGAGATATTGAGAGGCCAACGGTTAAAGAAATGATTGAGGTGAAAAAGACGTTGGAGGATCAAGGACTAAAAACAGTAGTTGTACAAACTGTATTAGGGCATATAGGCCCTGGAGATAGAAACAAGCCAAGCAATTCAATGAATATAAATTAGAAAATGTTTAGAGATAGCATAGTGATATAGAGAGAAAGATAAAGATGAAACCATAGATGTTAAAGTTGTGGGCTATACCAGAAACTAGATCTATCCGCATAATCCACTATATACCTCTTCAGCTTCTAGACCAAGCTCTTTAAGAAGCTTCTTAAGTTTGCCACGCTTCTTTTCATAGCCGTAGATATAAGGGCTTGTAAAATAAACTACTTCAGGTTTTGTATCAAGCTCTATAAGCCCTTTAACAATATCTTCATAGTCTTTTAAACATTCTTCTCCATAGCTGTTTGTCTTAACCTCAACTCTATCTCTATCTATCAATACTCTAAGCATAGCTCTATCTCTACGAGCCTCAACAACACTTCCTCTAACATCTATAGAGAATCCAAGGTCTTGAAGCATCTTTGCAAAGATGAAACTATCGATAGCTTTTCTAAGTCTAAATACAGCTAGGAAACACAAGATCTATCACCACAAAGTTGATACTCTAACAAATTTTTATTTGTTAGTGTTCATAAGATCGATGCTTCTATAGTGGATAGTCAGCAAAGCTGAGGCTGAGGATATATGACACAACTAAAACAGCTGTATAGCCATTGACTATTGTGTTAATCAAAGCTTTTTTACCTATGTAACAAACCTATTTTTGTGATTTTAATGAATAAGATGTTTGTAGTTTCAGCTGTTGGAACGTCTCTACTTAGAAACTTTGTTGCAGATGGAAAAACACGTGATGTTGTTGATAGATATAAGATGGTTGATTGGGATAGGCTTAGAGTTGATGATCAGAGAAACATCTATCCAGATGGATATATATGTCAAGTATCTAGAGAAGAATCTTTGAGAAACCCTTTAAAGATGTTTCTATCTAGTAACCCTAGAAGATATTCCGCAGAGATAAATGGTATTGAAGCTGTTTTAGATCTATATCCGCAGCCAAGAAGCGATATAGAGATTCTGCTCTATGCTTCACAAACATGCAACTCTATGCTCTGTGCCGAGGTTATTAAAGATGTTTTAAAGAGTATGGGATACACATATATAGATGTCGTTTTGGTAAAAGCTCTTAGAAGTGTTGATGAATTTGAAGAAGGGGTTATAGAGCTTCTAGATAAAGTTGTTAGAAATATTGTTGAAAAGAGTAGAAAGGGCTATAAAGTCATTGTATCAGCAACACCTGGTTTTAAAGCAGAAACAGCTTTTCTATCAATAGCATCACTGCTTACCGAAGCCCCTTCAATATATATACATGAGTCTTTTAACAAACCAATACAGCTACCTATAATACCAATAAAAATAGATATAGATAAGATAAAGAAGGTTATAGATATATTTAAAGAAGATAGATGTATAGATAAAGGAGATGCTATAGCTCTATATGGATTAAGCGAAGAAGTTATAGAGAACTATAGATTTATGGGTATAGTTGAAGAAAGGAGAGAGAAAGGAGCTATATGTGTAAGAAGATGGATACAGAAAGTTATAGAGCTATATATCAAATAGCAGATAGTGGATCGCTTAAAGCTATTTAGTATATGCTTTGCGAATCATTGATGTTCCAAAGTATAAGCAGTGTTTTAAGCCATTAACCGATGTTTTATAGAGGATATCTTTATTTATATCTCTAGCTATATTCTATAGATGGCGATATATATGGAGAGAGATGTAAAGTGTTTCAAGGATATTGGATGTGTTTCCTCAATAGGTATCGGTACATGGGGTATTGGTGGAGGGTATTGGTCTCCAGACTATAGCAATGATAAGCTTTGGATAGAAGTTATCAGAAGAGCTATTGAGCTTGGAGTTAATTTGATTGATACAGCTGAGATGTATGGTGGGGGACATTCTGAAGAAATAGTTGGTATAGCTGTTAAAAGCTTTAAAAGAGATGACGTTGTTATAGTTACAAAGGTGTGGCCTACAAATGCCTCATATGAAAATGTTTTAAAGTCGGCTAAAGCAAGTATGAATAGACTTGGTACATATATAGATATATATCTTCTTCATTGGCCAAGCGAATCTACACCTATATGTGAAACAATTAAAGCTTTTGAGAAGCTTGTAGATGATGGTGCTATAAGATTTTTTGGCTTAAGCAACTTCAATGTAAAGGGTATTGAAGAGGCTAGAAGCTGTTGTAGAAAATACGATGTGCATGTCATTCAAAACCACTATAGTCTTCTTCATAGAGATGATGAAGAAAGCGTTATTCCATATACAGCAAGAGAGGGTATGATGTATATGGCTTATTCACCACTTGAAAAAGGAGCTTTAGCTAGAGATCCATATCTCAAAGAAATTGGGGAAAAATATGGAAAAACAGCTACGCAAGTGGCTCTCAACTGGCTAATATCAAATGAAAATGTTGTTCCTATTCCAAAAGCAGGCAATGTAAAGCATTTAGAGGAGAATGTGGGGGCCATGGGCTGGAGGTTATCTAAAGAGGACTGGCTAGAGATAAGCAGAAGGTTTAGTAGAAAAGCCTATCTATAGCAAACCAATAAATTTTAAAACCAGTTGAATCAATTACCCAGCTTTTTCATTACCATAGAGCTGTTGCACGTGTTCCTTCACGTAGTATCTTCTTTATTTGGTATCTAAAGTAGGTTAAAGATATCGCTAGAAATGCTATGGCAAATAGCATTCCTCTAGCTATAAGCTGTGGAAACTCTACAACTGGAAGCCAGCCAAGTATAGAATATCTTATAATCTCTGCTGGATAGCTAAATGGTGTTAACAACGCAAATGTTTGTAGAGGTTTTGGAAGTTTTGATAGAGGTGTTAAACCACCTGTTGCTACTGGAAGTATAAAGCTTATAATCTCCATAATAAAACCTGATACACCACTAGCAATAATAGTTCCTCCAAGTATCAACGCATAGGCTATTAAATTAATAAGCAGTAGTGCAAGGCCGTAGATAAGCATAGATATATCTATGACTGCTAAAGCTGGAGGCCCCCATATAATAGATAAAACAATATAGTTTACAAACATTGCAAAGAATACCCAGATTAGAGATATGGGTAGGATGCCTAGATAATGGGGTAGAAAACCACTTCCACTAGCTATATAGTATTCGAGTCTACCATCGTTTATCATCCAACGCAGCTCCGCTGCCCAATCCCATGTAGCTGCACCATAGAACATGAATATCAATATAGCTGTAAAGCCGTAGGCCGCTATCGTTTGAGGACTTTGTTGAGGATCCATAAAAAGTGTTAAAGGTGACATGAAGAGTAGTATCCATATAGAGAAGCTTATAAGTCCATAGACAAAGCCTTTACTTCTCACTAAATCTGAAAGCGCATATGCTTTAAATACAGCATAGGCTCTTCTAATAAGTTTTAACACCTTCAGCCACCTTTCTTCTCTCCCAGTACAATAAACTTTTCCTACCTCCAGGCATATATAGAAGGGCTAGGGTTATAGCTATAGCTAGAGAAATATATATGCCATCTAAACTACCTATAAACAGTCTATGTATAACTTCTACAATATGTGAAGATGGAATAAGGAAACTTATAGCATATGCTGCAAAAGGCATAAAGATTCTTGGGTAATAAGCACCTAGAAGAACCATAATCAATGGTCTAACAATGTTGAGTATCCTCCAGCTCTCGCTAATTGTATGAACAAGACCTGCAATAATAATAGCTATAGAGACCATGGATAGAGCGCCAAGGGCCACTAAAGCCATTATCAATAAAGCTGTTACAGCTCCTCTAAACCCATAGTATAGAGCATATATAGGTGTTATACTTGTAAACCCCATTGAAACCATGGCTAAAAGCCTTGGTATTGGTATAGCTATAAATAGTTTAAGTCTATTTACAGGAGATGCTAATATATATGGTATAGTACCTATATATGTATCGCTTAAAGGCCTCCAAAGCACATCGTCTATCACAGTTGTTATAGACATAACTATATAGCTTGCTGTAATCATGAATATAACAGGGTCTATACCAACTCTTTCTATAAAAAGATTCGGAGAACCTATAGTGTATCCAAAGAATAGTGTAAAACCTGCAAAGAGATATGGATATATAATCATCGCTATAAACGCAGATTTCCTTCTAAATAACTCTCCATATACAAGCTTAAACTCTGCTTTCAATAAAGGATATAAGCTCATTATTGCCCCTCACTAAAGTATATAAATACATCTTCAAGTGTAGGCTCTTCAATTCTAGCTGATATAATCTCAAAACCGTTCTCTATAAATCTCTTCACAACATCGTTGAATATATCCTCAGGGTTTTGAACATGTATTCTAACACTATATAGATCATTTTCATCAGCCTTCACATCAAATTTTGTATTTAATTTATCTAAAACATTTCCAATATTGTTTCTACCTTTAACATTGAGTGACACTATCCTAAGCTTAGGAATTCGCTGCTTAAGCTCTTGCGGTGTTCCCTTAGCAACAATAATACCTCTATTTATCAATAAAATTCTATCACATACAAGCTCAGCTTCAAACATGTTATGTGTTGTGTATAATATGGCTTTTCCATCTCTATGAGCTAGATCCTTAACAAGCTCTCTTATTCTACGTGCACTAGGTGGGTCAAGGCCAAGTGTAGGCTCATCGAGAAGCAGTATAGGGGCGTCGCTTAAAAGAGCTCTTGCCAAGCTCAACCTAGCTTTCATGCCAAGGCTAAACTCTTCTAAAAGCTTGTAATCAGCTCCAAGTCTATCGAGTTCAAGAAGTTTTATAAGATAGTCTATTCTCTCTCTAGACCTCCTACCATCTAACCCATAGAGAGCTGCAAAATACTCAAGATTTTCACGCCCGGTTAGCTTACCATAGAAACCCTTCTCAACAGACAACATAATACCTATTTTCTTTCTAACTTTATCAGGCTCTTTAACAACGTTATATCCTGCAACATAAGCCTCTCCACTATCTGGAGTCAAAAGCGTTGCTAAAACCTTTATAGTTGTTGTCTTTCCAGCGCCATTTGGTCCTAAAAGCCCGACAACCTCACCATAATTAACAGAGAAGCTAACACCTCTCAAAGCTTCAACAACCTCTGTGGTAGATCTTAGAAACCCTACCTTCTTCTTCACTCTATACCTCTTAACAATATTCTCAACAACAATAGCTTTATCTATATACATCACCCTCAATATTTTATATTATCATAAAGCTCTATTTAATGTCGATAGAGCTGCTTAACTATCTATAGATTCAACAACCTTAAAACCTTTTATAGCATCTCTATAAACAGCTTCTAATCACATCTCTAGATACTTTATAACCTCATCTATATATCTAAATATAGAATCTGCTACAAGAGTCACTATATTCCCTTTTCTTATCTCTTCAGCAACCTTTAAGGCAGCAACGATGTTTGCTGCTGATGATATACCTGCCAGAATGCCTTCATCTTTTACAAGCTTTATAGCCATATCCACAGCTTCTCTATATGAAACCTCGACAACCTTATCTATAACACTTCTATCGAGTAGAGGTGGTATATCTGTGTAAAGCAGACCCTCTATCCTATCACCTATAAAACCACCAGCAAGTGGAGAACCCCTTGGTGTTACAGCAACTATAAGTATATCCCTTTTCATTTCCTTTAAAAACCTCCCAACACCTGTTATTGTACCACCTGTCCCAACACCCATTACAAAAGCATCTATATAACCATTTAGAGAACTCCATATCTCTCTAGCTGTAGTTTCATAGTGTGCAAAAGCATTTACGGGGTTCGCATATTGGTTTAGAAAAACACCTCTATACTCCTTTGCAAGTTTTTCAGCAAGTTTTATGTAGTAGTCATCTGATGATGGATTATCGCTACCCTCAACAATCTCTGCACCCAACATCTTTAAAATAGCTACCTTATTTCTACTCGTACCTCTAGGAATAACTATCAAAGGCTTTAAACCAAATCTCTGGGCAATAAACGCAACAGATATAGCTGTATTGCCACTAGAAGCCTCAACAACAACATCGCCTGGCTTTAGACCATATCTCTGAATTGCATCTCTAATCATATAAAACGCTATTCTATCCTTATGACTGCCTGTAGGATTAAAAAACTCTAGCTTGACAAAAATCCTCACATCATATATAGATGGTCTAATCTTTTGAAGCTCAACAATAGGTGTATTGCCAATGAGGTCAACAATGCTTCTCATTTCCCAACCCTTAACAAACCACCCTACTATACTGAGGTAGCGTCAATCTAAAAATAAAAACATAACCTCCTTAGCATCTATCATTAACATCTAAAGGCACTTTAACAATAACAGTAGATCCGTCAACAAGACCTAGACAATCCCTCAACATAACATCTGATATAACCTCAACAACGTCAAAGCTATATACAGTTATAGATGGTCTAACAATAAAACAATTAACACCGTCTATATATGCCTTCCAAACAAATCCCTTTGCAAGTGACGGAGCCGGGGCCTCTATAACAAAATGAGGCTTTGACTTAAACAATCTAGCTGCTATATCAATATAAGTGTTATCTAAAGCTATATTTAATGTCCCTGGATAAGGCTCTATGCCAAGAACCCTTCTTATCACATCTTTATATAAACTAACATATATTCTACCTTCGCCAATACCTGAAAAAACTCTACCTCTCAAAGAGATGCATCTATCCACGACGCACACCCCATAAACCATCTAAAAACATAATATTATTCTTTATATTATTCTTTAAAAACAATATCTATCTAATACCAAACTAAAGACCCCTCTTAGCCATCTATATAGCTAATTTATTCCAGTTAATATCTATAGTAATGAATCAACCAGTTAAGCTTTTATTTCTATAGCTACATGAGTTATCTTGGTAAGAGATGAACCCCAGCATCTCTAATCTCTACCAAGTTATTGTCACATTATTGTTTGTTGTATCTATAGCTTTAATAGCTTTAGAAAAAATTGAAAGGCATAAGATAGCTGCTATCGTAATAGCTATTCTACTAGCTATTCGTGCTATTTCTTTTGAAGACTTTGTATCGTTTGTTGACTGGGATGTTATAGGTTTAATTATATGTATGAGTATATATAGCGTTATATTAGAGATTTCTGGTTTTGGTAAATGGATTGCATATGAGGTTGTAACTAAGGTTAGAAGACCTTTGCTATTGCTCTACACAATAATTTTATTTAGTGGTATCGTTAGTCTTGTCCTTGAAAACTCTGTTACTGTGTTTATATTTGCACCTATAGCTTTTGAAATAGCGTCTATTCTTGGCATAGATATAGAAAGGGTTCTTATAGGAATGGCACTTACAGCTGGAATGGCTGGCTCAGCTACAATGGTAGGCGACCCTCCAGCTATTATTGTTGCTGGACGCTACAATCTTGCATTTACAGACTTTATTATATATAGATTTAAGCCATCAATGTTCTTCATAATATTTACTCCAATGATTATAGCAACAGCTATATAT
>Ga0105154_1000341_pt1 | contig 21051 bp, 27 predicted proteins | sample SSWtaG_FD_89672 | JGI IMG/M metagenome (GOLD analysis project Ga0105154, IMG submission 89672) | Hot spring microbial communities from Sandy's Spring West, USA to study Microbial Dark Matter (Phase II) - SSWsed_matched | ecosystem: Environmental > Aquatic > Thermal springs > Hot (42-90C) >... | reverse complement strand
TCGACACAGCAACAGCTTTTAAGAAGGTTCTTCTCTACTACAGAGCGTGAGGTAGATGGACATTCCGAGCCTTCTCGAGAAGTGCATTGAGGAGGGAAGGCGCTTCCTAACGCTCTCCGAGTCTCTCGAGGTGCTCAAGCTGTACGGCCTCCCAGTAGCCCGCTACGCCTTCCTCAGGGGGCCCGAGGATGTTCAAGCGGCTGAGGAGGTAGGTTACCCGCTGGTTCTGAAGCTGGACTCACCCGATATAACTCACAAGACCGAGGTCGGGGGCGTGGTTGTCGGGATAAACTCCCCTGAGGAGCTTAAGCGCAGCATAGAGGAGATGGCCCAGGCTGTGAGGAGCAAAGCCCCCGGTGCGCGCGTGAAAGGGTACGTCGTGCAGGAGCTCGTGAGAAACGCACACGAAGTCATAATAGGCGGGCTCAACGACGTGCAATTCGGCCCTGTGATAGCCTTCGGGCTGGGAGGAATTTTCGTAGAGGTGCTGAAGGACGTTGTCTTCGAGCTTGCGCCGGTGAGCGTGGACGAGGCGCTTAGGATGATACAGAGGATAAAAGGCTACCGCTTGCTCGAAGGGTACAGAGGGTTGGAGAAGGCGAACATAGCCCTCCTAGCAGAGACCATCAGCAAAGCCTCCATCATGTTCAGCGAGTTGTCACCCTACGTGGAGGAGATGGATCTAAACCCGACGTTTGTGTCCAGCTCATGGGTGAAAATAGCAGACGCGCGCTTCAAGCTACGCACTTCGTAAACCTTTTCTTTCTCTCTACCTGTAATCTAACAGGGGATGATGTGACGACGGTCTCTCGATCTGTGACGAGTCTTCTCGCTACTGACCCGCGTGGCGTAGGCCGCACATGAGGCGGTACCTCGTGTAGCGGCACGCGCGCTCGCTTTAAATAGTTGAACTGCTCAATGAGGGCCAGGCGCTTGCTAATGGGGTACGGAGTTTCGGGGGATAATTTCCTCAAGCTCGTCATCCAGAGGTACCTTCCCCGCTTCTTCTACAATTTGTCGCAGCAAGAGCTCGACTTTATGGGGGATGTAGCCAGGGAGGATTTCGCCAACTACGCTGCCTATACAAGAGGGGTGCTCACAGAGCCTACGTACAGAGAGGTCGCGCTGAGCTACTTGAGCTTACTGGCCGAGGACAATCCTCTAGCTTTCGACAGGATGCTCTCTAGTTGGATGGAGGTATGGAGCATAAAGTGGGGTCAGCGGGTGAAGCTCGTGCTCTCCGAGGATCAGCGCGAGGAGGAAGTGCTGCAGGCTATCGATAAGAAAGCCTCCAAGCTCGTTCCGCTCCTAGGCGACTTGTACCCGCACTTGACCAGGTTCGCCATCGGCTCACTGATCAGCAATGGTGAGGTTTGCTTCACCAACCTTCTTGCGGATACTGTTGTTAAGGAGGTCTTGGCGAAACTCGCCTCCTCCATGAGCGTCGAGAAAGCTGCTAACTTCGCGAAGAGCAACCCCGTGTTCCTCCTCAGCGAGATCGTTCAGAGGGCTAGAGCGCTGGCAAGGTACAAGGGCAACCTAATCGTGCTGAAGGTGAACCCAAGCTTCTTCCAGGAGGTGAGGGAGGAGATTCATGAGTGGTGAAATGTCTCACGAGTACCTCAAGGCGGATGTCGTGGGGGTTTACCCGGTGCTGACGCAGGGCGGAGCGGCCTACGTGATGCTGCTCGAAGCAGCGGAGTGGCGCGGGAAGGTGCTCCCGATATTCATTGGAGTCTACGAGGGGATGTCTATTCAGAGCGCGCTCATGGGTATAAAGTACGAGAGGCCCATGACGCACGATCTCATCGTGAGCATACTTGAAGCCCTCGGCGTGACCGTGGAGAAGGTCACCATAGATGCTCTTATAGCGAACTCCGTGTACACAGCCACAATCATCTTGCGCCGGGAAGCCGGTGGCAAGGAGGAGAAATTCTCGATAGACGCCCGACCAAGCGACAGTGTCGCTCTGGCGCTCCGCGTGGGCGCGCCGATATATGTTGCAAGGCATTTAGAGAGCAACACGAGAAGGCCAGAGGAACTAGGGCTGACCGAGGAGGCAGAGCGGTAGCCCCCCGAGAACCTCTCGGCCTCTTCTCGCACGCGGTGAAGAGCGCGCAGCTTTTTATCTGTGTGTGCACCACGCAACGCGTCATGTTGAGCAGCAGGCTGCGGGATTTGTCTAATGCCCAGCTGCTGGAGCTGTACATATCACACCTGATAGCGCGGAACAGGTCGAGCAGGACGATCAAGAGCTTTAGGAGCATTCTCTCACACTTCCTGAGCTTCCTCGGCGAGAAGCATCTCTCCGAGGTGACGCTGCTGGACATCGACTTGTTCCTCGCCGAGCTGAAGAGGAGGGGGTGGGAGCCCGGCAGCATATACACTGCTGCAGTCGCTGTGAAGCGCTTTCTGGAGTTCGCAGGGCTCGGCGATAGGATATCCGGCTTCGAGCTACCCCGCAGGGAGCGCAGGCTCCCACGCTACCTAGAGCCCGAGGAGGTTGCTAGGATGGTGGAGGCGTGCCCCTCCCTGAGAGACCGCGTCGTGATCCTGCTGTTGTTCACAACGGGGCTCCGCGTAAGCGAGCTGGTCTCGCTGAAGCGGGACGACGTAGACCTTGAGAAGAGGTCCATCAGGGTCAGGGGTAAGGGAGGCAAGGAGAGAGTGGTCTACTTCCCGGAAGCCCTGGTGCCGCTGCTCAGGGCGTACATAGGGGAGCTGCCCGATGACGCAGAGTACCTCTTCCCATCTGTGGGAGGGCACATGCACTACACGACTGTCGAGAGAATTGTACGGAAGGCCGCTGAAAGCGCCGGGCTGAGGAAGAAGGTTACCCCCCATGTGCTCAGGCACTCTTTCGCCACGTACAGCCTGGCAATGGGGCTGGACCTCAGGGAGATACAGGAGCTGCTGGGCCACTCCAGCCTGAGCACAACCCAGGTGTACGCGCATGTCTCTCGCGAAAGACTCAGACGCGACTACGACAGAGTCTGGAGCAGCCTGCTGGGTGGGGGTTCGTCTAACACCTGAGCGCTAAGCAGCGGGCACCGACCTACTCGGGTGTGAGCACGCGAACCTTCGGGGAGAGCTCTTCCTCGAGCTTCCTGAGCAGCGCTGCGATGCGAGCCCCTTTCTCTGTCAGCTTGAGAAAGCGGTTTGCAGGGCTCCCCCTCCTGCTCTCTTCGACAAGCCCCGCGTGCAGCAGCCGCCTCACGTTGTTGTAGATCGACGTAGTCGAGAGCCCTGTAGCCTCTTTCAGCTTGCTAATCATCATCTCCCCGTCGTACAGAGCTAGGAGTATGAGGTCCGCCTCCGTGAATATCAGCTTCTTGTCGATCTCGCCTGCTTTCTCCAAGGAAGCCCCCCTCATTCACAAGGCTCTGCGATAAAAAGTTGCGCGCTGCGCGCGCTGCCGTTACCCCGCCTTCTAAGCAGGATTATGAGCTTTTATTCTCTTTCGCTCGATGACTCCGCTGGGTGTAAGTGTGAAGCTGAGCACTCTGACACGCTCAGGCAGCCTGCCTCCCGCTTGTCTAAGGATGTTCAGCGCGGCATTGATGCCTGAGTGCACTACGTGACCGTGCGGGCACCTCACCAAGCCCCGAAGCTCCCTACGCCGCTAGGCTCGGCCTGAGCATGCGCGTATTTGGAGAAGAACGAGTTGAAAGCTAACGCGCAAGAGCTTACGCTGCACCTGGAGCAGTAGGTTTTTCAGCTCGGGAGCTACGCTTCAGGCGATGAGCGTAGTCAAGTTCGAGACCTTCAAGCAGCTGGACATTAGGGTGGGTAAAGTTCTCAGCGCCGAGCGTGTGAAGAGGAGCGAGAAGCTCATACTCCTCAGAGTCGACGTAGGCGGTGAGGAGAAGCAGATAGTAGCCGGGCTGGCGCCGCACTACGCGCCCGAGCAGCTGATCGGTAAGAGCATTGTGGTTATTGTGAACCTCGAGCCAAGAACCATAATGGGCTATGTCTCGCAGGGCATGCTTCTCGCGGCTGTAGAAGACGACAAACCTGTGCTGTTAGTGCCGGAAAAAGAGGTGAGAGCAGGAGCACGGGTAACCTAAGGGAGCAGTAAAGAGAAAACAGAAAGGTAAAAGTGCTAAAAAACAAATACACTATTTTACCTGATACCTAGCATCAAACCTCTGCTGAGCTTCTGCGTGTCGAGGTCCCTGTAGCTGGCGAGGAGCTTGCGGATAGCCTCTCTGATAGCGTCGCTCCTGTTCTGGAAGTACCCCTTCTCTATCAGCTCGTCCAGCACTTCTATTAGCCCCACGGGAAGCTTCACGCTAATGACCCTAGTTACCGCTGTGTAGTCCTCTCTTCGCGTAACATACACGCTGCCGCGTTCTGACCGAGTCCCGCTCATCATAGCGTAACTGCCACAGTGAGTAAATAAGGAGAGCCTCTACGCTCTCCCCACGTTTGTAGGACAATTTGCGAATCAGGCTGAGGGAAATGATATAACCACCGGGAGCGCAAGCACCCCCTGAGGACAGATGACCCAGGGCTCCGCCGCACCTGAGAGGGTAAAGAGCGAGCTGAGGAAGCAGGTATGGCTGAAGCTTGAAGCCAGCGAAGTTGTCGTAGGTCCGCGGCCGTGCTACGGCAAAGTACCGGGTTTCCTGGGAGGTGTAGCTGCGGCGAACAAGGTTGCGAAGCTCGACCTCTTCAAGAAAGCTCACGTGCTGTACTTCACCTCCGATGGCGCCAGCAGGCCCCTCCGAGAGGAGGCGCTAAGGAGAGGCAAGACGATAATCATGGCCCTGCCTGGTCTTAGAGGGTACGTGGTGCTCAACGGCTCCGAGCTGGCAGGGTCCGAGGTGAAGCGGTTCTCTACTCTCAGAGGTGCTCTCCTGAGAGGTGAGCGCACTCTCTTACTCGAGGGCGTCAAGGTGGACGCGATAGTCCTGGGGAGCGTGGCTGTCGACAGGAGTGGTGCTAGGCTTGGGAGGGGCGATGGGCTCTACGACCTGGAGTACGCTCTCATCAGGGAAATGCACGCCGCAGGAGCGGACACACCTGTGCTTACCTTAGTGCACGACCTCCAGGTGCTTGAGGGAGGGATACCAATGCTGCCGCATGACGTTCCCGTGGACATCGTAGCCACGCCCACAGCGCTCATAACAGTGCCCGAGCCCAGGTACAAGAAGCCAAACGGCGTCATATGGGATCTCCTCCCCATACAGAAGATCAAAGCCAGCCGGGTTCTGAGCTACCTCTTCGGGCTGACATGATCAGACTCGCAGGAGCCCTGGCGCTAGGGCGCTCAGCTCCCTAATGCACCTCGAGCAGTAGAACGCGTTCTTGGAGTCCACGTCGAAAACCGAGTTGCTGAACCTCATCACACAGTTGTTAGCGCAGTGCGTGAGACCATAGCTGTGACCAAGCTCGTGCAAAACCTCCTTAAGCAGCCTGATTCTTAGCAGAGTCTCGTTGGGCGCACCCCCGTAGAACTCGGGGTAGAGACGCCTCGTGAAGACTATCCCACCCCAGCACTCGGCCGCCACCCCGAAGACGAAGTTCAACCCCTCGACGTAGCCATCCCCCTCCACAATCACCAGCACACGCTGGTGGGGCAGCACTCCCAGCCTCTCCTTCAGCTTCTCGATGAGCTCATCCGCCCTTAACTGCTCCCGCTCCTCGTCAAAGTGCTCGAGAATCTCTCCCAGAGGCAGCTGACCGGCGAGCAGTGCTCTAGCGTTGAAAAACCTCTGGAGCTGCTGGACGACGAACTCGAGGAGCTCGCGGCTCACCTGCACAGAGTACACTATGATCGTGTAGGTGTCGTCAACCACAGCAGGATCACCGTAGTCACCACGTACTACGTCTAATCGGCGAAGATCGCCTTAAGCTTACCTCTCTGCGGCGATACGACTTTGAGATGATCTGGCGGGATTTCCTCGACTTGGCCGTGGTTCAGGCGGAGAGAAGCACCTATGTGCTACTGGGCTTGTCGCCTCTCTGCATTCTGCTTGCTGCACTTCTAGGAAACGCCTCGGTGCTGCTGCTGCCCTTCCAGGCGGTCTCCGCCTTCTTCATCTCGGCGCTTGCATACTCGGTGCTTAAAAAGGGATTGGTGAAGGTGCGAGGCAGGAGGGGTCTCGCGTTGGTGCTCATCCCATCCTACTCTACGCTCGTCGGCACTCTGGTTCCGTTATTCAACGGTGCCTCGATGTTCTCGGCGGTGATTACCTCAGCTGTTCTGGCGCTGATACTTTCCCTCAAGGTCTACTCGGCTCTAAGGGAGTACTACGTTCTCATATAAGGAGGAGGACATATTAGTGAGCAGAGTTTATGCATGCGGGCTATGACGCAGAACCTGGACTACGAGCTGCTACCCCTGCTCCTGGAGCTGGCCCAAAGGGGCTGCGTTCACGCTCCGAGGAGGATCAGCAAGATAGAGCTAGCGAAAACTCTCGGCGTTAGCTCGTGGAAGCTCAACAAGCTGCTGCAGCTAGCAGAGGATGAGGGGTACGTGGAGAGGCACAGAATGGGGAGAGTGTTCTCGTACCAGCTCACCCCCCGCTCTCTCATGCTCCTCCACAGGGTTCATAGCACCCTCTCCTCGGTGCTCAAAACCACCCCGCTGGCGCGCTTGCGCGGCGTGGTTGTTCCAGGGCTTGGCGAAGGAGTGTTCTACATGAGTATTCCCAAGTACCTGGAGGCCTTCAAAGAGATACTCGGCTACGAGCCCTACGCGGGCACGCTGAACCTGAAACTTGACGGTGAGAGCGTTGAGGCCAGAAGGAAGCTTCGGACGTCTCGCGCAGGCTACCGAATCGAAGGCTTCTCGTTGAACGGGCGCGAGTACTGCGGCGTTACGGTTTACAAAGCGATAATAACAGGTAACGGCATTAGCGTATCCGGGGCTGTCCTCGATATCGACAAGACAAAGCACGGGGACGAAATACTCGAGGTTGTAGCGCCGATGAAGCTGCGAGATGCGCTAAAGCTGAGGGACGGCGACTGTGTTGAAGTCACAGTACTAGGCTAGCCGCGGTCTAAGACCCTGAAGCGGAAGCTGCAAAAGCCCCCCTCTCTTAGCTTCTCCTCGACCATCAGGAGGCGCTTTCCGGTAGCTTTTTTCACGTATGCAGCGAGGTAGAAGGGCAGGGGGCAGATGCTGGGCGAGGCGCAGTCACTGCAGGATGCTACCTTCACGAGCAATTCCTCATCTCCGGAAGACACAGATGCTTCAGCGCCGAGTCTCGCCATAGCCTCGGAAACCGCGCTCACAGGGTCTCTCGCCTGAGGGGCTATGTCCTCCGCCACGTGGAGCTCCGCAGCCAGCGCGATCTGCCCCCTTGTCACGTTGAGTCTTTCGAAGAGCTTCTTGAGGATGATCACCAGCAGCTCTCTCACAGCCTGGCTGGTCGCATTGCTCATAACGCTATCACCCACCACCTACATGCGGCAGGACTTTGATGGTGTCTCCTGGCTTTACCGCAGAGTTGAGAGAGGCTGGCGCTCCGTTGACGAGAACTATGAACGAGCCCTCTCCAAGCGAGAGAACCCTCGCGTTTATAACGCTCCTCACGAGAGCAGCCCTCGACTCAGGGAGGACGACCTCCTCCTCTTTGGTGCCCGCGAGGTCCGAGAGGTAGCCCAGGTAGATCACTCTCACGCTCATGCCTAAGCTGTCAGCTGGATGTACTTCATAAGCTCGTTTTTCACGTCGCTCAAGCCCAGCGAGTCCAGTGTAGACTCCCTTGGAATGCCGCGGAAGTCCCAGCCCCTGATAGCATAGTAGTAACCCAGCATTTCGTCATACTTTAGCGGATCCAGCCTAGCCCCCTTCAGCGGTCCTCTGGTCAGTGGCTCCTTGAACCACTTGGTAGGTGGGTAGTCGAGGAGCCTCGACCACGCTCTACCTTCGGCTGCGTGCTCTCTGACCCAGAACGCCCTTATGAGACTGTAGACCCTGTCGGCAACTCTCACGTGATCGCTAAGAGTCCAGCTCAGTCCAGTAGCTGCGTTGAAGAGCCTGATATACCACTCGAGCTCTAGCCCGACCTCGACCCAGGGGAGCCTGCAAGCTACAAGAGTCTCGAAGAGTCCTCCCCTAATCCTCTGAAGCTCTACAACCCTTTCTACCTTTCTCTTGCTGTACTCGAACCTCCCGTGGGCAACCTCCCAGGATATGACCCAAGCGTCCTTGTGGTGAGCGCCTATGGGGCTGACGCCGTATGACAGAGCCATCGCAGGCGCCGCGTGGCAGTCGTAAGCAGAGATGCTAAGCCCCTTCACGTGCATCGCGAAATCGCTTCCACCCAGCTTCGCGGAGGCCTGCTGGAGCCCCTCCGAGAGAACAGCACCGAGCCCCCTCCTCTCAACGATGTCCTCGGCCAGCCTCAGCATGGCGTCAAAGTCACCCCACTCGATTCTCTCGCTTATGAGCTTCCTCTGGGAGAGCTCGGCCGCGTAGCTCAGCACGGCACCGAGGTTTATCGTGTCTATACCCCACATGTCCGCGAGCCTGTTAAGCCGCGCTACTTTCCTGAGGTCGCCTATACCCAGGTTAGAGCCGAGCATAGCAACGTTCTCGTAGTCAAGCTCGGAGACAACCCCTTCGTCGTCGAGAATGCAGTTGCCGCAGGTCATGTTGCAGTTCGGGCAACCCCTCTGCTCCACTTTCAGCTTCTCCATCGCGAAGCCGTCTATCGAGCTACTTTCCTCGAAAACCCCCTCGCTGAAGTTGTGCGTCGGAAGCACACAGTTCTCCTGGGACCACTGGATGGTCATCATCGTGCCCTGCCTCATCCAGAAGGCATAAGCTGGCTTGCGCTTGATCTCCCTGTAAGCATCCGCTGCCAGCCGCCTTAAAGTCTCTTTCTCGGCGACCTCCGGCTCCAGCGAGCCCCTGAAGACTATAGCCTTCAGGTTCTTGCTACCCATCACCGCGCCTATCCCAACGCGCCCCCCACTCCGCCCCTCCTGCGAGATCACGGTGGCGAAAGCTACTCTCCTCTCCCCCGCGGGACCTATGAGGAGAATTCCCGCCCCCTTACCGTGCATCTTCTCGAGCTTTCTCTGGGCGGTGAATGTGTCCAAGCCCCAGAGTTCCTCCGCGCTGACCAGCTCTGCCTTGCCGTCCTCGACGTACAGGTACACGGGTTTCTCGGCCCTGCCGCTGATGACCACAGCGTCGTAGCCCGCCTTCCTCATTTCGACGGCAGCACGCGTGCCTATGTTCCCGTCGCCGTACCCGTGCGTGAGCGGGCTTTTCGAGGCTACCACCAGCTTCCCGGTGCTAGGCCCCGGGAGCCCGGTGAGCGGTCCTGCTGCCACCACCAGGAGGTTGCCAGGAGACAGCGGGTCCACGCCTACAGGAATGTGATCCCACAGTATCCGAGCTGCAAACCCTCTTCCTCCAACGTACTCAAAAGCGAGTTTTGAGTCGTAGTTCAGCACGGAGAAGCTTCCACGCGAGAGGTCTACCCAGAGTATTCTACCTGTCCACCCCCTCATAAGCTTTCGTCAGTGTTTATTAGAGGCTGCAGCAATTAAAAGTTACTCCAGGGTCTCGCAACGCGGATAGCTCTTCGCTGGGAAGCAGCTATAAGGGAGTCCTGGCTCACGGAGCGTAGCTAACTATTTTAGAGCCCCATAGGCTATGCCTGCTTGGCTAGCAATGGTATCGGAGGATTTCATCAAGCTGTTTGCAGCGAACCTGACGAACTGGGTGGAGGCTCAGAAGAACTTCCTCAACTCTGCCTCAATAATAGAAAAGGAGCTGGAGAAAGCCGACAGGCTCGAGCTCGTGCTCGCAACAAGGGCTGCTTTCGCGCATATAGTAAAGACTGTGGAGGCTTTCGACAAGTGGCTGCAGGACCCGTTTATCGTGGGCCATATGCCCAGGGAGATGCTTCTCGAGATTCAGAAGAGCGTGTGGGAGATTCTCAGGAAGCTGCTCGAGCTGGACATCAAGCACACCTCGGAGTTCAGGGATCTCATCTTGAGGCTGGCTGAGAGCGGTAGACTCCACCCTCTGCTCTTCATACCAAGGGAGCGTGGCGAGAGGGAGGATAGATTCTCGATAAGCTACTAAGAGGGGCGGGGGTCTACCTTTGCCTTACCTGACTTTTTCCGAAGCAGTGAAGAGGCTGGAGGAGTCGGGTAAGGTAGTGGCTGTTGACGAGGAGATCTCCGCTGAAGTGGAAGCCCCTCTGGTGATTAGAGAGCTCGCGTCCTCCACTGGCAAGGCTGTTCTCCTCCGGAGAATCAAGGATAAGGATTGCGCGCTAGTATCGGGTGTTTATTATAGGAAGCACCCGCAGCTGCTCGGCCTAGGGAACCTGGAGGAAATTAAGCAGAGGTACCTCTCCTGGCTCTTCATGTTCGATAGCCCTCCGCTGGAGCAGGTTGATAAGCTCTCAGCGATGGCTTCGATAGCCTGGCTCTCCGACCACTTCCCCAAAGTTGTCAGCGTCTCCCCCGGCGAGTTCGAGGTCGTCCAAGGGTACGACTTAGATGTAACAAGGTTTCCGGCCTTGAAGCACTCTACAGAGGAGGATGCATTGTATATAGTGAACCCTGTTGTTCTCCTCAGGCTCTCCAGGTTGAAGAGTTTCGTGGCTGTATCACTACCCGTCGGGGTTCTCGACGAGCGCACGCTCTTCCTCGTAGTGCCCCCTCGCTCGCGCGCCTCCCATGTGTTAAGCGAGGCTGCAAGCAGTCGAGACAAGGTTGTTGCAGCGATACTCGTGGGCGCCTCCCCGTCGCTTCAGCTGGCAGCTGGCATGGAGTGGGTGAGTTCTCTCGACTTCCTCCTCCTCTCAGGCTTGCTCGCGGGCTCTCGCGTTCCTGTAGCTAGGCTAGTGGACGATACTCCGCTGCCCCTCGGAGCGGATGTGGCGCTCATTGGGGAGGTGGAGCCCGGCGACTCTAGGCCTGGAGGCAGAATCTTGCTAGAAGACAGCTACCTAGCGCAGGAGGCTCCTCAGCCTGTAGTCAGGCTGAGGAGAATGATCCTGAGAAGGAACTTTACCTTCTACACCTCCATAATTGACCGCGAAGCTAGCGATGTCGTTGAGCTCTCTAGGTGGAGGGACTACCTGCTCCTAGCGTACGTACGCAGGCTCTACCCCTTCGTAAGAGATCTCCGGGTGCTGCCTGACGACGCTTTCAGGACGATTGCCATATCTGTAGAGCACGCAGAGATCAAGGAGCTTCTCAAGCTAGGCATGTTCCTGCTGTCTCTCGGCGTAAATCCTAGGCTGGACACAGTAATCTTCGTCGATAGGGATGTTGACGTAAACTCGCCCTCAGAGATCCTCAGAGCAACACTCAGGAACGTTGATCCCGATAAGGATGTGATCTCCCTACCTCCCAAAGCGGGGAGTAGGGATTTAGAGACCGAGAGCTACGATGCCATAATAAACGCTACTTCCTCCAGGAGCAAGGCTGCCGTCAAGGTGGGCGACGAGGCGTCCTCCAGACTAAGGGAGCTAATCAGGCGGCTAACGCCCTAGAGCTCAACTGGCTTCTGAGAAATATGCAAATCTCGCAGAGGATCTGCTCCCTTTCTACCTCCTCGCGTAGAAGCTTCTCTGCAACTTCCCTCAGGTAGTTCAGCAGTTCAGGGTTGTCCAGCTGCTTCCACACCCCCCTCTGCTCGTTTAGGTACCTACTCACACTCGACTGGCTTATCCTCAGCAGCTTTGAGATCTGAACCTGCGAGAGGTCGTATTCCCTATAGAGTATGTTGACGAGGAGGCTCTTAACCCTGGGTAGCCACCGCCTGCTGATGCTCTCGCAAGGAGCCTGCATTGCCTCTCCACCCTGCTTATGACATGGTCAAGTATATGTACCTTTCCCTAGTGCACCCGGACCCCTGTAAAATCTCTGTTTAAAATAACCCGGGACAACCCATAGCACCTTGGAAATCTCTTTTTACAAACAACGGGTTTTTCATTGTTGTAGGAGAGTTCAAGAGAATTTTAGGGAGCAAAGGATATATACCTCCCATTGGAACTTACCCATGGTGAAACAGCATGAGCCAGAAAATCACGGCCTACTGCGTTAAGTGCAGGAAAACAGTAGAGATGAAGAACCCGCAGCAAGTGACCCTTAAGAACGGCAGGCTCGCCTACAAGGGTGCCTGCCCGAGCTGCGGCACCACAGTCTACAGGTTCATAGGCAGAGTCAAGCAGTAAGAGCTAAAGGGCTGCGCTACAAAATAATAAGGTTGTTTTTCTCTCCTGTGCGGCTTAGACGTTTCTCAAGAATCGGCAAAAATAAAACCTCCCCTCGATACTTCAAGGAGGGCTGGTAGCCGTGGCTGCGTCTACCCTCTTAGAGAGGCTCGAGCAGGTCATACCAGGGTTCCATGGCTACCGGCAGAGAGCTCTGCTGAGAGAAGATGATGCGCTCATTCGAGAGAAGGTTGCCTCAATGCTTGACAGCGCGAAGGGCCGTGTCGAGCGTATGATAGTCATTATGAGGAAGAAGAACATAGGTGCCGCCCTCAGGCTCGACGACCTAAGGTTAGAGCTCATCAAGGCCTCCCAGATGCTGAAGCACGCAAAAAGGGATACCGACCTGTTCGAAAAGGGTGAAGCTAACGAGAGCGTTCTAGAGGAGCTTTTAAAGTGCGACTACGAACTTGTACACCTTGCCTTGAGAGTGATGGAGAGAGTTGTCAACCTGAGTATGTCACTGGAGGATAGGGAGTTCATGGACAAACTAAACGAGACAATAAACATCGTTTACGAGCTGGAGAGCTGCATAAAGAGGCGTGAAATCATAATTACTGGTTCTAAGTAGAAACGTTACAAGATGCGTAGCACTCCTACCGAGTCAGCCTCTAGTGTATTCGTCATCCGCTCTGCCGTCTCTTCCTTCATCACCGACATCACTTTACTCCACCACCCGGTATTTACTGCTTCCGCCGGAGAATTCCCTTGGACTTTCGCGGGTGCTTACTCCACGGTGACCGTCTTAGCGAGGTTACGCGGCTTATCGGGGTCTAGCCCCTTCTCAACAGCCGTGTAGTAGGCTAGTAGCTGCAGCGGGATCACGCTTAGGACAGGTGTGAGCAGGGGGTCGTCGGAGGGCAGCTCCGCCACCATATCGAGAACACCGAGCAGCCGTGAGCCTAGCGGCACCACACCTATAGTGAATGCGCCTCTAGCTTTCATCTCCTCCACGTTGCCCCGGAGCTTCTTCTCCAGGCCGCCGTCCACCGAGACAAAGACCACGGGGAACCCTGGCTCCACGAGCGCTATGGGGCCGTGCTTGCTCTCCCCCGCTGGGTACCCTTCCGCATGTACGTAAGCTATCTCCTTCAGCTTGAGAGCCCCCTCCAGGGCTATTGGCAGCGCCAAGCCCCGCCCTAGGTAGTACGCGCTCTGCTTCGCAGAGAACTCTCTTGCCAGCTCTTTTGCCCAGCCGTTATACCTCTTCAAAACCTCCTCCGCGAGGTCGGAGAGTGTGCGGAGTCTCTCTAGGACTGTTGCGATCTCCCTCCCCTCAACCCCTCCTCTGGCTTCTGCCAGCTTATACGCCATCCAGGTCAGAGCTGTCAACTGCACAGTGAACGTTTTCGTAGCTGCAACGCCGATCTCAGGGCCCGCTTTCATGTACACGGCCACGTCGCTTTCCCTAGAGATCACGCTACCCACGACATTGGTCAGCGATACAACTCTGCACCCCTTCTCCTTGAAGCTCCTCACAGCCATGAGGGTGTCTATAGTCTCGCCGCTTTGCGAGATCGCTAGGAGTGCATCGCTGGAAGTAGCAGCGTGGGCGTAAGACTCGTACTCGCTTGAGATAAAGGGAACGACCTTCACCCGGGCCAACCTCATCGCCAGCAGCGCGAAGTACAGCGCTGCGTGGTAGCTAGTACCTGCAGCTGCGACGTACACAACGCTGCTCTCCGCCAGGACCTCTGAGCCTCTCACGTAGTCCTCGCCGAACCCGCTGACCGTCTCCGCTATAGCGCGTGGCTGCTCGTATATCTCCTTGAGCATGAAGTGGGGGAAACCTCCTTTTCTGGCACGCTCGGGCTCCCAGTCCACAAGCATGACCCTGCTGCGGACATCTACGGGGCTAGAACCCTCGCGCTCGATAAGCACCTGGGAGGGGGACACGTAGCCCAGCTCTCCGTCGCTCAGCACGATCACCCTCCTGGTGTACTCTATGATCGCCGGTATGTCGGAGGCGACGAAGTTCACCCCGTCACCCAGCCCCACGAGCAGCGGGGAGAGCCTGCGGGCGAAGTAAATCCGGTCCGGCGTATCGGAGATGAGCACGGCCAGCGCGTAGCTGCCCTTCAGCCTGCTGACAGCCTGCTTGAAGGCTGCGTAAGGGTCTAGCCCGGCTCTGAGCCCCTCCTCTATGAGGTGGGCTACCACCTCGGTGTCCGTATCGCTTCTCAACACGTGCCCCCGGGCGGCGAGCCATAGCTTGATCTCAGCGTAGTTCTCTATGATCCCGTTGTGGACGACCGCGACCCTGCTGCTGCAGTCCACGTGTGGGTGAGCGTTCTCGTCTGTAGGCGGGCCGTGCGTGGCCCACCGCGTGTGAGCTACGCCGATGCACCCGGGTAGAGAGGAGAAGTTCAGCCTCCTGTTAACGTCCTCTATTTTGCCGGCGCCCTTCCGCACGAAGATCCTGCCCTCCGAGACCGTGGCCATGCCTGCGCTGTCGTAACCGCGGTATTCCAGCCGCTTAAGGCACTCTAGAAGAATCGGAGACACAGGCCCCCGCGTGCTAGCTATGCCTACAATCCCGCACATCCGCAGCCGCTAGCACGCGGTGAAACGAGGTTATATTACAGTTTTCTCACGCTCGCTCCTCGTGCTTCATTTCTCTGCTACAGACATTGGCTAGAATAGGGCATGCCTGCCCAGGTGGGGAAGCAAATGAAAGAGATAACCCTGGATGAGTTCATGGACAGGCTCGCTGGCAAGAGGATCGTGGTCAAGGGAGTCTGCGCTGCTCCACCGAGCTTCCTTGTGGAGGTCCTCGGGCAGGTCTACAAGGTTAGGGTCAGGTAGGCAGGCTCAGCTACGCTGGCGAGCCGCTGGGCGATACATCTACCTTGAGGATTCCTTCGAGCTCGAAGTAGAAGATTCTTGCATCTTTGAAGGCTATGTACTTGGTTCCCCCCTCCTCCCTTATCTCGTAGCTCAAGATTATTTTAGAAGGAGTCTCAGACAAACCTCTTCTATCATACTCCTCGATTATCTTCGACACTGCCTTCTTCCACTCCTCCAAGCTCCTATCTCTGTCTACTTTCGCCTCTTTGATCAGCCTGGAGAGGGTTGCGTAGTAAGCCTTCCTCAAGTTGTAGAGAGCGCTTCGCGAGCTCGGGCTAATGGGCGTCTGAATGGTGTTCTCCTGAACGCTCACCTCAACCGCTGTGAGGAACTCCCTAATGCGCCTGTCCAGCTGCTGCACGTAGAGCCTTATAGCCTCCGGGAACTTCTTCTCCCTTATGCCTGTCTCTATGGCATCGAGCACCACATTCAGCTGCTTAAGCAGATCCTCCAAAGTTTCACCCAATTAAACTCTTTCCAAGTGCTTATTAATTTTTACCTCAATAGCCAGGCTGAGAAAGGGTATGTGAACACACTGCACCTGCACAAGTGGACGGCACGCATCGTTCAGCATTTAGCCTAGAAGCGCTTCACAGGAATCGATGAGAGAAGTAGGAGCATTCAAGCTCAACGAAAGCGTTCTGAGGCTAGGCGCGGAGGAAGCCTTTGTTTACCTCGCCCGCGGGCTTGAGCTCAAGAGGAAGGGTGTAGATGTGATATCTTTCGGCATAGGGCAGCCTGACTTCCAGCCACCAGACTTCGTCGTAGAGGAGGCATACCGCGCGATGAAGGAGGGCTACAACGGCTACGGTCCGAGCCTCGGCATGCCCGAGCTGAGGGAGGCGATCGCCGAGTTTCTATCGAGTGAGTACTGTGCGGACGTGAAGCCTAGCGAGGTCGCCGTGACCGTGGGGGCTAAAGCCGCTGTCTTCATGGGCATGCTATCCCTCTTGGAGCCCGGCGACGAGGTCATACTACCAGACCCAGGGTACCCCCTCTACGAGTCGGTAGCTAGGTTCGTGGGAGCCCGGCCAATCTACCTCAAGCTGCACAGCGGCAACGGCTACAAAGTCCGCTACGAGGAGGTTGAGCGGTTAGTCAGCGAGAAGACTAGGATGATCGTCCTCAACTACCCAGAGAACCCTGTTGGGACAACGATCGACAAGGGGGATGTAGAGGCGATCGTGGAGTTGGCGTGCCGCAAGGGCATCGTGGTGCTTAGCGACGAGATATACGACCGCTTTGTTTACGAGGGTTCTCACTTCTCGACAATCCAGGTCAATGAGTGGAGGAACTGTGTCTACTATGTCAACGGGTTCTCGAAGACATTCGGCATGACGGGGTGGAGGCTCGGCTATGTGGTCACAAACTCCGCGCTTCTCGAAAAGCTCTCTGTCGTCGCGAACAACATGTACTCCTGCCCACCGACCTTCGCGCAAATAGCAGCCGCCAGAGCCCTTAGGCACGGGCTGGGCTGGTTCAGGAGCATCCTGGAGGGTTACAGGAGGAGAAGGGACCTCATGTACGAGCGGCTCTCTAGGATCCCCGGCGTCAAGGTGAGAAAGCCCGAGGGAGCTTTCTACATGTTCCCTGACTTCTCCGAGGTAATAGGGGAGAAGGGTCTAAAAAGCGAGAGGGAGCTGGCCGATAGGCTCTTGTACGAGAAGGGCGTGGTGGCTCTCCCCGGCACGGCCTTCCCTAAGGACGGTGGCGTGGGGCATCTGCGCTTTTCTTTCGCGGTCGACGAGGACAGCATAGAGAGAGGTATATCGAGGATTGTGGAGTGGCTGCACGCAATCTAGCCCGGAACACCCCTATTCCAAGTGGGAAGCATCAGCGCAGAACCGCGCTCGAAGACGCTACACTTATTTGCACTAGTTCATGGCTTGCTAGAGTCGGCTTGAGCCAAGGCAGGGTGCTGAAGATATCTCTGTGCGGAGCGGGAGGCGTGGGGAAGACCAGCCTCGCCAAAGTCTTCTCGGGGCAGCAGTTCAACCCCCGCGAGAGGCTGACCGTTGGGGTGCAGCACTTCTTCACGAGAATATACATCGGAGGGGCGGAGAGGACTATTGCTCTCTGGGACATAGGGGGAGAGCACAGGTTCCGCCTGCTCGCCCCAGCCTTCCTGAAGGGCAGCGCTGGTGTGGTGTACGTTTTCGATATCACCAGGGAGGAAACCTTCCTGGAGCTGGACAAGTGGAGGGGGCTTGTAGAGAAGGTTCTGGGAGGCGTGCCCGCGGTTCTCGTCGGCAATAAGGCCGATCTCCAGGAGCTTCGTGTAGTCTACCGAGACGTAGCTGAGGAGTACGCTAGGCGCTACGGTATGCTTGGGTACTTTGAGGTTTCCGCGAAGGACATGTTCGATGTGGATAAACCCTTTATAGTTTTGATACAGAGGATTATAAGCGGGGAGCGGGGGCTGGCATGAGCATAGCTATAAAGGTTTTGAAGGTTCGGTGCCCTGCTTGCGATAGTGAGCATATCATACAGGTTACTCCGGAGGTATTGAGAGAGGCTGACCAGAACCCTCTCGGCCTGACGGGGTTAGCCTTTCCTCATGGAGACCACGTGTTAGTGGTTTACGTAGACAGGCTAGGGGGGGAGAGAGGCACCCGTGTTTTCAGGCTTTTCCAGCAGCCCGCTGCAAGAGGCTTCGCAGAGGTGAGGGTGCCCCCCTCAGAGCTGCAAGGGCTGAGGAACATTGGGGGCTTCTGGGTGGAGCTTGGGAGGCTAGGGGTCAGAGTCGGCACAGAACCCTCAGCTTCGGCTGTGTCGCTGAAAGCTAAAAAGGGTGCAACCACCCTGGAGCTAGACTTCAACCGGGACATCGGCTACCAGACGGCTAGGCTGTGGCTTGAAATGCTCCTCGATGCTTTCGACACTTCTTACTCAAGCGAGCTGAGAGACTACGTGAACGCTGTGAAAGCGCTAGACCTGCTACTAGAAGAGAAGCCTTTTGAGTACGCTAGGCAGGTGCTCTGGCTCCTCTCCAACGCCTCTACGATCACCATCAGGCTGCGGATGCCGGAGGCGCGCCTCCTTAGGGAGGTCAGGCCCAGCCTCTTCTTCGAGAGGTACGACGGGGGGTTCGTGCTGAAGGTGCTTGAGTCCAGCGGGAGCACGGTTGGCGAGCTTCTGAGCGGAGCGCTGCCGCAAGTGCTTTTCTCCTCTGCGGAGGCGATTCTAGCCCTGCACAGGAGGGGTGTGATAGACCTGGTGGTCACGTGATGTCCGAGGGGTTCTACTACGATGTCGCTGCCCTGCTGATCCCGGAAGCTGTGAGCCTGCTTAAAGAGTACGAGCACCCCAGAAAGGATGAGCTGCTAAGAGCGGGTGACAGGCTCCGCCACGTGATTCTCTCTGCTTACGAGAGGTTGAGAAGCGCCTCTCTCCCCGCAGAGGTGTCGCGTTTCCGAGAGATTATGAGGTACGGCCTGCTTTCCTTGAAGAGGGTCTACGCAGAGGGAGACTGGAGGTCGCACGTATTCTTCAACGAGGTACTCCTCGAGGCGGAAGCCACGAGGTACCTGCTTGAATGGCTGTTCTCTGTTCTCACAATACCCCCCGGGTCCGTCCTCTTGGACGTCAACAGTGTAGCGCCGCTTTTCTCCGCGAAGATTGGCACTAGGATAGGTGCTAAGGTGGTTCTCTCCCTAGAGGAGCGCTTAGCAGAGATCCCTGTGGTGCGTGAGGTCGTAGACGAGTACTTCAGGAGGTATGGCGTCGACGGGCGGGTTCTCAGAGTGGGCATGCGATTCAGCGCCGATATGCCGAAGGAGACCGCGGATGGTATCTTCTTCGGGTCTCTGGATTCCTGGGTGATAGGCTGGGATACTATTCTCTCGGTGGCATCAGCGTCACTAAAGCCGCGGGGAGTGCTTGCCTGCTTGCTCCCAGCTAACTTCCGGGAGGGGTTACGAACGCTTCTCGACTTCTGGGGCATACCCCCCTACCCTGAGCCCGATGTTGCTGCTACACAGCTGAAGAACATGAAGTTCAGGGACGTTAGGATTAACAGACACGGTCCCTTCTACGCGGTTGTCGCCCAGAAGAGGTAGGGGGTATGGAGTACCTCCTGTACCTCCCTGAGCCTGTGCACGCTCCAACAGCCCCGGTGCTGTTCAGCAGAAGAGACCCATGGAGGGAGGCGCTACTCGACGAGAACCTCAACTTCCTGCGCTGCTACGCTGAATCGGGGGAAAAAGTTCCCTGTGATCGCTCCCCTGAAAACCTGGTAAAAGAAGAGCTCGTGGTTGTTGGCGGAGCGGCTGCGGAGGCTCTAGCCTCCCAGCTGGGTGCTCTGTACGTGGATGAGAGGGTCGTGAAGCTCTCAGAGGTCTACGAGCCCGAGAAGCCCGAAACCCTCTTCGAAGCTTCCGCTGAAGCTATCAACAGGAGGGGTGAGAGCCCGATCCTAGCGGGCACGCTCTTAGTTGTGCTACCCGGCGCCAGTGCTAAGGCCTGGGCTGTGGGGCTGGCAGCGCAGCTAAGAGGCGAGACAGCGGAGCTGAAGGCCGCGTTTGCCTTTACCGAGAAGATGGGAACGAAGTTTAGGAAGGGTGAGGACTGGGAGCCTTTCCAGCGCTTCGGGAGCTGGTGGCAGGTACCTTGGAACTATGTTTTCTCAAGCGGTAAAAGCCTGAAGAGAATCGTGGAGGTGGTGGTCGAGAGACCCGTCAGTAAGCTCTCCTCGTTGCCGGCGCTGGCAAGGGATCCCGAGGAGATAGTTCTAGAGGTTGCGAGGAGTATTTCAAGTGGGAAGCACGCTGTCCTTGGGCACAGGAGCCCGCGCAAAGCGGTGGTGTACATAGATGAGGGGCTCTACAGACCCCACGGAGGGTACACAGCCGTGGTTGTCTCCAAGAACTACCAGAGGAGGGTCATCGCGAGGTGGTACTTCGACAAGCGCTTCAACCTCGTGGCTTTCGACTCCGCCCCTCCGGAGGCGGTAAGGGGCGTGGACGCCGAGATAGCCGTGGGAGATGTTCCAAGGGAGGTGCAGGCTCGCCTAACCGGCTCCGGCGCGGTGCTAATCACTAGGTCTGCTGTGCTCTCCCCAGTCAAGCTAGAGGACTACATTGCGATCAAGGCTCTCAGGTGGTTCGAGAACGCTGCACTGTAGAGGCGCCCTTGCTTCTTAAGAATCGGATCACGCTCGTGTAGTCCTCCTCACCCATGCCCCCCAGTGCGGTCGCCTCTAGGAATATCTGCGCCAATGCAGCGATGTGGGGGAGCGGCTGCCCTCTGTCGTAGCCAGCTTTCAGAGCGTAGAACATATCCTTAGCTGCTAGGCGCATCTTGAACCTGACAGGCTTCTCCTCTGAGAGCAACCTCTCGCCGTACCTCTCAACAATAGCTCTGACCCAGAGCCTACCTGCAACCTCGAAGAGCTTAGAGGGCTCCACGCCCCAGGCTTCCGCCAGGAGCACTGCTTCGACTAGCCCGACCATCGCGGAGAAGTACATAGAGTTCACTGCGAGTTTGACTGCCACAGCCTCCTCGGGAGAGCCCACGTAGACCAACTCCCTGAGGTACGCGGAGAGGATGCGGCGCAGTCCTTCGAGAGCTTCTGGGTCGCCACCCGCTATCCCCAGCAGCTCACCCCTTTGAGCCTCGGGGGGACCGCCCATCACGGGTACTGCAAGGTAGGTGGAGCCCGCTGCCTCTGCCAGCTGCCGTGCCTGCAGTGTGTGAGAAGGTGAAACCGTGCTGTGGTTCACAATGCAGATGCCTCTTCTGGAGCTAACCAGGCCTCTAACGACAGCCTCTGACGCCTCGTCATCAGAGACCATCACGATCACTGTGTCCGCTCTCTCCGCGACCTCCCTCAGCTCGCCAGCCACTACGGCTCCGAGCTCCTGCAAGGGTCTAGCCTTGCTTAAGGTCCTGTTCCAGACCACGACCTTGTAGCCTGCCTCCAGCAGCCTTCTAGCCATCGGGAAGCCCATGAGCCCGGTACCCACGAAGCCCAGCATACACCTTAAGACTCGGGTAATCCTTAATA
>Ga0105154_1000335_pt1 | contig 21198 bp, 13 predicted proteins | sample SSWtaG_FD_89672 | JGI IMG/M metagenome (GOLD analysis project Ga0105154, IMG submission 89672) | Hot spring microbial communities from Sandy's Spring West, USA to study Microbial Dark Matter (Phase II) - SSWsed_matched | ecosystem: Environmental > Aquatic > Thermal springs > Hot (42-90C) >... | reverse complement strand
TAAAAAAGTGACCGTATAATTGAGTAGAGGAAGTGCTGGTTTCTAGACGCCTATGAAAGCATATCTCTGTTTAAACACGTAGACCACAGTGATTACTACTGCTAACTGGAGAAGTATTAGTATAGTGCCAATAGCCGCTACTACTTGTGGTCCGAGACCTGCATAGGTGCCGTAGTACTCTTTCATGAAGAATGTTAGTGGTGCTAGTTCTCGTCTAATGCCACCAAAAGTTACACTTGTAGAGACCTCTGTTACCATGTATATAAATCCTATTAGTGAGCCACTGAGAATGTAGCCTATAATGAGTGGTAATATAACTCCAAACACCACTTTGAGTCGTGAAGCACCGAGATTTAGAGCTGCCTCTTCAAGGTTCTCGTGTACTTGCTGGAAGCCCGCGAAAACAGATCTCACGACGTAGGGGAGTCTCCGGACGCTAAAAGCTATAATAAATACTAACCACACCTCAAATCCCTCAGTATTAGCGGGGTTGAGTCTAGCTCCTAGTTCTCCGGGCAGAATTGAGCTTAAACCAGAGAAGAATATGTAGTACCCGATAGCGAATACTAGTCCAGGTATGGCGAGCGGAGCTATTGAGAGAGAGTCGAGCATGCTAACTACGGACTTGACTTTAATTCTGCTAACACTGTAAGCAACACACGTAGCTAGAAAAGCCGCTATTACTATAGCCACTCCCACGTATATTAGGGTGTTTGCTATGTACTTGTAGATATCGGGGTCTACGAATATTCTCTTAAAGAAGAATAGTGGGTCTTCCGGTATAATGAACTGTAACCCGGTCTCACGTATATATGGTTTAAGCATGCCAAACGACATCAAGATCACACCTATCTGTGGCAGCGCCGTGAACACTATGAGCGGCAAGAGCAACGCGTAGATCAGCGCTATTCCGCGTCTCCCTAGTCTTCTAATACGTGGATTCCACCTACCACCTCTACTTATCATTGCGTAACTTCTCATACTAACATAGTTTCTTATAGCTAGGAACGCCACTAGTGCGAATACTAACATCACAATTCCCAATGCCGCGACCTCAGGAGAGATCACCCCGTGAGCTGTTATCAAGCCATGAAAGATCTTCATACTCATTAACTCGCGCTCGTTAAACACTATTGGTGCTCCGAGGTCTTCTAGGCTGAAGACAAAGACCAATATTGAGCCGGCGACTATGCCTGGCAGTGCTAGTGGCAGAGTTACTGATCTGAGCAACTTAAAGCCCTTGGCGCCGAGATTTTCCGCCTGCTCCTCCATTGAGGGGTCAACGTTAATAAATGCTGTGTAGGCGTTTAAGTACACTATTGGGTAGAACGAGAATATCTGTGCAATTATTACTCCCGCTAATCCCTCTACGCGTAGAGAACAGCCAGTTAAAGCTTTAACTATAGCTGAGATTGGCCCATACTCGCTCCACAGGAGCCTAATGACATAGGCATTTATGAATGGCGTGTTGAAAAGCGGTATTACCGCGAGAACTCTGAATAGAGTGTGACCTGGAAATCTGTAGCGTGCTAAGACATACGCTACAAAAATACCCAGAACTGTGGCGAAGGCTGTTACTATAGTAGCGACAATAACGCTATTTAGTAACGCACCGTAGTTCACACCTTTTAAAAAGTAAACACACATGCCACCAGGTAACGTGAACTTCTCAATGGGTTTTATGTGTACTGGGTTTAAGTTGACGTAACCTCGTGTTCTAAGAACTCTGTAGAAATTCTCTAGCCATGTACCCCCGGCAGGCGGTATGAGGGAGTAGGCTAGAACTAATAGTATTGGCACTACCATGAACACTATGAGGTAAACAAGACCAAATATAAAGAAAAACCACATTGTCCTGTCTAGCTGGTAAAATGCCAATTTAATTCTGCTCTTTAAGTCCCTTGCAATTAACCTCTGTGATCTAATGTTGCTTAGCCACTCTTTCAGAGCGCCAAAAGACACTAAACCCACATAGGGTGCAAAAGCTACTGCGAATAGTCTTAATAGTCCTGTTGCCCCAATAAGCACTACTATAATCTCGTAGAGAGCTAGTACTGTTGCGAGGAAGGTTAGAGCTGAGCTGTACTTAATTCTACTGAAATCAAAGCCTATTAGTAGTATAACGTAGCCGTAGAGAAAACTTACAAGCCACACAATATACGTAGCGAGCTCTACTTCACCTGGTGTCAAGATCTCGTGGCTTAGTCCATATAGAGCTGAGAAGAGAATACTAGCCAGTAAGACGTCTAAGAGACCTGTTCTAGTAGTGGTCAAGCACAAACACCCAGCACAGTACCCTATACTACTCTACTCAGGTGTTTTTATCGAATTGGGTAAAAAAGTTTTGGGATTTATGGAAATAAAAGTAAAGAGTGTGAATTTACCTTCTTCTCATTAGTGCTGTCACGATCATAACGATTATCACAATAACTATGATGCCCACAAACATTGCTAGTGTTGGCGATATAGGCGTGGTCTCTTCTGTCGGGGTAGGTGTTGGTGTGGGTGTGAGAGTAGGTGTTAGTGTTGGTATGGGCTCGCCTCTTAAAGCCATTTGTAATAGTTCATACACGTACGAGTACTTCTCACGTGCAGCGTCCTCCCAGGCTTTCATGAGGGCATTGTATACAGTAACGTCTGTTAGCTTGTTATTAACGGATATAGCGTATTCGAGTGTGAACTCCACGGTGTTGCCTGTAAGTGGGTCATTGAATTTCACGGGCTTTCCGAGTTCTTCTACTAAGTAGTCAAACCACTCTTTTGAAATCCCGCCATCTAAATAGGCTTTTGCGATCTCAGCCCACACAGACTGTAAGTCACTGTGAGCATTTACTAGGGTTGCCTTGAAGTAGTACATTACAGAGTTAACCCAGTTCACTGAGAGGGTTTCGTTAAACACTATTCCAGATGTTCTCTCGAGCTCCTCGAATGCCGTTTTCAAGTCGGGTCTCTGAGCACCCTCTGGAGTTCCAAATGTTTTCGGGTTAATCGGGATTCTGTTGATCTCCTCGTGAAGCCATATTGACTGTCCTCCAAACTCGCTGAGAACCCACGCCACAAACGCCGCTGCGTGGACAGGGTATTTAGTGTCCTTGAGCAGTGCTATTGGGTCTGCGTTGACAATAGTCTCGCCTTCAGGTGCCACGTACTTGCAGTCGGGGTTTACTCTCATAGCCATGTAGCCGTAGAAGTCTATAGTGGTTCCAATTGCTATGTCTCCTCTTATCACTGCGTCTCTTACATCGCCACTACCATCATATATCCTGGAGTTAGCTGCAATTAGTGTTAGTGTTCTCCAGCCTCTCTCCCAGCCTTTTGCCTGCAGTATTATCTCGAATATTCTCAAGTTACTAGTACTCCTCGTAGGGTCTGCTATTCCAAGTAGAGGCATATACGGCAAGTATCTAGCGTACTCTGGTCTTGTGAGGTCATCCCAGCTCCTAGCTTCGGGTACACCGTACTGGTTTAGCACAAACCTGTTAATTGTGAATCCAAAACTACTAATACTAGTACCAATCCACCTAATACGCCCCTCTGAGTCTCTCTTATAGGTCTCCGCGCCACTAATTCTCTCGGGTATTTTTCCGAGCTCGTAGAGAATAGCGTAGTGCTCTGGGTTAGTTGTGGAGTCTAGTGGCATTAAGTAGCCCATGTCATCTAGCATGTTAAATAGTGTTGGTCCGCCACCCCACGCAACGTCTATTGGCGTGCCCAGGCTCTTTGCTCGCTCAATGTAATCAGGCCACAGCTCAGCTGCAACATATATGAATTTCACGTCAACAATACCTAGAGCTTTTGCTACAGGTGACTCTAGGAATTTTGCTTTTGTGAGAGTCTGTATTGACATTTCGTGTCTAGTTAAAACTCTCAGTGTAACATCCCGCTCCTCTGTTAGACTAGCAAGGTACTCCAGCCAGGGATAGGGCTCTTCTTTCTCACCCCAAGGCCATGTCTGCGATATAACTACTACTGGACATAGTACTGGGAGTAGGAGTAGAGTGATAGCTAATACAGTTGTGGTCAACCTTATACTTCTACTCATTAAGAGACCCCCTCGTGTTAGTTAATTATTGAGAGAAGGGGTAATATTACTTTAAGGAGTTTATTTGAGTGGAGAAGTCATTACAAGGAAATTTAATAGGAAAAATGTGGAAAAATAACGTGGAGATCTGGTTACTTCCTCCTCCTCGTTGCTAGAATAATTATTGCTATAATAACTATGGCCGCTACTACTATGCCTGCTATAAGCTCTATTCTAATTTCAGGTGGTGGAGTAGGCGTGGGAGTAGGCGTAGGCGTGACTGGCCCTATCTTGCTCATAGCGAAAATGTATGCTAATACACCAGTTTCGGGATTGTACGAGGAGAGAGCCTGGTACTGATCCTCGGCTGTTGGGGCAAGGAAGTCTACTACTAGTGGCTGAACACCCTTAGCTATAGCTATAGCATCACCACCACCGAGATTCCACTCTGTGGGGTCTCCAGCCACAATTGGCCTGACTTTCATTGGTCCATATCCATCGTAACTAGTAACAGCAACTGCGAACATCCAGTTCTCGAGGTTCTCTACGTCCACTAGTAGTGTCTTAGAGATCTTAATGTCTATTGAGTTGTCACCAGCATAGTACACGTCAAAGAGATCTCCCTCACCAGTTATTAACGTGCCGTTACTAGCGTACAGCGCACCTGCCTCGCCATCAGGCCACGGCACACCACCCCATCCTGGAGCTGCCACAGCTAAGTAGTGCCATCCCGGATACACTCTAACATTAAGTCCCGGCGCTGTCTCGTTAACTGGTAGTGTCGTGGCTGTTGTGAGTATATACACGTGTATTAGCTGTAAGCTAAAGCCGTTAGGCCCATTCCACGGGTTGCCACCATAGTCTTTAACGGTAGTTCTCAGGTAAATGAAGTTATCGTCTTCGAGTACCTGGAATTTCACAATGTCAAATGCTCCAGGCACAAAGACCGGGTTTGTCGGGTACATTAGTGTGCCTGGGCCCTTGTCGTCACCCTCAGGATCCGTAAGTCTGAGAACCGATCTTGTAATGATCTTAACCCACCACTTAACCAGATTAGTAACGAATTTAGGCCCGTCAAGCTCTACTCCATAGTAGTATGATGACCATGCTGGCTCGTAATCACCGTACAGCGACTCACCGGCAACAACAATCATGGTGTTTCGCGAGGCATAATATTCAGCTGCATACGCTACAAAGCTTTCGCGTGTGCCCTCACCGTATATTAAGGGGTCATATAGGTATGGTGCTGGTGGGTTATTATCGCCTATGTAGGCTCTCCTGTACCAGACTAGTCTAATTAGTTCTGGATAAGTCTCGTTCACAGGGTCTCTGTAAGTTCCAGTCTCGTCAACCCATATTACACATGTTGGCCCGTGCATTATTATAGGCTTAGTAATGTCCTCCTCTACCATGCTAGTGTAGAGTTCTGGGACATTGTCAGGCTCAACAAAGGCTATAACTCTATAATACGCCGCGGCGGCTGTCGGATAATCTACGCCTTTATACGTGTACGTGTCATTAACATAAGTGTATACACCCGCGTGCTCGAGTCTCAGTTTAGAGCCCAGATATTCCAGTAGAGTGTTAACAGCATCAATGCTCGCTGGTCCACCACCGTAGTCACTGTCACCGGCAATATAGAGTACTTTGTCTCCACTGAGAAGCCAGTTCTTAATAGCATCCATTTCCTCTGGTGTGAAGGAAACTGTGGGCTGACCTATTAACAGTATATCCACATTAGCCAGCAACTCACTTGTAATACTCATTCCCGGCGTTATATTAATCCACTGAATGGGGTAGGTGACTCCATCTATAGTAACGCTCGTAATATTACCCTGTATGTAGCCAAGATACCTGTCTCTCTCACCGTGAGCCAGGTCTACGGCTATTACAATGGTGCGTCCAGTTTGCTCAGTGAGATTTACAGGCATAGCGTTAATGAGGAGTATAGCTAAGAGTGTTAATCCTACTACTAGTAGTCTTCTCATACAGGGACACCTTCTCGTGGTAGTATATAGTAAGCCCTGGGGTTAATAAGGATTGATGAAGAAGAAAAATAGTCTCTACTTCCTAGCTCTCGCCAAGTACAGGGCAACAGCAATTAGGACGAGTACTACAATGGAGATGGCTATTACTACTATAGGCTCTACTGGGTAGTGTGGTGGTGTTGGAGTAGGAGTAGTGACAGGGGTTTCCGTGGGTGTTGGTGTAGGTGTCAGAGTTGGAGTGGGGATCTCTTCAACTATGATCTCACTTACTGGAGTTTCAGTTGGAGATACACCAGGTGGGTAGAACACTACTCGATATAGTTTCTCCGTAGTCCTTCCACTGAGGTCAACTACTCTCACTTTAAGAACTGTTACAGTAGTGTCAACACCCCTCATGTAGAGGGATATTTTAAGAGTGCTGTTATTGTGGGAATCGATGTAGTTAATAGGTCTAATAACCTGTACACTAGCACTTGTACCATTAAACTCGATACTGATAATTTCAGTGTTAACACCCCACTCGCTATCATACAAGTCGAAGTACAGTGATAGTGTTGAGTTTAGTCTTGGAGTCTCCGGTATTACCTTGACGAGCTCTACTAGTGGTGGTGAGGTGTCCTCAACTGCGTAGAGAGCTATTTCTGCTCTAGAGTCGTAGGGCAACTTGAGATCCATTAATGCGAAGAGCGAGTCTCCCACTACTAGTTTGTCCACAAGAGAGATCAAGGCATCACCAGTAGTATTAGTGCTTAACGCTACTTTCTCATGCATTGTAATCCAGGGAAATACCCAGAGTAATCTTGCTGAGAGGTTATTGTAGGGTGGGTATCTGTTTTCAAATACGGCTTTATACCCGGTTACAGCGTGAAATGTCCTTATAGGTGTTATGTCACTGCCAGGTAGGACTCCTAGTGGTAGTGAGTTCTTAGCTGATGGAGGAGTAATGTTAGTAAAGCCTGTAAATCCTGGTGGCTGAATTGGAAATGTGATCTCACCTGTTTCCAAGTCTATTTCAAACACACCTATACCATTATACTGCCGCGTTGAGTGAGCTGTTGTAGTGAAAGTCATGAAGTAAGTAGTAGTGTTTGTCCTAGTACTCGTGTACTTCACGAAGAGGTCTCTGTGTATGTGCCCGGATATAACAGCAGTGACGTTGTAGTCCTCTATTAGTTTTAACACGTATCTAAAAGCAGTCATATTGGGACTCCAGTAGCTACTCACAGGTGTGTCGACGCCTGGCGCGTAGGGTTTGAGCACTTCTTCATCATCGTAGCGTGTTGTCAGCTCACCCTGGTAGTAGAACATTGGGTAGTGGAACACTATTATTTTAACTGGTATGTGAGAGTAGTTGCTCAAGGCCTCTTCTAAGAACGCTATTTCCTCGGGCGTGACTACACCCTCATACCCAGCATAGGGTACAGTGAATATCCCGATAACTAGGAGTTTCTCGCCTATAACTCTAACCCACCTTAAAGGCCCTAGATAAGTAGCATACGTGCCGCCAGGCCAGTCGTGGTTACCAGGCACGCTGAGAACTGGGTACTTGTATAAGTACGTGTAGCGATAAGCCTGCGCTATTCGCGACTCGTACTCGGAAGCACCCTCTGTTATGTCGCCAGCCCATATTATGAGGTCTGGGTTAACCCAGTGTGCTATTACGGAAGCTGCAACTCTGTTAATGTCACCTTCTCTCGGCGTGGGGCTTCCAGTCTGTATGTGGAGATCACTGAAAACAGCTATTCTGAGTTTCTGGGGTATACTTGAGAGAACCCAGAGAGAGCGCGGGAGGATGTACTCCCTGTTGGCTACTATAACTACGTCGTAGAGTCCGTCCACGATCTCGCTTGGAGTGCAGATCTCAAGAATCCCGCTGTCAGGTCTCCGCGCGCTTAGAGTGTAGTTGTAGAGTACCAGGGAGCCCTCCACGTCACTAACCATCCACGCATACACACTCCTGACATCACCTAGGTCTACTCGAAGATAAACAAGAAGACAGCCATTAGGCGCTACTATTCCAGGTGCTAGTGGACCTATATTTTCAGCTACAAGTTCAACAGCTACGTTGAAGAACTCGCGAATTTCAACACTACTGGTTTCTACTAGAATACTTGTACTAGCTACTAGGATTAATACCAGAACTAGGAGTGGAGTGAGCTTTTTTAGAAAAGTCATCTACGCTATCACCTGTACGCCACATACAGAGTAGCGAGATTGAGGTTTAGGGTTAAAAAGCATTATTCCCGCAAAATTTATAGTGCTGAGTGCTCTAGGGTGTAGTGTTCTGAGAAGTAGGAGAGCTCGTGGATTTTCACACGAGCGTGAATTAGCTAGAAAGCTCTGGACTCGTGGATTCGCCGTAATGAGGGCTCCTGCTAGTGGTAGTAAAGCTAAGAGACTCCTATACCCGGATATAGTGGCTATTTACCGCGGCAAGGTACTCGTATTCGAGGTTAAAACCACGAGTACTCTGAGAGACATATATATACCGGGACACCAGGTGGAGAAATTACTCGAGTTTACTCGTAGAGCTTGCGGCGAGGCCTACATAGCTGTTAAAATCACTGGTACCGGTGAGTGGCACTTCGTGAGTACAAGTAAACTGGTGAAAACTCCCTCTGGAAACTACAAACTACCTAAAAGTGCTCTTGGAGAAGCACTTAAACTACCAGCTCTCGTGAGCTCGGTTAAGGGTGTGAAAGACCTATTAGAGTACACTGGAGAGTAGTCCAGGCTACTTCAGAACTACTTTTAACATCGCGCCGTGTTTCTCGGCTAGTTTTCTAAACCTGCTAATTCTCCTCCTGTACGTTTTAAAGGCATCACGACTAATCTCGACGACAATGCCATCACTAGTCACGTTGACCTGCGCGTGTGGTATAGAGGCCTTAATTCTCTCTACTAGCTCCTCCCACGCTGAGGGTATCTGCTTGAGCTTCTTGACGGGGACAACAACTGTCTGCTCCCCGAAAGTGTAGATCTCGTATTCCAGCTCCCCGGTTAAGAAGTTCCTGACCTCAACTACGGGTCTCGAGAGCTCTGCTTCGCGGAGACCTGTTGGGAGCTTAACTGTCATTTTGACCTCGTAGACCTTGTCCACGTAGCCGTTCTTTATGAATATGACAGTGTCTACTATAGAGGGGATCATGCCGAGCTCTACTCTGCCAATAAATCTCTGAATAGCGTCTATGGGGGATGTTGCGTGTACAACTCCAATCATCCCTATACCCGCGAGTCTCAAGTCAGCGTACAGCTTGAAGTCCTCGTCTGTTCTCATCTCGTCGAATACAGTGTAGTCTGGCCTGGAGAGGAGGAGTATGTCGTGAAGCTCGCCTATGCTGGCGTAGCTCTTGCTCAGCTGAGTGATCTCGTCTGGGAGGATCATGTCTCGGGGGGACTCAATAGTCTTCACCACCTTGCCCACTCGCATGTAGTGCTCTGCTAAAGCCTGCGCAAACGTGGTCTTGCCCATGCCGGGTGCACCGGCTATGAGTATGCCCTCTGCGCGCTCGTTAAGTCTCTTAATGAGCTCGGGTGGTAGGTTGTAGTCCTCTAATCTCATTCTCTTAACAGGCCTGGTGATAGTTATCTCCCAGCCGTCTCCGAGAGGAGGTCTCACTATGACTATTCTGTAGGGGCCTAACTGCACTATTGTAGAGCCACTGCGGTCTATCTCAATAAAGGAATCCCTTCTCCTCTTAGCCTCCTCTATGATCTCGCTAGCTACTCTCTCGAGATCCTCACGTGTGAGGGGCTTGCTGCCGAGCTTAGTGTACTCCCAGCTACCCGGTCTCCCTATTTTAGCCACTGGGACACAGTTCTCTCTCAAGTGCACACTCATAGTGTTTTCTTCAAAGTACTTCTCGAATTCTAGTACTCTGGTAGCCCTCCTCTCAGCTAGTACAGCACTTAAACCCATAGACTTGCATATCTGATACTGGACCTCGTCACCGGTAATGACAGTGGCACCTGTTGCCAGAGCGTACTCCCTCACTACGCTGTTAACCTCACTTATAATATCCTCTTCTTCTTCACTGTGAATTCTAATTCTCTCTCCAGAGAACTCCACTGTAATGAGGCCTCTCGAGTGGAGATCTCTGAGTTTCCTCAGCTCTTCGAGACCCGCGAAGCCCAGCACGCGGTTTTTAGATGCCAGGTATTCTAGTAGGTGAAGCAGTGCTCTGTGTATTATCACCCTACCAGTCACAACACCCTCTTCTACGAGCTTACTAACCACACCCTGAGCTATTGCTGTGAAGTCAGGAACGTATAGAGCTTCCCCGGCAACTTTCATCATTTACTCTTAACCCCGCACTCTCTTGGCGTGACTTCTAAACTCCCCTAATATCACTTTACCGCTGTCCTGTATCTCCTCTAAGAGTTAGGCTAGTCTCCTCTTAGTTCTCTCGAGAAACATGTCAATGTAGTCTCCTATTGTAGGCCCCTCAATTATTCTCAGCTTGTAAGAAACACGCACAACTGGTTTATTGATTCTCACTAACCTAGATATGTCTGAGGGAGTTGCCAGTACAACTACATCTGCTGGAGTGTTGTTTATAGTTTTTTCGAGCTCTGCGAGTTGCTCAGGCGTGTAACCTGTACTTGGTAGCACGGGACCTATGTGTGGGTACTCCTCATAGAGCCTCTTGAAGAACAGTGTTGCGTAGGACCTCGGATCCACTACTTCAGCACCGTACTTCCTCGCCGCGACGTAGCCAGCCGCGTATGGTAGTCCACCGTGAGTTACAGTGGGCGAGTCCTCTACTACTAGAGCTCTCCTCCCCTCGAGAAGCTCTGGTCTGTCTACTACAACATCACTCACAGCCACACTTATGTGTGCCCGGGGGTTTCTCGAAGATATGTTCTTCTTGATCTCCTCGATGGCTCCCGGCTTCGCCTGATCAGCCTTGTTGATTACCACTGCGTCTGCTAAGTACAAGTTCACCTCGCCGGGATAAGCACTCACCTCTATACCGGGTCTCATGGCGTCTGCCACGACAATTGTGAAGTCGGGTCTGTAGAAAGGCCAGTCATTATTACCACCATCCCAGAGTATTACGTCGTTCTCGCTCTCTACAATACTCAGTAGCCTTCCGTAGTCAACACCAGCGTACACTCTAAAGCCCATTTTTAGGTAAGGCTCGTACTCCTCTCTCTCTTCAATTGTCGCTCCATACTTGTCCAGGTCTTCCAGTGCGCGAAACACCTGAGCAGCCGCCTTTTCCAGGTCACCGTACGGCATTGGGTGTCTCACAATGCCAACTCTAAATCCACGTCTACTAAGCTCAGTCGCCACTTCTCGGGAAACAGTGCTCTTACCAACTCCTGTCTTAACACCTAGAACTGATATTACTGGCTTAGAGGTCTCAATCATGCTCTCTGAGGGCCCAATAATCCTGAAAGAGACCCCGGAGGCTAGTAGACGCGAGAGCACATGTCCCAACTCGTTGTACGTCAAGTCGCTGTAAGCCAGCACAGCCTCCTCGACCTTATAGCTCTTCACCACGTCCTCGAAGAGCTCAAAGCTGATTACAGGTATGCCCTCGGGGTAGTAGGGACCAGCCAGTGTAGGCGGGTATCTCCTGCCAGCAACACCTGGAATTTGCGTTTGAAGAAAGGCAACTACTCTGTACTCTGAGTTGTTCCTAAAGAACACGTTAAACACGTGGTAATCCCTACCACTAGCCCCGATAATCACGACTCTTCGAGGCATGTAAAACACCATCACTCACTAATGTAACCAGAAGGTTAAATACTACTAAGCTTGTTTTAGTGGGAAAAATATCTTGGGTGATTAGTTCTAGAACTCCTAGTAACTCGGCTTTCTAGTACTCCTAGTCTTAGTCTTCTCGAGGAGCTTCTCTAGCTTCTCAAGCATGATCTTCCTCTCAATGCCAGCCACAAGTCTTCTCGTTGATATTACAGCATCTGGATTAACGCTAATACTGTCAATGCCCTCTCTCACCAGGAATTCTACTATTTCTGGGTAGACACTAGGTGCTTGTCCACAAATACTAACGGTGGCGCCTTTCTTGTGAGCACCTCTAATAATCATTCTTATAGCTTTGAGTACTGCTGGGTCGCGCTCGTCGAAGTAGCCCATTTCAGCCAGTATATTGCTGTCTCTGTCAGCACCGAGAACTAGCTGTGTGAGGTCGTTGCTACCGATACTAAAACCATCTACGAGCTCCGCGAATTTCTCGGCTAGTAACGCCACACTGGGCACTTCAGCCATAATCCAGACTTTGAAGTCCTTGCTCCTCTTTAAGCCCTCCTCCTCCATTATCTTTAATACCTCCACGACTTCCCAGAGTGTTCTCACGAATGGCAACATAACCCAGACATTAGTCAGCCCGAACTCCTCTCTGACTTTTCTTATAGCTCTACACTCGAGTCTGAATCCGGGTGCGTAGCCTGGGTGGATGTATCTGGAAACCCCTCTCCAGCCGATCATCGGGTTGCGCTCGTCTGGCTCGTACTTCTCACCGCCTCTCAAACCCCTATACTCGTTAGTCTTGAAGTCACTAAACCTAACAACTACTGGTCTCGGGTACACTGCCTGCGCTACTCTAGCTATGCCCTCGGCTAGCTTATTTACAAAAAGCGACTCCTGCTTAGTCTCAATGAGGTACATTGGGTGGTAGCCTATCCAGTCCGAGATCACGAATTCTATTCTCATGAGGCCTATGCCGTCAAATGGCAGGTCTTTATACTTCTCAATAGCGTCTGGCTCGCCGAGATTCATGTATATCTTAGTGGCCGTCACCGGGTACAGTGGCAAGAGCTGTTCCGGGCTAATACCAACAGCCGCCACTACACCTCCGGGAGCCGTGGGCAGTGCAACCTCTACTCTGGGCTTTACTAACTCCTCTACTACTCCCTCGTAGACAATTCCCTTGCCGCCGTCAACAGTAACCTCTGTACCACTGACAACTATCTTTGTGGCGTTGCCTGTACCCACAACACACGGTATACCCAGCTCTCTACTGACAATTGCAGCGTGACTAGTCATACCACCCTCATCTGTCACAATAGCAGCGGCCTTTTTCATTAGTGGAACCCAGTCGGGATCAGTCATTTTAGTTACGAGTATATCACCCTGCTTGAACTCCATGGCCTCGGGGCTCTTGGGATCAAAGATCACTCTCGCGATGCCGGCCGCTACACCGGGGCTTGCGGGGAGACCCTTAACGAGCACTTTTGCCTCGGAGAGCTTAACCGTCTTCCTAGCTGAAGGTGCTGTTGCAGCTACAGCTGCTTTCTCGGCTTCCTTAGCTTTCTTAATGCTCCACACAGTCTCGGGTCTCGCCTGGACAATGAACACGTTCTGTGGAAATGGTAGGTCAGCGTCCACTGCCCACTCTATGTCCATGTGCCTGCCGTAGTGCTTGTAGATCAGCTCAGCGAGCTCCGCTAATCTCAAAACCTCTTCTCTAGTTAATGCTGGCGCGTCTGGCTTAGCTATTTTGGCCAGGGGTGCTGTGGACACTGAGCCGTCCTCGGACACCCATGCCTGCTTCTCCTCGTCCCAGTGTAGGTGGACATTTCTTCCCAGTGCAGGGTCGAAGGTCACCATGTACGTCTTCTTACTGATCTTCTCCTCGACTATTTTCAGACTACCCCTCTCCACGATGTACTCGTCAGGCGTGACTTTACCGCCAACCACCGCCTCTCCAAGACCCCAGCTACCCTCAATGACAATAACGTTCTCGTCACCTGTTACCGGGTGTAGAGTGAACATTACACCTGCTGCTCTGCTATTCACCATTTTCTGCACTGTGACGCTCATGTGTGTTCTCTCGTGTGGAATGCCGTGTGCTACTCTGTAAAACGTTGCTCTCGCAGTGAAGAGACTAGCCCAGCACTTCTTGACGTGCTCCACAACCGCGTCAGCGCCATAGACGTTCAAGTAAGTGTCCTGCTGGCCAGCAAAACTAGCCTCTGGCAGGTCTTCCGCCGTAGCACTACTCCTAACAGCCACGCGGAGATTACTGGGCTCAATACCGAGTCTCTCGGCTAACTCGTAGTAGTATTTCTTAATCTCCTCCTCCACTTCAGGTGGCATAGGCTGAGCGAGGATCATTTCTCGAATTCTCCTGGTAGTCTCCTCGAGGTCTTTTGTGTTATTCACGTCTAGTTTTCTCAGCATCTCGTATATCTTCTCGCCAAGACCAGTCTTCTCGAGGAAGTACTTGAAGGCGTAAGCTGTAACAGCAAAACCAGGTGGTACTGGTATTCTAGCTGCCAGCATTTCTCCTAAATTAGCATTTTTACCCCCAACTAGAGGCACATCTTCTTTCCCGACCTCCTCAAGCCACAATACGAATCTAGTCTCCTTACTGCTCAACGAAAAACCACCCTCTAGGCTTATAGGTGTCTAGAAAAGGGGGTTATAAATACAACGTCTAAACCAGTATGTACGTGTAGATATTTACTTGGGCTTAAAGTGGGATTCACGAGACTTCCTAATACGAGTGAAAAGCCCGTGTTTCAGCATTGCGTAGTAGTACCACGCACTCCTCTTTAAACTCCTAATTCTCTCCGCCTCACCCAGTTCTCTAGTGATCCTCTTCTCGTAGAGCCTCTTCACTCCTTTAACGCCAAATTCCATTAGAGCTACTAGTGTAGCTGACTGTAGTTCAAGAGACTCCTTAATGAGCTCTCTAAAGTAGTTCTCCTTTCCCTCGAGAAGTCTGGTGGTGTAGGCTCCACTACTAAACTCCTCGGAGCTGATTAAGCGTCGTAGTAGTGGGATATTCGTGATCACCCCTTCCAGCACGAAGTCGTCAAGAGCTCTCTTCAACCTGGATACAGCGAGTATACGCGTGGAAGCCCACGCAACCACCTCTGCTACTAGTGAGTCGTGTTTAGCTGTGATCTTGGAGCCCTCAATGACTCCCGAGTCCACTCTAACACCCGGCCCATTGGGCTCCTTGTACCTCGCAACTACACCCTGGAACACCTCTCCCGTCAGCGGGTTCTCAGCATAAATAGCAGCCCCCACTGAGTGACCATGCAGCACGACACTGGCCTGTTTTAAGTCTAGAACACCATAGAGAGCCACCTCTACTTGTTTCCTGACAATGTCGATTCTAGTAGTCATCTCCGTAACCGCGTGTTCAGGCTGAAGACAAGTCTTTATTTCCAGTAAGTAGACCTCTTTCTTCTTTAAGTCGTAGAGAAATCTAACTGCACCAGCACTCTTGAATTTGAGCTGCCTGGCTACTGCAAGCGCGTACTCTACTAGCTTCTCGCGCTCACTTTGTGAGAGGAGCGGGCTCGGCGCCTCCTCGACGAGCTTCTGCCCTCTACGCTGAATACTGCACTCTCTCTCGTAGAGGTGAACTATGTTGTCCCCGTCACCGAGAACCTGCACTTCAATGTACTTTGCGTGCTCTAAATAAGGCTCTACGTAGAGTCTTGAGTCCTTAAATACCGTCTTAGCCTCCTTCTTAACAGCATCAACAGCCTTCTCCGCATCACTGCTATTCCACACTACTCTATAACCCCTACCTCCTCTACAAGTAGCCGCTTTGACCACTACTGGGTAGCCATGTACGCTGGCAAACTCGTAAACATCCTCCAGGTCCTTGACCTCGCTCCAGGGAAGAGTTGGCACTTCTATTTTCTCCGCGAGAATTTTAAGCGCGATTTTATCGCTCACAAACTCAGTAGTACTGGGAGGGGGCCCTACGAAGATCACTCCTCTCCTTGCGGCTTCACGAGCAAACTCGGGGTCATCGCTCAACGGGCTGTAACCCGGATGTATGGCTTCAGCACCCATCTCCACCGCAATATCCACGAGCTCCTCTACGTCGAGATAATCAGACACCTCTCGATCCTCAACAAGGTACTTTCTGTGCAGAGAGGTCTCTTCCCCCTTCACGTAGAAACCCACGGGCGCGTAGCCACTCTCAACTAGAGACCTAGCTACTCTCACAGCCGCTACTCCGCGATCCGCAATCATGACTTTCGTCGTCATGAGAGCCACGCTGATTTGTAAACAACTCCAATTCAAGCCTTTAAAAAGTAGTCAGGGGCTAATAATTAAAAAGCCGTTCGAGCACTCACTAAGACTACTCTCCTAGCTGTCTCTCCAGCCTGGAGATCTCCTCTATTCTCCTGACGAGATCAATGTATACGTCCACACTCCTCTCCAAGTCTCTTAACTCTATGTATTCGTCTGGTTTATGAGCCATCCCCACCACGCCTGGTCCATAGGCAACTGCGTGAATTCCCACAGCTGTGTAGTACCTCAAGTCTAGTCCGCCAACGCATACAGTGGTCCTGGGCTCTACGCCGAGAACACTCCTCACGGAGTCTCTCAGTGCTCTTACTATTAGTGAGTCCTCGGGTGTGTACGCGGGATTAGACATCTCAATAAACTCCACTTCAGCTTGCACGCCAAGATCACTGCTGATGCGGCCCACAAGCTCCTTCACTTCTTCGACAACGTCCTCCACGCGCTCCTCAACAATGAGCCTCCTATCCACGCTGAAACCCGAGACACCGGGTATGACGTTCACAGCTCCCGGCGCGATCACCACTCCACCCGGGCTTATCGTGGGCTTAGCAGCATTGGGGTCCTCGTAAGTGTACTTGCTAATCCTCGCGTTGAGAACTCCACGGTATTCTTCAATAAACCTACTTGCAAACTTCAGCATTTTCTCAAAGGCGTTGTCACCAAGCCAGGGAGCTGAGCCGTGAGCTTGTTTACCGTAGATTTTCACAATAAACCACACTAGCCCTCTGTGACCCACGTATACATTATCCACACCTGAGGGCTCAGCTATCACAACCCAGTCTGGTCTAGAGCCGAGCTCGTTCACGACGTATCCCGTTCCCGTTAAACCCCCAATCTCCTCATCGGGGACCAGAACAGCCTCAACTACAATTCCAGGTTCACGTGTCTGAGCTAAGTACACGAGTGATGCCAACACTGCTGCAATACCGCCTTTCATGTCAGTAGAGCCCCTACCGTAGAGCCTGCCGCTTTCAATTACCGGTGTAAATGGGTCTCGCGACCAGCCCTCACCTGGTGGCACCACGTCGTAGTGACCATTAAACTGCAAAGTGTACTCGCCACTTCCAATTCTCGCGAAAAGTATGTACCTGGGCTTCTCCGGGTTGAAGCTGGGACGCAGAGATCTCTTCACGTACTCATCTGGAACCCTGTGTACTGTTACGTGTACACCGTAATCAGAAAGCACGCTCCTATAGTAGTCAACTATAGCCTCGTAATCCTCTCCTAGAACAGTCCTGTACTTTATACTCTCAGAAAGCACTCTCACAGCTAGCTCGTAGGCTTCGCGGAGCTCCAAGTAACTAACACCTATAACTTATTAGAATTTAAAGAGGTTAAGGGAGCCTGAGAGGAGTGTACTTAAAAAACTACTCGATTTTCTCTACGTGGATTATTTGCACGGGACACGCGTTTGCAGCATCCTGTACACAGGAAGCCAGGTCCTCTAGTACAACACCCACAGCTATGTTGTCACCCTCTCTGTACTTCGCAACGATCTGCGTTTTGTTGTCATCGGGGTTCATTTCGAAGACATCTGGGCATATAGAGACACACACCATATCTGATATACAGTTTTCTCTCGGGTCTATTTTGACCCTGTACTTCGCCATTGGCCTGCACCTAGACGTGAAAATATGCATGGGTGTGGCTTTTATATTTAGTGTTCTCGTGAGCAGTGTCACGTAGTCAGCTATGCGGGGCCTCCCTCACCCAGTCAAAAACCCAAGGTTCCTCATCACTCCACATGTATGTATTAGGTGTGCTAGCCCTTAAACATCTCCTCGTAGTACATTCTTACTCCACTAGCTATCATCTCAACCGCAACTCCTGCAATGATCAATGCCATAAACCTGCCAAAAGCCCTCACAGTAGATGTCTTCAAGTACTTCACAAGCAGATTACTGAGACCCAGCACCATGAACGAGACTATGCTCGCTAGTATTCCAGCAGCTAAAACCAAGGCGAGGTTTAGAGGGTCGCCTGGTCTCGTTGCTGTTAATAGTAGAATAGTCGTTATAGTGCCGGGGCCTATTATCAGGGGTGTGGTGATGGGGACTACTGCTATGTCTCCACTGTACATTCTCTTAGTGCGCACCTCCTCGCCGAGCATGTCAACTGCTATTACCATTAGTATTACTCCACCACCAACTCTCAGACTCGCTATTGAAATGTTAAAGACCTCCAGGATGTGTTTGCCTAAAAGCGTGAAGGTGATCACTATGAACAATCCCGTGACCGTTGCTCTGCGCAGAATACTCCTCACGTCATTGGGGTTAAGCCCCTGAGTTAGAGATATAAACGTAGGTATCGCCGCGAATGGGTTCATTATCGCGAGTAGCTGCACAAAGTACATTACAAACGTAATGAGAGACTCCACGGCCAACTCACTCACCTCTTACACAGCTCACCTACATACACTCCTCTACCAGGCTCTCCGACGAGCTCGCCTCTCTCCAATACCAGGTACCCGTTTATAAGTACGTGGTAGGGTGCTCCGTAGAGCTCAACACCCTCCCAGGGATTCCACTCAACTTTGTGGTGGTGTGTTCTAGCAGAGATAACTCTAGCTCTCCTAGTCTCGAGCACGACTATATCAGCGTGTGAGCCGATAAGCAGAGAGCCTTTCACGGGGTATATTCCGAGTATCTTCGCCGGGTTCTCGGCTACAACCTCTACTAGCTTCCTGAGCGAGATCCTGCCCTGCATAAAGCCGTGAGTGTAGAGTAGCGGGACCATTACTTCTAGGCTGGGAACACCACTCCACACACTCCACACACTGCCCGTTTTTTTACTCAGCGGTGCCGGCGCGTTGTCGCTGGCCAGGACGTCTATTACTCCCTCGGCGAGGCCCCTCCACAGCGCCTCTCTGTCCTCCACGTCTTTTAGAGTAGGGGCAACTTTGATCAGGTTGCCTAGTCTCTCGGCGTCTCTCTTCGTGAAGTACAAGTGGTGGGGCGTCACCTCAGCAGTGATTTTGACACCTCTCTCCTTGAGGTACTTCACGGCTTCAACACCCTCTTTACTCGACAAGTGAGCTATGTGCACTCTAGCACTTATCTCGGCCGCGTAGAATCCTGCTCTCATAATTGCAGCTGCCTCTGCGTACCCACTTCTACTCTCGTGGTAGGCTAAGGGGTCCTCTCTACTTCTCAGAGAGTCTTCTCGAAAAGCTATTAGCGCCTCATCCTCTGCGTGAAAAACAGCCACAGCGTTGTGCTCGGCAATGAGCCTGAGTGCCCTGGGAATAGCCTCGCTCTTAATCATGAATGGCCTGCATGTAAAGAACTTGTAGGTCACTACTCCGTGCTTCACGAGATCTCTAATAGAGTGGTAGTTCTTATCGTTAATAAACCCCCCTGTCACGCCGTAGTTGACGTAGCTGGACCTCGCCGCCTCGCTAATTTTCAGCTTCACGGCTTCTACACTGTCGACACTGACTCTGAGCGGCATATCAATAAGCGTTGTCACACCCCCGTATAGCGCTGCCAGACTACCGCTTCTCCAGTCCTCGTGATCGGTGTGCTCGGGGTCATACACGTGAGCGTGAATGTCAATACCACCGGGTATGGCGAGAAGCCCCTCACAGTCGAGAACCAGGTCCGCTGTGTTCTCTTTCTTAGATATTGAGGTCACTACGCCGTTCTCGACGAGAATAGACCCCTCAACAACGTCTCCGTGCCAGTAGACCTTGACATTTCTAAGTAGAATAGAGGACACGTGTTAACACCACGTACTAGTCTAGGAGTGCTCGGGGAAACTACTCAATGTAGAGTGCTGGTTTTAACGGCAGTGCGCGCTCAGCTCTCGGAATATTCCTGTGCCTCGCCTCCTCCTCCCAGAGCACCTGAACATTAAGTCCGAGTTTACTCTCCAAATACTCTCTGAGAGCCACGAGAACCTCGTACTCGCGCTTACTAGTAGTCTTGGCTATTTTCTCGAGCTCGGATTTGTCCATTTTCTTGTAGGTGTTAAAGGCATCAACAATCTCCACTTCGCGCCCCCTTAGCCCGTACTTAGACCTCATGGTCCCGATCACTGCTCTTAGCTCAAGACCGCTCAGCACTAGTCTTGCTATTTCACGCTTCCATTCTGGTGCCACTATAATGTAGACTCTACTAACAGGCTTCTTCAAGAGCCCTACAATCTCCCTTATATCCGAGGTAATGCGCTCAACATCGTCAACTAGAATTACCAGGTCCTCCTCAAACCCCCTGATCTCGGGCCACGAGGATAGTGAGAGAAACTCCTTGCCACCAAGCCAGCTGTTAATCTCCTCTGTTAAGTGCGGAATTACCGGGTTTAACAGAGTAATCCACTCTCTGAGTATCTCTTTTACTCCACAGACATAGTCAGGCCCCTTGAAGTCCCTGTACTTGTCTACTAGTGCCAGCATGTCGAAAAACGCGTGTTGAATGTACTTTCTGATCTCCATGTTCTCGAGCATAGTCGTGCTCTTCTCCACGATATCGGCGAATTTGCTCTTAAACCACTTAGTAAACAGGTCTTCATTTCTTCTCTCAGTGCACACGGCTTCCACTGCTTGCTTAGCGATATTAGTGAACTTCACGAGGCTGTCTAGTACTCGTGAAACCTCAACTTCGCGCCAGTCGAGAACGCTGTCCAGCTCAGCTGCCCAAGCAATGTACAGTCTGAAGAGGTCCGCCGAGTACATTGTGACTATGTGTCTTAGTGGTATGACATTACCCTTACTCTTGGACATCTTAGCTCCTTCTCTAATAACTGTCTCGTTTAGTGAAATTACTCGTGGCCAGTACTCTCTCGGGAACAGCGCTATGTGGTGTAGTATGTAGAAAGTTAAGTGATTTGATATATGTGGTATACCCGTGTGTCTCTGGTCAACTGGGTACCAGTAAGTGAACTCGCGCCTCATCTCCTCGAGGACTTCTACTGGTATACCACTCTTCGCAGAGACCTCCCTCACATCACCCTGACCAAGGAACACGTAGTCGAAGACATCTGGTATGAGCATTTCCGGCTGAATACCCCGCTCCCTAATAATATGTGCTATAGTGTAGAAAGCCATGTAGATTGTTGAGTCACTTAAACTCTCAATAATCCACTCCGAGTCCCACGGCAACTTAGTCCCGATACCACGCTTCCTTGCACAGGGTCTCTTGTCAAGCCAGTCCAGCACATCTAGGAAC
>Ga0105154_1000332_pt1 | contig 21329 bp, 15 predicted proteins | sample SSWtaG_FD_89672 | JGI IMG/M metagenome (GOLD analysis project Ga0105154, IMG submission 89672) | Hot spring microbial communities from Sandy's Spring West, USA to study Microbial Dark Matter (Phase II) - SSWsed_matched | ecosystem: Environmental > Aquatic > Thermal springs > Hot (42-90C) >... | reverse complement strand
TATCAACCACCAAGACCGTCCTCTCGAGGTCTACGTTTTTAGATAAGTAGTCGAGGTCTATCACTCTGTTCATGGGGTTCGTCGTCGCCTCCGTAAAGATCATCGATGTATTCCTGTCTACGGCCTCGGCGATGGCTTCTGCCAAAGGCCACACCTTCTCCACCTTTAAGTTCATTTTCATGGCGAGGTTATTGAGTAGAACGAACGTCGAGCTATAGAGCTCCATTGGGACCACTATCCTGTCGCCCGGCTTTAAGTGCCACAAAAGTAGCATTGATATGGCGGTCATGCCGCTATTGAATGCGAGGGCGTCTTCCACGCCTTCGAGCTTGCTGACGACTTTCTCGAGGGCTCTAGTTGTGGGGGTTTTCCTCTCTGCCATACCTCAGGTAATTGCCTCTATCAACAAACGTGGCCAGTCCGAGCTCGCAGTCTATGTACTCGTAAATGACGCTCATGCATATCGGCAGGATGTGGGAGCCTAGGGGTCCCTATACTCGCGCCGTGTATGGAGCTTGTAGAAGGCCTTGCCAAGCTACATCACCCGTAACGCTCGTGCTAAATTACCCGCTGTAATTTGTATAAATTTATATCGATGATTACTAATAGTAATTGGGCCATCCCTTCAGCCATGCGACGAGTTTGTGCGCGACGCTACTCGAAGCAAGGAGTTACGACTCTCTCGTAGTTATAAATGCTACGGTTAAGATCATGTGCCTATCCGTTATGACCTCTAAGCCAGCTTCTTTACAAGGTACGTGTGCATGACTATGTTTAAAGGTGAACGGCTATTCGACGTTTACTACTTCTGTTATTCTTAAACTTTCGTCTATGGCTGACTTTAAATCTATTTTCCCTCGAGTTTTTCTATGAAATTTGAGTCGGCCTTTGTTACTGGATGTTTCGTAAGTAAGAGGGTGCAACATTTTGTCAGTTCAATTATCTCGTTTTTATCATAAGTTAGTAACGGTCTAAGGATCGGCAACGAGGTTGCCTGACTTATCGCGATTATGTTCTCGAGCGTTTGAGAGGAAACTTGTTCAAGGCCCTCTCCAGTCTCAAGAGGGTTCTGAGCGCGCCTGAGGCACCGTCACTACGGGAGTTATTTTATCTTGTACTCATCGAAATGTCGAGGATTGGGGCCATGTTAACGAAACCGAACTCATGTACTTAAGCACCATCATTAAGTTGTAACCCAAAATTGTAGTTACCCATGCTAAAGGGATAAGCTTTATAGTTTTATATCCTAAATAGAATCTGTAACCACTTCGTGAGAGCAAGGAGGTAGAGTTGCTTGAGGTTGCTTGAGGTTGACAACGTTACTAAGCGTTTTGGAGGACTGGTAGCTCTAAGGAACGTAAGCCTCTTCGTCAATAAAGGCGAGATAGTCGGCTTGATAGGCCCAAACGGAGCGGGCAAGACTACGCTTTTTAACGTGATAGCTGGCACGTACAAGCCCGAAGAGGGATCAGTGAGGTTTGAGGGCAGGGACATAACTGGCTGGCCGCCGCACAAGATTTGTAAATTGGGGATTGCCAGAACATTTCAAACGCCAAAGCCGTTCCCAAACATGACAGTATACGAGAATGTCTTGACCGGCTACCTCTTCAGCGGCGCTCGAAAAGAAGTAGCGGAAGTAGGACAGGAGATAACGTCAATATTGAAGAAGCTAGGGCTGGAGGCGAAGAGGGACGTGACGGCCTCGAGGCTGACGATTTATGAGCAGAGGATGCTCGAGATAGCGAGGTCCCTTGCTATGAAGCCGAAGCTTATCTTATTAGACGAGGTGTTGGCAGGGCTTAACCCAACGGAAACGAAGCAAGCGATAAACATCATTAGAGAGTTGCGCTCTAAAGACGGGATGACGATAGTCATGATCGAGCACAACATGCGAGCCGTGATGGGCGTCTCCGATAGGGTGGTAGTGCTTCATCACGGAGAGAAGCTAGCAGAGGGGAAGCCGCAAGAAGTAGCAAACGACCCTGAAGTAATTAGGGTATACTTGGGTGAGGCCTATGCTTGAAGTAAGAGAAGTTGACGTCTACCGCGGGCCCGTCCAAGTGCTCTGGAGCGTTTCCTTAGACGTCAATAAAGGCGAGATAGTCGGCTTGATAGGCCCAAACGGAGCGGGCAAGACCACTCTCTTAAGCACGATAGCTGGTATATTGAAGCCAGCGCGTGGGACCATAAAGTTCAAGGGCGTCGACATAACCAAGCTCCCGCCCTATAAAATAGCCAGCAATGGGATAGCGCTCGTACCCGAAGACAGAAAGCTCTTCGGAACCATGACCGTCAAGGAGAACTTACTGATGGGCGCTTATAACATAAGGGACAAGAGGGTTAAAGAGGAGAGGTTGAAAATGGTCTACGAGCTATTTCCGAGGTTAAAGGAGAGGGAGGGACAACTGGCCATGACGCTCAGCGGAGGAGAGCAGAGGATGCTTGCGATAGCTAGGGGCTTGATGTCGAACCCAGAATTGCTAATGCTTGACGAGCCTTCTCAGGGCCTTGCTCCCATAATTGTCCTCGAGATATTCAAAGTAATTGGAAAGTTGAAGGAGAGGGGCCTCAGCATATTGCTGGCAGAGCAGAACGTCCACCTCGCCTTGAAAATGGCAGACAGAGCCTACGTCTTAGAGACGGGCAAGGTAGTGTTGCAGGGGACAGGTAAAGAGCTTCTCGAGGACGAACGTATTAAAAAAGCGTACCTGGGCTTTTAGTTTTCTATTTTGCCGAATTTTTTGCGTCACATTGGTAGTTGCTTTGTCCATTGTTTAGAGGGCTGTGGTTAAGGTTTGCGGCCCTTCACAGGTCAAGCCGAAGACGTAGGAGCCATAAGTTCTATGAACAAATGAGAAAGCCTCATGCAGGCCTGCCCGGGAGCCTTCGAAGCCTTCCAGTTACGCCTTCTGGCAACGTAAGTATGATGATTATCATTATCGAACCTAAGATCAACATGAAATAGTCTTTGAAAGTTGTCAGGAGATACTCCTCGAGGAGCGAGAGCACAATAGCCCCCACTAGAGGGCCAAAGAACGTTTCGACGCCCCCGAACAGAGTCATTATGGCGGGCATGAACGAGTAAAGGGGGTTGAATGCTATTCCAGGGTCGATGTAGCCCCACCTGGGGGCAAAGGAGGCACCCAGTAAACCCATGAAAGCACCGCTCAAAGCAAAGCCGATGATCTTGTAGAGAGTAGTATTGACGCCTATGTGCACGGCCGTATCCTCGCTTTCTCCTATCGTCCTCAAGGCAAGGCCTAGTTTGGTCCTCCTCAAGAAGATAGTTGAGATCAAAATTATGAAACTGATGGCCAAAACGTAGTGATAGACGTCCATGGTGATTATGAACCTACCCCTAGTTCCAGTGACCTTCATTTCCAAAAACACTATCGTGTTATTTAAAAGCTCTGCTAGGCCAAAGGTGAATACGGCAAAGTACATTCCCTTTAGCCTCAGGGTTACGGCACCAACGCCCAACGCGAGGGCGAAGGAGATAGCATAGGCCAAGAGCAGAATTAAGGGGAACGGCATGGACCTCTGAAAGATTGCTGTGATGTAGACACCTACGCCGAAGAATGCCGCAGAGCCCAGAGATATGTACTTAGTGTTCCCACAGAAGAAGTGCCAACTCACTGCCATTCCAATCCACAATAAAACGCTCGACAGCAAAGACACAAGATAAGGCGGGAGAAAGAGCGGGGCACATGCTAGCACAGCAATTGCAACCACTAAGCAACACGCCGCGATCCATGTTCTCTCCCAAGGACGAGCAGGCATGCATACATCACCTTGCGAAGAGCCCTCGAGGTTTCACCAAGAGTATAATTATTAAGACAGCGTATATCACGACCAGCATCAAGGCCGAGTGTATAATTCTCAAAGTTATGTAGGCGATGTAGCCGATGATGAAACCCCCCACTATATTTCCCTTGAAGCTACCAATACCAGCCAATATCACGAGGACCAACGCGATGAGCGTGTATTGGGAGCCCATGAACGGGCTTATTGTCGAGTACATGCTTATTAATGTGCCAGCAAAAGCACTAAGCACTACGCTTAGGCTGAATGACAGAGCATAGACGTTATAGACGTTGACCCCGACAATCTGAGCGCCCTCGGAGTGGTCCGCCGTGGCCCTCATGGCCAACCCGGTCTTGGTAAACTTTAAGTAGAGATACAATAAGACGTTAATTACTATAGACATGATGGCCATCAGGATTCTGTTGGACTCGAATAATACCCCCGCGATGTTTATTGTCCCAAAAGACGGAGCGCTATACCCCCTATAGTTTGCCGTCCACATAACTATGGCCAAGTTCTGGACGACGAACGAGAGGCCGAAACACAAAAGGAGGGACCTGGATTCCACTTCTTCAGGGCTTTTGGACTGTTTTATTGCCCTTCGAAGCATTATTATGTAAACAAGGTAGCCTATCACAAATATCAACGGTCCGACTACCGCCAAAGAGGCAAAGGGGTTTATGCCGAATAACGTGAAACAAAAGTACGTTATGTAGGCACCCAACATCAAGAAATCTCCGTGCGCCACGTTGAGTATCCTAGTAACACCGTATTGCAAGTTGAGGCCGACGGCTATCAGTGAGTATATGGCTCCCAAGATCGCTCCTCCGATGGCTATGTCCACGACAAGACTCAGGCTCATGACATCATGCCCCCTCACTATTGTCTCGAGCACTTTATAACCTTTTTTAACCTAGGCAAAGGGTTCTTATCCCCGTGGCAAGGGAGGTTGAGTGAGTGCCAAGATTATGCATTTCAACCTCTACCTGCGGCTTTCTCGAGGACTCGAGAAAATTCCTTCCTTCCCTCGATTTATAAGCCTTACCTTTCAAAGGACATAGGGATCATGACCTAAGCTCTTAAAGGAGGGGCGGAGCCGACTTCGTAGCCCCTTCAAGCATAATGGATGGGCATGTCGTGGCCATAAGTGAGACCATAGCTCGAGGTCGAAGAGGTGCTAAGAAGACCATTTTAAAACTAAGAAGACGCGTGATATTTGAGTTTTGTGGGATAAACATTAAGGCCAACACTCCTTTTCAAGTCAAGATACCCTCTTGCAAAGATCGCAGAGCTACCTCGATGACTCAAGCGCCTAGCATCTTCTTTGTTAAGACGAGGAGACTTTGCGAGAGGTCAGTCCTCGTACCCTTGAGATTCCTCGCTCGGCTAATGCGCACTTAGCCATGTCTCGGATCACGTGATAGCATTACGTGCTTGTCGATAATCCACAACAAAAAAGAAAAGATCGAATTCCTCTAAGCTGGAGCGTGAGCGTGTCACTTTGGCCATGGAGGCTTGTAGATCGGAGGAGAAGAAGCGACTTCCAGCGGCCACACGACTTCGTCGATAACGTCGCCTTGCCATTGACCGATGAAGCCCTGACGCGGAAAGTCTAGGTAGTCACCTGGCAGGAACCTCGCCGGCCCCAATAAGGTGTTGAACGTCTCTGTGGCCAGCGCATTCCTAACCTTTTCCCTGTCTAAGCCATACTTCTCTATCGCCTGGAGCAACATCTCATATGCTGCGTACTGCCTCATTTCGCCGTTAGGTGGATATGTCCCCGAATAGTTGTACCATCGTTCATAAAACCTCATGAACTTCGGATCGTCTTTAAAGCACCGAGCTCCATGGTAGTGCGATATCCCCTTCATAACTTCGGGGCCAAAGATGTCCACGGTTAGCGCAGGGAAGATGGCACCTGGGCCGTCCACCCATATCTTCGGGCTAAACCCTAGCTCCATGCATTGTTTGATGAGCAGTATACCATCGTCTGGATAGGCGCAAGCGACCAGCGTATCTATTTTCGCATCGATCAACTTCTTTATGAGCGGTGATAAGTCCGTGACTCCCATTGGGTAGCTTTCATATATCAGCGGGATCTTACCTTTGGCATATAGCGCGCTATAGATAGCGCCTCCGTTTTCTATGCCGTGCAGATCATTTATGTATATTATTGCTATTCGATCGGCTTTCAGGTACTCTAGGTAATCTGCCACGTGCTTTCCTAGGACGTGAGATTGAGGCAGGACTAAGAATGTGTACTTGAGCTTGCCAGCCTTTACGTCTGATGCTAGTTGTTGGCTTTGGCCGGCGAACACTATCAGAGGGTGCTTATATTTCTCGGCAAGAGGCACAATAGCAAAGTTGAAAGCCGTACTCCAAGTACCAACTATAAAGTCCACCTTGTCTTCGACTATGAGCTTTTCGTATTGCCTCATCAAGGTCTCTATATCGCTCTTACAATCGTATATCACCAGCTCTATGGGCAATCGCTTACCGTATTCGGGCACGTAAACGCCTCCCTTTGCATTGTAGTCGTCGGCTATCATTTTAAGACATGGCGGGATCTCTATCGTGCATCCAGCAGCTAAGATGCCGCTGAGAGGCAACGATGCACCTATCTTCACGCTACTTTTAGGCGGAAGAGGAGGTTGTGCGGGCGCAGTAGAGGTGTACCAGTATACAAGCCCGGCCACCACCGCAATGATCACTATTACCATAGCTACGGCTACTACCGCTACTTTGCTCACACCCTTTTTATCAAGTCGGCATGCCATGACCTAGAACGCCTCGTGTTATTAGTAACGTTTTTTCGTTTGCTTTTAAGCCTTACGATCGAAGTTTGAGTACTTGGTCGTGAAGAACGATCGAAATCCTTATATATCGTGTGCAAAATCATACCTTTTGATGGCCTATGCCATTTAAGGTAAAAGCCACCTTGATAGCCTTCCTAGGCGACGTGGAGAAGTACCCATGCCAGTTCGGGCACAAAATCGGCGACGAAGTGATCCTCGACGGTGAAAGGCTTATTGGAAGGGTGTGTCCCGACGTCCTGCCAAACTTGCTCCCCAAGCTCATTGCGCTGAGATATGCCGGGCCTCGATACAGAGACCCATTATACTACGCTCCCTTCTGGTACGCTGGCACTTTCAAGCTAGATCCCTCCATGAAGAAATACGATGGTTGCGGGCTTAGGCCTCGAAAGGAGAGCATCTCAGAGCCCCCATATCACATGGCGAACCTCTTAGACCCGAACGCCTTCAAATACCCCTATCCAAAAGAAAGAATCGTGCTCAAAGACGTGACGGCGATGTGTCCAGACCCTCGGACTGCTGCGCTATTCAAGCTGGAGGCATTCGACCTGAGCGATAACGGATACGACGTCTCCTTCTTTAGGAGACAAATGGTGTTGCTGGACAAAGTACTCAAAAAGCCGGGCATTAGACTCGACACGTTGTTAAATGAGTTTACCGAGTTCGAAAGAGAGGACGTCTATCCGCCACTAAATCCAGTTCTCCTCGAAGTGCTAGCAGAGGAGCTTGAATTGATGGGCTATTTAGAAATCCGAGACGGACGAGCCTACGTCACCGAGAAAGGAGTGAAAAAGCTAAGCGATTTCAAGGCGAGTATCCCTCGCGAGGAGAGAACGTTACTGTTTGGAGAGTGACGGGCGAACCTCAAGGTTCTAGGGATTCCAACGGGGCTTCCTACGCCTTTCAAGTCAAGCGAACCGCGCGTGCGTTTTTGATGCCTTCACTAAAGTTTTCCCCTTATTTCTTAAGTAACGGGTTTCATTGGTTCTTTCTGATCATTAGGGATCCTGCTCTTAATTTTGTATATATCTTCATAACAGGGAATTAGACCCTTTACGGCTTCCCCCCTTCGTGCTAAGCTAAGGTCGCCTTCAGGAGGCGGAAAGTAATATCAAAGGCCTACGAGGCCCAATGATGACCGTCAAGGAGCGTTAAGCCAATTGCGAAGAGATAATGGCCTTGAAGCTACACAAGTTCTCCTAAGGTATCGAATTACGATCTATGCTAGTTTCATCTGCCGTCGATGCCGTGAAAGACTACAAACTTTAAAGGCTACCTCAAACCTCCGTCTTTAGGGTCACGCTATTAAGGGGCGGCGTAATTCTAATAAGAAGACTAGAGGGCCAAGATAACTTCAGTACCTCTGAGGCGTTGGAGGGCGACATTATGGATAAAACTGCCACTGAGTATGGAAGCAAGCCTATCGAAGCCGATAGCGTTCTGATTAATGGTAAAATCATAACGATGGACTGTCGTGATTCGATAGTAGAGGCCGTGGCCATTAAAGACGGAAAGATCATCGGGGTCGGATCAAACGACGAAATAAGGAAGTTTATTGGTCGCAAGACTAAAGTGATAGATTTGAAAGGGCTGACAGCAACACCAGGGCTTATAGACTCTCACAATCACTTTCCGGGTGCAAGCTCACTTTACGTTTTAAACTTAAACTACCCGTATGTTAAGAGCATAGCAGATATTGTAGAGATGATTAAAGAAAGAGTTAGGATGCTCAAGCCTGGAGAATGGATTCTAGGAAGCGGATGGGATGAGGAGAAGCTGGCAGAAAAAAGGTACATTTATGCTTCAGACCTTGACCCAGTGACGCCCAATAACCCTGTATGGCTTATGCACTCATCGCTTCACATGGGTGTGGCGAATACTTATGCGCTTAGACTAGCTAAGATAACTCGAGACACTCCGGATCCGCCGGGAGGAGTTATCGATAGGGGGCCCGATGGCTCTCCCACAGGCCTGCTCAAGGAGAGCCCTGCCATGGACTTGGTCAGAAGGTTGATACCTCCATTCACTGAAGAACAAGAGCTAAGAGGCCTCAAATATACGTGTGAGCAACTAAACAAAGAAGGGATAACTGCAGTCATCGATCCCGGAATAGGCTTTCTCGAGGGAGTTGAGGGAGGGGACGTCACTAAGTGGAACCGCTATAAAAAGTTGCTTGAAGAAGGCGCCCTCACGATAAGGATTTTTGTCCTTTGGCCTTCAGGGCGTAACGAAAAAGAGGCGCAAGAACTCATCAACAGACTGAAGATGCTTCCGTCAACGAACGAAGCGGATATGCTCATTTCAGGGGGCATCAAAATGTTCTTAGATGGCGTGCCCGGCACGGCATGGATGTATGAAGAGTGGAACAAAAACTTCTACGAGAAAGATGCAGGGAATTACGGGTCTACGGTGATCGATCCTGAAGTCTTTCGTCGCTTGGTAAAAATGTATCACAATGCTGGGCTACATATAGAGGTGCATGCCGTAGGCGATAGAGCAATAGACTGGGTCCTCCAGTGCTACATAGAGGCTTTATGGGAGAAGCCCGTCAAGGGGTTACGTCACGGCATTATACATGCAGACGTGCCAAGCGACCGGGCCCTTGAATGGATGGCAGTACTGCAGAAAAGCTTTGACTGCGGGTACGTCTACGTCCAACCTGTTCTCATGTGGTGGCTTGGCGACTTCAGCGCCAGTCGTTATGGCCCTCAAAGATCTTTAAGGTATTGTCCATTAAAAAGTTACCTTGAAAAGGGCATAATATGGGGGTCGGGCTCTGACTACCCAGTTAACCCCCCCTCTCCTGGAATTGGCCTTTGGGCATCTATAACTCGACGGCCTATGCTCGGTAAATACGGTGAATACGTGTTCGGCAAAGAGCAGGCTATCGATGTTCGCTCCGCTCTGCGCTCATATACCATATGGAACGCTTACTTGATGTTCATGGAAAAGAAGATAGGGTCCATCGAAGTAGGAAAGTATGCTGATATCGCGGTATGGGACAAGGATATACTCACGATTCCAGTAGATGAGTTAAAGAACCTCAAGTGCCTAATGACCATATTCAATGGTAAGATCGTTTATAGAGCGCCTGAAGCGCCTATAGAGGTACGCGAAGCGTCAAATTGACCCGATAGCTAATGGCCCGTGAGTGATCTCTACGAGGTCTGTTGAATCCAGAGTTGTGCCAAAAGCTTTTTAACTGGTCGATCTAGACGATGTTATTAAATCCATCAAATTCACAAGCCATGAAGTGCTTTATTGTAAACGAGCTTGCGAGGTGTGTGCATGCGACGTTTTGTGCACGTCGTAGACATGAATATTGTAAAAAGCTTAAGGACTTAAAAAACGTCATAACCGGTCTCGACGAGCCCTTCCAGCGAGTATTTTCCAGGGCATACTAGCATGAATATGATGGGTCTGTTAGCGCGCTGGGTTATCAGGGGCGTGTGAGGGATCCATGGACGCGGTATCGTTACAACAGCTGGCCTGTCGATCACGTACACCTCACGCTCGGATCCGAACCAGAACTCCAGAGAGGCTCCGAGGTCGTATATCCTCTGAGAGTCCGTGCTCAGCATTATCAGTAGCTCGGGCTCTGGGTGTACGTGGGCGTATCTCGTCGACATCCATACTCCAGAGTCTTTTGCGAACTCCCATGAGAAGCAAATTTTTACGCCCTCGAGATCCTCAGGTTGCATTAGAATCGACTGATATGCCTCTCCAGGGCCTATGGCCCTGAGATCCATGACCCCTCTTTCATCTATCGTGATTGGAGCTAATTTTCTAAACTCCTCATACGCGCTCCTCGAAGTTGTCAACTTCTTAACAAGTCTAGAGTACTTGGATCCCTTGGAAGGCTCCCTCTTGACCTCCCTAAAGTCGACGACACACGAAGGCGAGTCGCCCAGCATCACATGAACTATTGGCGCGTCGAGCCTGCGAACTCTAACCTGCCCGTGTGGCGTACCCTTGGGGATGACCACGACGGTGGGCTTGTCGAAGCTATACTCCTCGCGCTCCTCGCCTATGATTATTGACACTTCGCCCCTTAGATCCGTGATATCATCGGTATTAGTGCCAGCGAATATCAACAATTCATCATATGGATGGGACGTCATGACGTTATCGTCGACCGGGTGGAGAGAGCAAGGCTTCGTTAAGTAGGTTATGTAGAAGTGGCCCGGGTAACCCTCCAGGTCTTTAGATTCCATAAAGAACGATGATACATCGGAGGGAACCAAGTTAAAGGGTACTGGACGTACGGTCAAAGGCTTTACGAGGTTTCTATACTTATACATAGTTGTCACCTTTCAACCTTTTACGCATTATTTTACTTTAAATTTTTACTTTAAATTTTTGCACGCGAAAACGTCGCACAGTTAAGAGCTGGCTTCGTCGAGCTCACTCAACAAGAAGAGCCAACAGATGACTGTAGGCCACTACGTCAGCGAGTAAAAGGACTGATCCAGCCGTCGTGGTCATTTGTCGTGATAATGCTTGGGGGCGCTGGTAAAGACACTCCAAGAAAGCCTATTCCCTGTTAAGGGATCCGAGGCCGTTCAAGATGGGAGGGCCTTTCAAGGCGCCGATATTGGCAATCGTGGGGGACATGTAATAATATGGTGAGGGTCAAGCTACAGACCATTAATTGATGAGTCCTCGACGAGGGCAATTCACGAAGACGTAGCCGCCTAAGCCCCGCGCAGGGTGAGCCTCAGACAGGTGTTCATCTTTCCCCGGCTCCATTGACATTATGAGTTGATGAACCTTGAACCATTTTAAGCCCATGTCGGCTTGACTTCTGCCCGCATGAACGTCACTATGCTCAACGTTAGAACTATGATGAAGATGGCCATTAGTGCCGAGAACGATGGCCAAGCTAAGACGATACTCAAGTCCAGACTAAGGGGTTGTGGGGTTGGAAGATCTTGGGCGTAGTAGTAGAAAATGCTCAGGGATCTTATCTCCGGGTTTAGTAAGGCACTCGCAGCCTCCGCGTACAGTGTAAACGGGCTTATCCTCGAGAGAGCCTCCCTAATCTCGAAGTATTGCACATACGCGGCGAGCGGCGGGCTCGGGAAATGATATCTCAGACCTGCAAGCTCCGTCGCTATGATGTCTACAATCCAGTAGACGAATATCGTAAAGAAGATCCATAGCGAAATGCAGGCCAACGCCGAAGTCGTCGCTCTCCTGAAGATTATTGAGAACAAAAGCCCTACCCCGAACCAGAGCCCGACGTACAAGAAGGACGCGAGAACGAAGTATATTATTCGAAAAGCTCCCTCTATGCCCGGTCCAAAGCCAGCAATCAACATTACGAAGCCCACGACCAAGCTAGTTGCACAAGATATCAATAGCAGTATTATGAGGAGGCCAGCCACGATTTTTCCAGTGATGATGTTGTCCCTACGTATAGGGTTTGAGAGCATTTTCAACATCGAGCCACTCGCGACCTCCCTGTTGATGGAGTCAAAGCTAAGGGCTATGCCGATTATGGGGCCGAAGAGGCCCACGAAATACACAAAGGACGGTAGCGGGGCCTCGCCCGTGCCCGATAGCAGTCTTAAGAACGTTATCGCCTGCTCGGCCTCCCTAATCCTCGCTTGAGCAACGGACTGGACGCCGAAGTATGCTGTTGCTAGCCCAGACAAGAGTATAAGCATGAATATCAAGGGAAACCTTTTGCTACTTAAGTGCTCCGCCACCTCCTTCCTTACTATAGATCTAACTCCCACTCACGTACCCTCCCCGACGTACCTCGCATATACTCTCTCCAAGCTCGGTGTAAACTTCATCCCGAGTACTTTCCTAATATTCCCCGACATAACCCTTAGCACCTCTTCCCTGACGTCCCCGCTAGTTACTATTACGATCTTGTTCCCGTGTCGCTCAACGCTCTTGACAACTCGAAGCTCGAGAATCTTGGATATTAGATCTTCATCGACCTCCGTTAACTCTAGCTCGATCACGTTCTCCTCCTTCGTCAAGGAACTGACGCTTCCCACTCGCACAATCTCCCCTCTAGTCATTATCGCAATCCTATCGCTATACTTCTCGACGTGGTGTAGAAGGTGAGACGACATTAGGACGGTTATCCCCTCCTCCCTCGTCAAGGTTTTGAGCAGGGACAATATTTCCTCTGAGCCTGTTGGGTCGACGCCCGCTGTCGGCTCATCCAATATCAAGACCTTGGGGTCCTTTATTAGGGCATCTGCTATTGCCAATCGTTGCTTCATACCCTTAGAGAACTTGCCCACCTTCTCGTCAGCCCACTCCAGAAGCCCGACCTTCTCAAGGAGTTCCTTTATCTTCTTCTCTCTAACGCCTTTCGGTACGCCATTTAGGTCCGCTGTAAAGGTAAGGTTCTCCCTTGCCGTTAGGTCGTCGTATAGGCCGGGGGCCTCTGGAACGAAACCCACCCTCTTCCTAACTTCGATGGGGTGAGTTATCACGTTATAGCCACAAACCCAAGCACTTCCAGATGTGGGGCGAGTTAGGCCGAGGAACATTAAGAACGTCGTCGTCTTGCCAGCTCCGTTGGGGCCCAGTAAGCAGAAGAACTCTCCTTCATATACCTCGAGGTTTAAGTTCTTGACCGCGACTAAGTCTCCGTATTTCTTGGTAAGGTTAACGGCCTTTATTACCACATCCTTCTCGCTCATAGCCTACCATATCTCCAGAACACGAAGACTAGCGCGAAGATCGCGCCGATTATTACTATCACGCCCACTATCCCCCAATATGTAGCCTTCGTTACCGTGATCCTCAACGTGATCTCGTGAGAGGCCTCTAAACTCCAAGCGCGCACGTCAATGGAATAGTCACCCGCTATCGCTCCGGGCGGAGGCTCTAAGTAGAGGACGGCGGTAGCCCTCTCCCCCGCCGGTAATCCGGTTATCTTGTCTGGGAGGACGTCGGCCTTCCAACCACTTGGAGCGTAAGAGTAGAGGCTTATATCTCGTAGCGGCAGAGTCCCTGTGTTTTCGATTATGAGGGGTATTTCTACAGTCTTTCCTGCTTCAACGTTATAGCTCAGGAGAGCCCCCTCAGTTTTGATGGTTATCTTCGCCGTCCCAGTGACTATGGCCCTGAACTCGAGCTTCTCGCGTATGCCCTCAGAGGGCTCCGATACCATGACAGTCACAGAGTAAGTGCCTGGCTTGACGTTCTCGGGACACCAAACGTCTAGGGTCACCCCCCAATGCGTGGAGCGAGCTCTAACAGTGACGTCGGAGATGACCCTGGTCTCGTAAGGCGAGGGCTTAAAACCTAAGTTTTGCCAGCCCTCTGGCACCTCTGCTGACAGCCCGAGTGTTAGGTCCCTGTAGTAGTTATTCTTGATGTCGAATCTGAACGAAAACACGGAGCCGGGGGAGCCCGTGATCTCCCTAGACGTCGTTGTGACCTCTATGCCCGCGCTCGGCTTGATTATTACGACTTCTATCCTCAGGGCATTTGACTTTACTTCGCCGCTTAGCGCAGTGACCACGACGTCGTAGCTCCCAGCAGTCACGTGGGGGCTCGGCTCAATGGTCAAGGTCAAGTTCATTGACTCGCGTCCTCTTAAAAAGATCTTCGAGACTCCGTAGTCTCCGTATAAAAGACTGCAAACCCAGTCCTTCGGATGAGAGATGTCGAAAGACACCTCTCGAGCCTCGTTCAATAGGTTGGTGACGATCAAAGGAATTGAAAACTTCTTGGGCTCAGACTTAATGCCCAAGATGGGGCTGTAAACCACTAGATCACTAGACCCTTGCGCTAGAGGCATGCCACCAATCATTAGGGCGAAAGCTAGTAGTGCTATGAATGATTGAGTAGGCCTCTTAACGGCGCCCCTCATAGTGATCCCTTACTTTAGGGGAGTTCTTTCAAATAAGTATTACCCACCAAGAAAAATACGCAGGAACAGCTCAAGTTAATGATGACTTCTTCGATCTCTCTTGATCGATCAAGAAAAGAACGTGTAAAGGTTCCGAAACCCTTTAGGGTTCTCTGTCAGCTCGCGCTCGTGGTTTTTCACGCTTTCCATTCCGAGGGCCTTCAGATATCTTATGGTAGCTACTAAGCCTATAGTCCTGCGTATGTCGGGAGCTCCGGCCTCAAACTTCCGTGACAAGTCATTCTACGATACTTTGCACCTATGTGTCTTCGGGTCGAAGGAGACCTCCTTGATCATCTCCCGCCTCCACGAAGGGTCTCCAGCTTTTCAAGAATCTCCCTTTTACCATAGAGGACGCCTTTTCCCGTAGGCCCCAGCATCTTGTGCCCGGAGGACGCCATGAAGTCGCAACCTAAGTCTTCGACGTTTATCGGCATGTGAGAGACTGATTGAGCTCCGTCCACTAGCACTAAAGCCCCATTTTCGTGGGCTAGCTTGGCTACGGCCTTCACGTCATTTATCACGCCTGTCACGTTCGAGGCGTGGGTTATGCAGACAAGCTTCACTTTCGGCGACAGCATCTCCTTTAAAGATTCTTGGTCGCTTTTACTCACATTCATGCGCGAACCTTTAACTATGGCGGTAATAGTCTTCGTCAACGACCTCACAGCTCTTTGCTTTACTTCTCAGTTGCTCTTCAATTCTACGCACTTTCCGCGTCTGGCGAAGTCCATGACGCTGAAAACCAAAGAATAAAAGGATTAAAGGCTAGGGGGACCAAGGACCTGTCAAGCCGAGTTCACGAAGCTTGTTCTCAGAGGGTATACCCGTATCGACGTGCCAACCCCTTAGCTTGTAGTACCGGTCCAGCATTTTGTCGATGAGCTCCCTTGTCAAGATCTTTCCACTCGTGGGACCTTTGGTGTGCGCTTGCTCCATCAACCTCTTGGGGAGGTAATCGTCTCTCCTAGTAATGCCCTCGCGCGCGTTGAAGACCCTTGTCAGGTTTATCAAGCGCTCTCCAACGAGTAGGAACTTCTTCTCGTCGAGCTCTATCCCGGTGGCGTAAGAAATCATAGAGGCACAGAACGAGGGGGATAGTTGCGCGAACTGAGAAGCGAAGAGGCAGTGGATCATCGTGTCCTTGGCGGCCGTGAACTCCTCACCCTGCTTTACTGCCTCGGGCTTGCCCTCTATCGAGAACCTGTCGAGTTGCCCTGATATGTCCAGATCCAGCACCGGAGAGTGGGTGTGGCACGCCCCTCTATCGCTTAGGCATACTGATAGAGCGTGGCCCCAGAACGCCCTCGGCTCCCATGCTGGCAGTTCCAGCCCCTTGACGTGGTCAGCGTAGTATTCCGCACCCCTGCCTATCATTTGGGAGGCCCTCCTCACTCCTTCAGCCAAGACCGAGCCAAAGCCCTTTCTCATTGCTATCCTCTTAATCATCTCTATTAAAGCCTCGTAATTCCCGAAGGTGAGCTCTAGACCGTCCGTGTCAGCGCTCGAGATTATCCCCCTCTCGTAGAGGTCCATTGCGAAGCCTATCACCCCACCTGTTGAGATAGTGTCCATTCCCAGTTCGTCACAAAGGTGTGCGGCGTAGGCAAGGGGTTCTAGATCGCCGATGCCGCAGTTGGCTCCTAGCAAGCATACGGACTCAAATTCAGGCCCCTCAACTGTACAGGCGTAAGGCCCGCTCTTGACTTGGGATATCTTACGACAACCTATGGGGCATCCGTGACAGGCCAAGCTACGTACGAATATCTTCTCTTTCATGGTCTCTCCGCTTATCTCCTCAGCCCTCTCGAAGACCCCCTCTCTGGCATTTCTGACCCTCCAGCCGCCGAGCGCGTTGGCCACGCTCACGAACCCTGGCGTTCCGAGACTTGGAAGGAGACCACCCGTCAACGGGTTTTTCTTTAGTATTTCGCGTAGATCATTGCATATGTTTTCAAACGCCTCACTTTTAGCTATAGTGACCCTCGAGGTCTTATCGTGTGGCTCTCCGGTTACGGCTATCGCCTTAAGGTTCTTTGAACCCATGACCGCTCCCGCGCCACCTCTGCCCGCCTCTCTGCCACCGTCGTTCGCGATGCACGCAAACCTCACGAGGTTTTCGCCTGCTGGCCCTATGCACGCCACGCTGGTGTTGGCCGATCCGACCTCTTCTTTAACCATCTTCTCGGTCTCGCTGATGCTCTTGCCCCACATATCGCGAGCATCTCTGAGCTCGGCTTTTCCATCCCGAATCCAGAGATAGACTGGCTTCTCTGCCTTGCCCTCGAAGACCAAGGCGTCGTAGCCAGCGAACCTCAGCCTAGCTCCCCAGAAGCCTCCTGCGTAAGTGTCGAGAAATATGCCCGTTAGCGGAGACTTCGTTATGACAACGTGCCTCCCCGAGAAGCCTGGGGCTCCGGACCCTGTCAAGGGGCCCGTGGCAAATATTATCTTGTTCTCTGGGCTTAGGGGGTCGATCTTGGGCTTAAGCTCCTTCGCCAAGAGCCAAGAATACCCCTTGCCTCCTATGAACATCTCGACGAAGCCCTTGGGCATGGTATCCTCTCTCAACTTGCCCTTAGACAAGTCAACCCTCAATATTTTGGGTTCCAAGTGCTTCACCAGCCTCAAATTTTGTCTATATGTCGTGGAAGACCTTAAAAGCCTATTCGTATGCACAAGACTTAAATATTCTATGACGAACAAGGATTTATTGCGCAGGTGGTAATGGTGAAGGTAACCATAATTGGCTGTGGAGCTCAGGGATCAGCGCTGGCCGGGAGGCTCGCGAGGGAGCCTGATACCGAAAAGATCATACTGGCAGATGTCATCTTGGACAGGGCTAAATGGACGGCCAGCCAAGTTAGGAGTCTCAAGGACGCAAGGGCTGATGTCTCCATCGAAGTCAAGCAGGTTAATGCTACAAACAAGGACGATGTGGCTAAAGCGGCTAAGGGGAGCGACTTCATATTTAACGCGACGCTCCCTCCGTTCAACATACCAATTATGAAGGCATGCTTAGAAGTAGGTGCCCATTACGCCGACCTTTGGTCGCTTCCGTCAGCTGAGCTACCTGGTGCTGTAAAGGAGCACACGGTAGACGCTCAACTCGAGCTCGACGAGGCTTTTAGAGACGCTGGCCTCACCGCAATACCCTGCACGGGAGCCGCTCCTGGATTCACAGACGTCGCGGCCAGGTACATAGCGGAGCAATTAGATACAGTAGACAGGGTTAAGGCGGCGTGGTGCGAGCGCTTGGGTTATGTTGAGGGAGACAAGTTGATAGGGATATTTGCTCCTAGAGAAATGGTCGGCGAGTTCTTCTCCCCCTTCGGCCCCATAGTCTACGAGGGAGGAAGGTTCAAAGAAATAGACTTAGTGAGGTCTAGGGAGGAGATAGAGTGCCCAGAGCCCACGGGGAAGGTTGTGGTCTACGCGGTTTGCACGCACCCTGAACTTAGGACCATTCCCGTAGCGCTCAGCAAGATAGGTAAGACGCCGAATTACGTCGAGATGAAGGGCGGGGCCAAATTCGGCGATCTGACGTGGGATCAGATACTTATTAAAGCAATAAAAGAAGCCATACTCAGAGAGAGGACGACGTTCTTTAAGGAGATAGACCTACTCGACCTATGGGGGAAATCGTTCACTGACCCTGTGGAGACGTTCAGGCTCTATAAAGAGGGGAAGATCAAGGACCAATCCGTGACCTTCCCGGTGATAGTTGAAGGGACGAAGGGAGGTAAGAGAGTGCGCTACACGGTATACGGAACCGTAACAACCGAAGACGCTCTGAAAGACATGCATTACACTTACACGGCGAATTGGGTAACATCGATGATCCCACTAATCGCAATAACTATGGTCTGTAGGGGTGAGTATAAGGAGAGAGGCGTGCACTTCTGTGGAGAATTGCCCAACCCCAAGCGAATATTCGATCGCCTCCAGAAAATGGGCATGAAGATAAGGGAGACCATTGAAGAAGTGAAATCCTGAGAGCGTTACAATGTGTTCGTTATTTCCCCGGCTTTCTCTTTATATCTTCTTTAATGTTGCAGGGAAAAGTGCTTGTGTGACGATTGAGAAGGCTAGATCTTAAGCGCCGCGTCAGATTTAAATGAGCCATGGCTTTATCTACGTAGCTTACTCTCTACCTCAGAACACTTCGGTCGTCGTCCCTCTAAGGCTATGGGCTCATCAAAGCTCTCGTCAGGCACGAGGCCCATGAAAGGCGCCCATTCAAAGCGCCTTAAGTAGTCAACGAAATAGAGTCCTTCGCCACTTTGGTTGCATGGTATTTCCTCTCCACTCACCACTCATACTCTCTCGCCCTAGCCGAGGCGCCTCTCCACGGAAATTTACTCTCGTCATCGAACCTATACTTGATGACCAGCCGTTTTCGAGGTATACAACAATGACTTTCTCAATCAAACCGCTAATCAAGTGCGGAACATAGTTCCCTACATTACGTTGCCGAACGTCTAACGCTAACATTCGAAAGACCCGCCATTATCTCGTAGAGATGAGCTCAAAGAAAAGGTTTTTACATCAAACCCTTTGACGCAAATAGAAAAGCATAAAAATCGTACTTAGAGTGTAATATACTTCTCTTCTGAACAAAAGAATAAGAATAAGAATAAAAAAATGGTAGGGGGTGGAGTTGGTTGGCCGAGGGCGAGCTCAAAAGGGCTTTGGGCTTCTGGCCAGCATGGGCCATGTGCTTGGGCCTTGTCACCTGTTCAACGACCCTCATGATGCTGAGCATGGGCTTCGGCGACTTGGGCGCTGGCTTTACTGTCACTCACTTATTGGCTTTAGCCTACATCATACTAGTTTGCCTAGCATTTAGCGAGCTAGCGACTATGTACCCAAAGGCGAGTAGCCTAGAGTTGTTCACGAGCAAGGCCCTCGGAAGGCTTGCTGGCATAACGGTCGGTCTCTGGTACGGATTTAAAGACATATTCGGCTTTCCGGCTGAGTCGACGATCTGTGGAATAATATTGGAGCACTACTTCCCACAAGTTCCTTGGTGGGGCTGGGCGCTCTTGGTCTTGACCATATTCATGATAGTGAACATGCTGGGAATAGTCGTGGCTGGCTACGCTCAGTTAGCATTGTTGATAATCATGATAAGCTCGTACTTGGCGATAGGCGTGATAAGCTTCGTCGTCGGCACGCCGAATTGGGATTACTTGAGCCAGACCTTCTTCTCTCCGCCAGCGTCAGAGCTGTATCCCGGAACCCCGCCTGGGCTTCCGAGCGCTATGGTGTTGATGCTCATGGGGGTGTGGCTCTTCATAGGGATGGAAGTCGCAGCTCCGTTGGCAGAGGAGATCAAGAACCCGGCCAGGACAATACCGCTGGCGATGACCACGTCGATGGTAACGCTTTTCGCGGTAGAGCAGTTCACAGGCTTGTCGTGGGCTGCATCGGTTCCGCGAGAGGTGCTCCTCAGCGAGCCCTATCACGTGGGCGTCGCTGAGTACTTGCTCGGACCCGCTGGCGGTGTGTGGTTCGCCGTGATAAGCTTGATGGCAACTGGGACTACGATAAACGCGGTCATGGCCGGGGCTACGAGGGTCCTCTACGGGATGTCGAGAGATGGCTACCTACCGAAGGTCTTCGGCTGGCTCCATCCAAGGTTTAGGACGCCTTGGGGATCCTTGGGAATACTATACGCGCTCATGGTGATAGTCATAGTTTCCGCAGCAACGTTCCTCGGGACGGAAGCGCCGTTCAAACTGGCCTTAAGTTGCTCCTTCGTGTTCACAGTTATCTACTTAATCATGTTCATGAACGTCATAGCCTTAAGGATAAAGAGGCCGCAGGACCCGAGGCCGTTCAAGATGGGAGGGCCTTTCAAGGCGCCGATATTGGCGATCGTGGGGGCCATTGCGACGCTTCTCATATTGATTTATACCGTTGCACCGCCATACGGAAGCGTCGACATACTGATCTACGGAGGAGTGTATTCGATCGTCCTGTTCTTGGTCGCGGTGGCAATATACTACGTCAAAGCCCGGAAGTTGCCGAGCAAGTCCGAGAGTCTAACGCCCTAAGACAGTCGGCCCCTCTTTACTTTTATTCATTAATGCATGCCATTTCTGCATAGCATACATCAGTGATGACCTCCTCGACCTCTCTTGATCGATTAAGAAAAGAACGTGTAAAGATCTAAAGCCCTTTAGGACCATAAGATGAATAAAGTTTCAAGTATCAGTCAAGGCCTTGCACGATGGGCTATAAAGGCCGGCGCAACCAATTTGGCTAAAGCTTTAGACGATGTCGGTGGCTTTGACCTTCTTCGACTTCGAATGTATCGCACGCAACAATGTGCTTAAGCTCGCAGCGAAACACGAAATTGTTGAGGGCCCATCTAAGGGAGATGTCGCTTCGAGGCGTCGGCCTTGGAGGAGGTCCTGAGCAGAATCCCCTCCTACAGCCAAGAGCTTGGGCTGGACCTGAGGGCCAAGCCTGACAGGTTCAAGTGGTTCATAGCGTCAATTCTCTACGCCAAGAGGATATCGTCCAAGATAGCCAGCGCGACGTTTAGGAGGTTCCTAGAAGAGGGGCTGGCGGATCCTCGAAGCATAGCCAGCGCTGGCTGGGACAGAATCGTCGAAGTCTTGGACTCGGGCGGCTACGTCAGGTACGACTTCTCAACGGCCACGAACATACTCGAGAGCGTGAGGCTCCTACTCGAGAAGTACGGAGGAGACGTCGACAAGGTGCACGAGAGCGCCTCAGATTCCAAGGACTTGGAGGAGAGGCTCATGGAGTTCAGGGGCTTCGGGCCGGTCGCCGTGAACATATTCCTGAGGGAGCTC
>Ga0105154_1000330_pt1 | contig 21482 bp, 18 predicted proteins | sample SSWtaG_FD_89672 | JGI IMG/M metagenome (GOLD analysis project Ga0105154, IMG submission 89672) | Hot spring microbial communities from Sandy's Spring West, USA to study Microbial Dark Matter (Phase II) - SSWsed_matched | ecosystem: Environmental > Aquatic > Thermal springs > Hot (42-90C) >... | reverse complement strand
CTTCGGCACCGGGTGAGCCCGTAGCCCACCCGACACCTAGCCCGCATCGTTTACAGCTGGGACTACCGGGGTATCTAATCCCGTTTGCTCCCCCAGCTTTCACCCCTCACCGTCGGGCGTGTTCTGGGCGGCCGCCTTCGCCACCGGTGGTCCTCCCAGGATCAGTGGATTTTACCCCTACCCTGGGAATACCGCCGCCCTCTCCCACCCCCAAGCCGGATAGTATCTCCCGCAGCCCACGGGTTAGGCCCGTGGATTTAACGAGAGACACATCCGGCCGGCTACGGGTGCTTTAAGCCCAGTAATAGTCCCCACCACTCGGGGAGCGGGTATTACCGCGGCGGCTGACACCCGTCTTGCCCTCCCCTTATTCGCTGGGCTTTTTAGACCCAGCAAAAGCCACCGCGAGGGTGGCACTCGAGGTGACCCCCTCACCCTTTCGGGCATTGGGGAGTTTTCGCGCCTGCTGCGCCCCGTAGGGCCTGGACTCTTGTCTCAGAGTCCATCTCCGGGCTCCCCCTCTCAGGGCCCGTACCCGTTATAGGCTTGGTGGGCCGTTACCCCACCAACAACCATGATGGGCCGCAGCCCCATCCTAGGGCTAGTGTATAGGCATCCCTATACACTACTTTCAGAGGCAGGTCCTTCCAGAACCCGCCTCCTATGGTGGTTTAACCCCAGTTTCCCAGGGGTTATCCACCTCCCTAGGGTAGGTTGGCCACGTGTTACTGAGCCGTCTGCCAGGCCCCCGGAAGCCGGGGACCTTCGACTTGCATGGCTTAGTCTCACCCCGATAGCAGTGGGGTCCGGCAGGATCAACCGGAGTCTATGCCTGGAGAGTAGGCCTCTCTAGAAGGGTTTTGTGGGGCCCTGTGTCAGACCTGAGCATGATCGGTTTCTCAGGTCTCCATTCTGTGACCACGGGAGGAGGCCGCCCATTCATATCCGGGAGTTTTTCTCCCTCTCCATCTTAGGCGGCACCGCCGTCGCGCCGTGGTCTTCTACCATATTTACTATTCTTTTGGTTTTATAAAAACTTTCTCTCCCTAAAAATTTAGGCTATACGAATAGACATTTTACCATCTCGATGCTTATAGATTTCCTGCGTTATCCTAGAATAATAGTCCAGTCAACCGTGGATAAACCATTAAAAGACCATCTATAAATATAAATTAAATAATAAATGCATAAAATGTATATTAAGCTCATTGACTTACTGCTTGCCGTAGTTCTAGCCTAGAGTTCTGCTGGAACATCATCTGGAGCGCTATCCTAAGTCACGGGCAATCAATCTCAGTGGAAAATTATGACAAATAGGCTGCTTACTATTGGTTTACGCAATTGCGGTCACTAGCCGGATAGGTTACCACAAATCTATTGCTAAGCTACTTGTTGAGAGCCCTCGTTTCCCTCTACAACTAGAATCTATGAATCTCTCCTCTCCTAATAGTGTTGCGATTATCATTGCTGCTATGTTATTTCTTATTTTCCATCGACATTAATTCGATTAAGGCTTGAATACTGGTAGTAGAAAAGAGCTGGACATAACGGATCGTCTCTAGCGGGAATCAATCTTCCACGTGTTTCATGGCTATTGCATACTTTGCTAATCAAGTTGAGAGAACTGAGCTTGAGAGATGCTTCTCATACTGTCTATTACATCTATTATTCTCCACCGATGAGTATAGAGGATGGTGTCTAGAAGGAGAAGTGAAGAGGGCAGCTGAGCTAAGAGCAAAACTCTGAAATGAGTTTGTTAATAGACTTCCACTACCATTCATCATCTTAGGTCTACATGAAAGTAATCAATTAGTAATTCTATAAATAAGGGGAACCCTAACTGGCTACTGTCAATCTTCATAGAAACATTTATAAAGCCCTAGACGTATTTATATATTGAGCTTAAATAGGGTAGATAAGAATGTCTCTACATTCTAAAACACCTGAACCATCAATAGAGATCCAGAATGTAGTAGCATCTGTAACAATAAATCAAAGACTAGACCTTGCACAAATACAGAAGACATTCCCCGATGTTGAGTATAAGCCCGCCCAGTTCCCGGGGCTCGTCTTCAGGTTGCAGAAACCGAAAACAGCAACGCTAATCTTTTCATCCGGTAAAATGGTGTGTACGGGTGCGAAGAGTGAGCAGGAATCTATAAAAGCAGTACAGACAGTTATTAAACTATTGAAGAAGGAAGGATTCTTAATTCAGCAGGAGCCACAGATAGAGATCCAGAATATAGTTGCATCGATAGACCTACATGGAATCATCAACTTAGAACAAGCAGCAAACAAGCTAGAAAATACAATGTATGAGCCGGAACAATTCCCAGGCTTAATCTTTAGAATGATGGAACCTAAAGTAGTTATCTTAATGTTTGCAAGCGGAAAACTTGTCTGTACTGGAGCGAAAACCGAGAAAGAAGTACATGATGCGGTCTACAAGCTTAAGCTAATTCTTGAAGAGAACAATTTAATCACTTATCCTTCTACGAAAAGCTGATATGATGACTTAACATTATCTCTCCAATTATAAGATTCTCTATATGCTTATCCAGACTCTAACTATGAAAATCTATCTAAACCATTACTCACAGATGATACCAAGTAATTTTCCTATATAGATTGCTAAGCAGATCTTAAAAATAGATAGCTGGTGGGGATACCTATTATTTAGGGTCTTTCCTAGAGTAATGCGGCTTCTTCCAACATACAGGGTCTTGGATGAGGGTTAGATAGTTTCCAAGCCACTTTAACTACTTCAGAACTATTATTTAGATTCTTATGATGTTGTATCCGCTTGCTTTTCTTAATCTATTCATTATTGTTAGACCAAGTCCTCTCTCTTCGAACCCTTCAGATACAGCTATATCTATATCTAGTTCATCTATCTTTCTCAATGCTTTGTATAGGTTTCTAGCTACTTCGAATAGATTCTTCCTCGAGCCTAGGCTTAGGATCTCGACTTCACGATAGTATTGAGTAGTCTCAGATGAGGCGAGTAATGCAACTTTAAATCCACTATCTATCAATCTCTTAACATACCTGAATACTTCTAGACTGTATTTCTCGAGGTTGCTGTAATCACTAGATTCGATAACTTTTAGAGGCTTGGAAGGTGCATAGTGTCGATATTTCATGCCTGGTGCAATTGCTTCAGAAGCTTCAATTAACCCTCTAGCAAAGTCGGGTATAATTATCTTCTTCTTAATTGTTTTCTCTATTTCTTCTATTGGGAGCGCTCCAGGTCTAAGAAGTACTGGGAGGTCTCTAGTAACATCGATTATAGTTGATTCTACACCGTAGAGTGTTTCTCCAGAATCTATGATTACATCTACCTTCCCCATCATGTCTCTCCTAACATGCTCTCCACTCGTAGGCGATGGCTTACCAGCAGGGTTAGCGCTTGGAGCAGCTATGGGTGTCTCGCTAAGCTCTATCAGCTTTAAAGCTACTGGATGAGCAGGCATCCTAACGGCTACTGTTTCTAAACCAGCACATACTTCATATGGTACTCTTTCTGATCTATAGAGAATCACTGTTAACGGACCTGGCCAGAATTTTTCAGCCAGTTGGTAAACCTCTTCTTTCACATTATCTGATAAAATGTTTAATTGGTTTATGTCTGAGATGTGGACTATGAGGGGGTTATCTAACGGTCTACCTTTAGCTTCAAAGATCTTCCTGACAGCTAAACTATTCATTGCATCCGCACCGAGGCCATATACAGTCTCGGTAGGAAAGATTACTAGTCCGCCGTACTTGATGACTCTAGCCGCTTCTATAAGATAATCTATTCTTGGGTTTGAGGGATCTATTTCAAGGATTCTTGTGGGCTTAACTACGCTCATACGTTCTATACTCGTAATAGATTACTGCAGGGTTTAAGTATAGTGGTTGGACCTTCCTATCGCATGATTGCTAGCTTGATGTGAACCCCCCATCTACGACTACTACAGATCCGGTAACATAGCTCGATAATTCACTTACGAGAAATAGTATAACTCTAGCCACTTCGTCAGGGTGGCCGAATCTCCCCATGGGAAGCCTAGACATAAACTGTACACCTGTAGCTATTCTACTAATTTCTAATTTGAGTAGAGTTTTTTCTTTAAGCTTCTTAATACTCTCAGTTTCTATACCTCCAGGGACTACCGCGTTTATCCTAAAACCTATCTTACCATATTCTCTAGCAAGGGCTCTAGTCAATGCTAAGACCCCTATCTTACTGATGTCGTAGTGAACTAGATCTCTAGCAAATGGTAGTATGCTCTCTATAGAGCTAACATTCACTATTATGCCTCCCCTCTTATCTCTAGACCTTACCATATTCTGACACATCCAGAACATTGAGTATAGATTTACCCTCATAATATTATCGAGGAAAACATCATCAACATCTATGAAGTTCCTGAAAACATAAATGCCAGCATTATTCACTAGTATATCAGGTTCTCTCCCCTTGATTGAATTCCAAAATCTATCTATCTCTTCTTTCCTAGATAAGTCTACTTTGAATAACTCAATTTCCACACCATAACCTAAAGCCTCATCCCTAACTTTAGACAATCCTTCATAATCAATGTCTAGGAGGTAGAGGGAAGCTCCTGCTTCTGCTAATCTTAAAGCGGTTGCTCTACCTATACCTGAAGCTGCTCCCGTAACTATTGCAGTCTTGCCTTTTAATGATATAAGTTCATGTATTCTTGGTAGGCTCATTCTACTGTTCATCCATATTTGAGTCTTAAAAAGTTTAAGAGAATGTATAATGTCTAAGTCTACAATGCTCCAGCAGTTACTTCATCTCCTCTCCTTAAAACGTATTTCTGGATCTTCTCTGGGCTGAGTTTACCTGTCAAGTATTGAACTGCATCGTCTACATTGAATTCTTTACATGCATATATGTCTACCGTTGCAAGTCTATCTTTTATGAATGTATGTATACTTATGTGGCTTTCATCGATTATCACGAACCCGGATATGCCTGGAGTAGGATTACCATATTCTTCTACAAATGGTTCGGAAAGCCTTGTTAATTTTAAGAAATCAGGAAGCTCTAATAGAATTTGAGAAATAAGGTTCTTATCTCCTAATCTGTCTTCTCTACATCCATACATATCAATTATTAAGTGTAGCCCATGCATTTCTACATTTATCCTTGTAGATCTCCCCTACGCAGAAAATATATACTTTTCATCACGTTAACAGTATCCTATTTTAGCATGCCACCCAGCACGCAAGAGAAAAGTATTCCGAGTAAGAATGAGGCTATCCACGATACTACCAGCTTCCTAAGTAATCTTACGTTAATCATGGATACAGAGACCTTTAGACAATTAATTTGGAAAGCTATTTCCCCAGTATAATATCTGAAAAGTACTGCCAAGCTGACAGGGTCAAGCTAGCCTCAATATTCATAGTAAAGAGCATGTTCTTATTATTCTAAACACCTTGAACTCTTACCATTGATAAAACCTCTTAAATTGTCTTACCTGACAAATATGTAATTCTCCACTATTGCTTCCCTATTCTCTCTAGAGTGTCTTCGTCTAGAGCTAGATATGTCATGTGCCCATCATAGTAGTACCTTACAACTCTACCATCTATGATACGTATCCATCTAGACTCATCCAAGCATTCATCAAAACAACACTTAACCATCATATATCATTAGTAGGAATGTAAAAGAAGGGGATACCGAAAAATAGGAGTTGAATATGTAGGAGTGTATCGCTATATTATGCTGGAGAGTCGAAGATCTTCAAGACTACGACCTTCTTTCTTTTCGTAATCATAATACCATAACAGTCCTCCAACCTCCCTCATATCAAATAGAATCGGCCAGACCTCTCCTGCCCAAGCCCTTTATACCAGTGCCTCTTCTCAAACCATTCAACATTATCAAAGTTATCAAAACCTTTAAAGTGAACCTTCAGATTATTGCTATTGTTAGTGCATGGTCTTCTATCGACTTAATTCTCCAACTATTTATTATTACTGTAGAATCTCATATCTTCTGTTTAAGGTATCCGGAGAACCTCTCAACAGCATTCCCTACACTGAATCTCTAGTATTGATATTTTAGCCCAATCCTATCCGGAGCCAACATATACCATGATCCTCTATCAACTATTATCAACGGCTTGTTAAAGCATCCATCCAAGACCATTCTAATAAACTTCATAGCGATGAGCATACCCTTAAACCTCTCCTCTACAGAGAATAACCTAGAGAACCTGTGAAATAAGATAGAAAGAGCGAGACCTAAACATAAAAAGAAAAACCTAAGTAAAAAGTTGACAGGATCCAAATTTCTCCAGGATACTTAATAACTACATAAAATGCGAAGTCTGTTAAAAACTGTTGACATCATTAGAAATACTTATATTATAGAATTATAGGTTAAACGCTTATGGAAAAGAGTTCAAGAACATTAAACACAACGATCCATCCAATATCTTTCGTACTATTCTTGATGATGTGCCTAACATTGACCGGGCCTGTCGTCGATGCCGCAAGCTATGAAATAGAATACTATACTCTCGCGAGGAATGTAGATCGAGGTGTCCCTTCAAGTGAGCCAATCTTCGTAACTGATTCTGGTCTCGGAGCAGTATTCTTAACAACCGATAGTTATGCATATTCTTACATTAAATTTAAGGAGATTAGTGGTCCATTTATATTAAGGATGGAATTCTATAGCCCCGATGGTCAGTTATACTCCTTTGGAGAATTCAGAGGTGAAGCTGGTAAAACTTATAAAGAATGGTGGGCTTGGACACGTATAACGGTGGCTGGAAAGATTGATGAAGAAGAGAGCGGATTATGGACTGTAAAAGTGTCTCTCGATAATGAACCGATAATTACTTCGAAGTTCTTAATCTTAACACCATATCACGTATGGAGATTTGTAGAAGCCTATGGAGAAATGCAAAAAGCAAACCAAGCATTAGAAAATATTCTTGAGGAGTATGAGCAGAAGATTGACGAATTCAACCAAGAGATAACTATCCTAAGATCAAAGAATGCAGAACTAGAATTGAGAAATCATGAGCTTGAAAATAATCTAGCTGAAGCTAAAACAGAATATGAAAAAATATCTCAGGAATACTTGAAAGTAGTTTCTGAGAAAGACTCATTGAAGATAAAAATAGATACACTCCAAGAGAAATTGAAGAATACTCAAGCCGAACTAGACAGCCTAAGTCTACAGAGGCTCTTAGCTCTAATAGCTGCTATAGTCTTTGCATCGATAGCAATCGTAGCAATAGTTATCAAGCGGAAAAAAGCTTAACCCCCTTAAATCATGCATGCGCCGATTATGGTTATGCATGCATGATTCACTTTTTTATAGACCAGACATTATTTTGCTTAGTCACTGTCATCTATGACTATTCAAGAAGACTCCATAAATAGATTATCTATGATAGAAAATAATCCTAATTTCTCGTAAGGTAATAGAGGAAATAGATTAATTCTACATTGTTAAAATTTATATTTGATGTTTGAGGATTTGTTACAGAAGGCTGTAGATTATGCTTTAAGTTTAGGTGCAAGTTATGCTGAAGCTAGATACCAGAAAGATTCTCTAGAATCAATCACGTTGAAGAACGGCATCCCAGAGGTCTCTGCATCATCTACTAGGAGAGGCATAGCTATAAGAGTATTAGTAGGAAATTCACTAGGATTTGCTTCAACAAGTAGATTAAAGAAAGCATACGTTAAGAAGATTATAGAAGATGCGGTCGCTATGGCTCGAGCTAGTTCAAAGATTGTTACTAGGGGGGAGTCGCTAGGAGAGGGGAAGATATCTAGAGGGACTGTAAATATAAAACCTAGAGTTAACTGGACCTCAATCAGTATAGAAGATAAGATAGAATATCTAAGAGATGTAGACAAAAACATAGTTGAAGCATCTGAGAAAGTTGGTGTAAAGCTTCCTTCAAGAATGTTGACTCTAGAGAAATGGGATTTAGAGAAACACGTCATAAATAGTGACGGTGCAGACGTAGTACATATTGTTCCAAGAACTATGTCTACTTACATCTTAACATTACATCATCCACAAAAAGGAATATTACAGAGAATACAAGAACTCGGAGAATCAAGAGGATGGGAAGCTGTCGAGAAATGGAATCTAACTGAGAACTTAAGAGATGAAGTAGAGAATCTATGTAATATTCTGCTGAAAGGTACTGAGCCTCCCAAGGGCGAGGTCGATGTAATAATTGGTTCAGAAGTTGTTGGATTGATATGCCATGAATCTGCAGGTCATCCAAGTGAGGCTGATAGAGTCCTAGGTAGAGAAGCTGCACAAGCTGGTGAAACATACATTAAGCCTAGCATGATCGGTGAGAGGATAGGCTCGGAAATAGTAACTGTTGTTGATGATCCTAGGATTCCGGGATCTTTTGGATTCTATCTATATGATGAAGAAGGAGTAGAAGCACGGGAAAGGATCTTGATTAAGAATGGATTCATAAATGAGCTACTACATAACAGAGAAACTGCAAAAGTCTTTAATACTGAAAGTAACGGTTCTGCGAGAGCAAGCCAGTATGATCGTGAGCCAATAATCCGTATGGCTAACACTTATATGAAGCCTGGAGACCACAGCTTCCAAGAATTAATAGAAGATATTCAGCTTGGAGTGTATATTAAGTCAAATCAGGAATGGAATATCGATGATAAAAGATGGAATCAAAGATATGTAGGTGTAGAAGCATATAAGATAGTTAATGGAGACGTCGTTGAACCTGTAAGAAACCCCGTATTAGAAATTACAACCAGAGACTTCTACTCTTCAATAGATGCTATTGGGAAGAAACTATTCTTCAGAGCTGGATACTGTGGTAAAAGCGAGCCTATGCAAGCCATACCCGTCTGGTTCGGAGGCCCCGACGTCAGGCTTAGAAGAGTAAGGATAAGCATCAGACCAACATAGTGAAGAAAGAAGATACTTAGGTGGTAAGTAATGTTAATTTAGAGTTTTTGATGGTGAAGAGCCTACGTACAAGATGTTAAAAGATAAACTTGAGAAAAATGGACTCGCAACCTTGATAGTAATAGTAATACTTGCTCTGGGGATCTTCAAAGTTTATGGTTCAGAATCCTTCCAGATTGATGTTACAGCATCAGTTTACAAAGTTATCGATGGTGATACATTTGATGCTTTCCCATTTGGAAGAGTAAGGTTAGCGGATGTAAATGCTCCTGAACTAAATGAGAAGGGTGGAGTTGAAGCAAAAGAAGCTTTAATCAAATTAATTCAGGGTAAGAAAGTCTACTTAGATGTAGACGATAAATACGTCATGGACAGATATTATAGGCTAGTCTACGTAGTATATGTAGGAGTAGATTCTGAGAAGCTGCTGAATGTAAATAAGTGGTTACTTGAAAATAATTATGTGTACTTAGCAGACTTCGATAATGAGTTTACACCTTCTAAATGGAATCTCTATGAATACTATACTGCAGAAGGAGAGAAAACTACTATATTGATGACTACAACGGAGTTCTATACGGTCACTATTACTGAGGTCAGGACAACTGAAAATGAAAATACATACTATCTCCGAATTATTATTGTTATCTTGCTAATAGCTCTCACGATAACTTTCATGCTATCAATATTATGGCGGAGTAGATAGTTTACTCCTCGTTAATCTTTACTCTATCAACGATAAATGAGAATGGATGCTTGACGTCTACTAAGGCGTTATTCTTTATCTGGATTCTACAAGTCTCACTCTGAGAAGCTACTGGTAAATTAATCCTCCTTAATCCATTAAACAGGTCTAGGCCAATCTCTAAAGATATATCATAATGTTTCTTATTCATCCCCCATATTCCACCGATACCACAACATACATCTAATTCCTCCAGATCATATCCAGCTAGGATCAAGATCTGCCTAATATCTTTGGTTAATCCAGAAGCTTTCGTAAAACAGCTATGATGATAGACTAGTCGGTCATGTGATGACGTGTCGAAGTCTATCCTGCTTTCTTCATATTCATTTAACAATAATTGAATTATATCTATCGTATTCTCAGATACTATTCTTGACTTAGCATCTCCGAGAAGCTCAGGATAATCTTTCTTTAATGTAAGATATGCTGCTGGAGAGCTAGTCAATATCTTGGCTCCAGCCCGAACCGTATCGTAGAGATTTTCAACATTTTCTTTTGCTACTCTACGGGCTTCTTCTATTAATCCTTCTTCTAGGAGAAGTGTTCCGGCTTCTCTCTGTGGTGGGGCTACAATAATGTATCCAAGCTTTTCAACGAACTCGACTATCTCCTTCCCTAGTTCTACTTCATGATAGTTCGTGAATACATCTATGAAATAAGCTAACCTTCCTCTAGAACCATTGTTTTTTCTCCTCTTATTAATCCATTCTTCTAGACTATGATTGAAACTTGGAAAATCTATTCTTCTACTTATTCCAACTGTTAACTCTAGTAATATTTTTCCTAGACGTGAATGTAGAAGTAGATTGGATAGCCTTGGAAATTTTGAAAAAAGCCTTAATAATTCACCATAATGGGTAAGAATAAACTTTCTTATATATCTCGGTTTCTCGTTAAGCTGTTTTACTCTCCATATTAAGTTTGGTATTCTAACTCCAGCTGGGCAGATCTCGATACATCTCCTACACCCAAAACAATACTCCATCAATTCTTGTATTTCTTCGTCTTTAAGGGGTTTACTTAGAATGTTTGAAAAGTAGGCTTGGAGGAGTATTAATCTTCCACGTGAAGTTAGTGAAGACATGTAAGAGTGGGATGTGTTAGATGTAGGACATACACTATTACAGAAGCCGCATCTAATACACTTCCATACATCTTCTATGTATTCTCCAAGTTTTCTCTCTATCTCTAATGGTTCAGGTAGAGTCATCTGCTTCCACAGTTACTGGATTACTTCTTCTAGGTCGAATATTATCCCCGGGGATAATATACATTTAGGATCTACCAATTTTTTTATCTTCAGCATTAAGTCGAACGCTTCTCTAAACTGTTGTTTTACAAATTTCTTCTTCTCAGTACCTATACCGTGTTCTCCAGATACTGCTCCACCAACATCAATGGTCCATCTTGAAAGTTCATCGTTTGCTCTATGGAGGTCTTCTACCTTATCTCTATTGTTTCCAGCTGACCAATGTACGTGAAGATTACCATCTCCGAAATGACCTATAACCGATGCATGGACTTCATATTTCCTCCCCAGCTCATAAGACTTCTGAACTGCAGCATATAATCTAGAAAGAGGAACAACAATATCGCTTATAATCATGTATCTCCCAAGCCTAAGAGTTGCGGGATACGCTCCTTTTCTCGCTGCCCAGAACTCCTCTCTTTCTTCTACGTCCTTAGCTACTCTTACTTCGATAGATTTGTTCTCATCTAATATATGGATGCATTTTTCCATAGTCTCTGAAACCGCCATTTTACCTCCATGAGCTTCAACTAACAGCATTGCTTGAGATTCGGGAAAATCTATTTTCTTATATTCTGCAACAGCCTTCATCATTTTCTCATCCATGAATTCTATTGCAGCTATGTCTAAGCCATTTCTAACTATCTGGTATACTGCCCTTACTGCAGATTGAACTGAGGGGAAGAAAGCTATAGCTGTTCGGAAGTATTCTGGCAGATTTCTAAGTCTAAGAGTTATCTCTGTGAATACGCCTAGAGTTCCCTGAGAACCTATCATCATCTTTAAGAGATCGAAACCTGTTGAATACTTGAATGTTCTACTACCAATCTTGATAATCCTACCATCCGGGAGTCCTACTTCTAATCCCAGTACGTATTCTCTAGTCGTCCCATACTTAACCGCTTTTAACCCTGATGAATTAGATGCAACCATCCCCCCAATCGTACACCATGAGCCGCTTGAAGGGTCAGGAGGGAAGAATAAACCATATTTTTCAAGTTCTTTATTTAATCTATCATAGATTATCCCTGGCTGAACTCTAACCTGCATATCTTCTTCGTAAACTTCGATTATCTTATTCATCTTAACAAGGCTTAGAAGTATGCCACCATATATAGGTACAGTCCCAGTTAGACCTGTCCCTCCACCTTTTGGGTAAACCGGTATCTTCCTCTCGTAAGCATACCTCAATACTTCTCCTACTTGCTCAGAAGATTCAGGCCAAACTACTATCTCAGGCTTATAAAATCCGCCAGGGTAAGCATCAACTGAGTTAGCTACTAATTCTTCTTCATTAGTTGATATATTTCTGCTCCCGAGAAGTTTCTCAAAGAATTCTACATCTTTTCTGGATACCTTGTTGAAATAATTATCCATCAATTTTCTCATCCGTAAATAGCCCCAGCTATTATTTATTTCTGCTTGATTATTTAAAAAATGTTAAGGGTTGAATATGTTACCTTTTTTACCAGTTATGCAAGCTTTTCCGATATATTTCGATTATCTCTTGTACATTAATAGGTCTAGGGCTGACGGCTAGTAACCTCTGCTGTAGTATGGCTCCCTCGGAGAGTTCTTTTAGATCTTTTTCTTCAAAACCGAACTCACTTATGCCTGAAGGCAGATTAACATCCTTCATTAGCTTTATCAATGCTTCTTTAGCGAGCGCCGCAGCCTCTCTTATCGTTAACCCCTCAGTCTTCTCGCCTAATAGCTGAGCAATCCTTGCGAGTTTATCAGGAACTATCGGCTCAATAAATTCAAGCATTGCTGGTCCTGTGACGGCTACGGTGATACCATGTGGGAGTTCATGCCTTCTACCAGCGATAGGGTATGCTAGAGCATGAGATATATGTACTCCTGCATTCCCAAATGCTCCACCTAGATGTGCGGCTAAAAGCATATTTCTTCTAGCTTCCAAGTCATATGGATTATAGTATGCTCTCCTCAAGTATTTTCCAATAAGCTCCATTGCTTTTTCAACAAATATATCTGAGACAGGGTTCGAGCCTATGTATACTGGTCTCTTATCTGGGGAAAGCGGTCTCGGTCTACAATTATAAGGGATAGCAGTATAACATTCAATGCAATGCATTAATGCATCTATCCCCGTTGATGCAGTATAGTAAGGAGAAAGCGTTACGGTGAGGACTGGATCTAGCAGAGCGTAAGAAGGTAGGAGATAGGGATTCGAGATCCCTACTTTCAGCTTCTCCTTAGTTAGGTCAACTATTGCTACTGGAGTGTTCTCGCTCCCGGTTCCCGCAGTAGTAGGAATACATATCAATGGTTTAAGAGGTCCTGGAACTGGTTTTCCGCCTCCTGTTGGAGGAGCTATATAGTCTTTGAAGTCTGCGGTAGGATAAGTATTGTAGAGGTTTATCATCTTACCTGTATCGATGGATGAGCCACCTCCAACCGCTATGAACCCATCGTAATCCTTGTTTTTAGCAAATTCTATTGCTTTAATGACTTCAGTATCTATTGGTTCTATATGTGTTCCATCAAATATATCAGATTTAATGCCTTCTCCTTCAAGATATTCTTTTATTATGGAAGGCCACTTAGTATTCTCGTTGAGATTCTTATCTGTAACTATTAATGCTTTCTTGATACCTAGTCTCCTCGCCTCGTATCCTACTTCTGAGCTAACTCCTTCTCCAAACTTTACCTGAACGTTCCTAACAGTAAATACTGTGTCATTAGGTGAGCCGTATGTGAAAACCGACATTTTTGCCTCTCCATAAGTTTACATCAGTTACTTGAGAGCTTTAGGTGCTTTAGGATATTTCTCCCAAAGCTTTGGATCATGGCTTATGATAAGGTTTGTTCTAGGTCTTCTAGCAAGCAGTTTTATCTTTCTTAAGCCAGTAATATATTCGTCTACATCTCCAAGCAGCCAACCTTTCGATTCTCTTTCCAATTCCTCAGGTAGATGGATAAAGTCTCCTGTAAAGAGATAATTGTTGCCAGCTTCAGTTGTAGCTTTTATTATTATGCTTCCAGGAGTATGACCTCCAACAAATAGTAAATCTACCCCTGGGAGAAGCTCAAATGTTTCTCCTTCAAAAGTAAACCATGCTCCTCCTTTTAAAGCCTCGAGATCAACAGGCTGATAAGCACCTACTTTCCCAAGATACATTAAGTATGTTGCCCACATTAATTCTTTCTTATGTGCGATTAAAGGTGTTTTAAGATCTTTAAAGATATACGCCTGGCCAGCATGGTCTAGATGTAGATGTGTGAAGACTACGTAAGTTATGTCTTCAGGTTTCAGCCCAATAAGTTTTAGCTGATTCTCCAATCTATTTTCATCGGTAAATTTCGTCATCGGGAATACTTCCCAGACAGGCCCCCAAACCTTCTTTGCTTCAGGGTGACTACCTGTATCCATAAGTATTATTCCATCTGAATGTTCAATTACAGCACCAGTTACCGGGATATCAGTCCACACAGGGACCTTAGGCTTCTTCTCAACAACACTCTCCGTCCATCCAGCGGGATCTGGGATAAACCATCCAAGCTCTCCTGAGAGTATCCCGAAATCTAGAAGGTAGATATTCTTAATACCCATATTCTAACCTCATAAACTACTCAGTTAAGAATGATATAATTTTTCTCTCTACATATAAGTTGTGAAACCTTAAGAACTTGTGTTTTCAAGCTGTTTTTCGAGGAATGAATTATGTATCTACTTCTTGAGCCTGAGCATAAATATCCTAGATGTTTTTGTACTGATGAAGAAATGCTAGTGGCTAAGACTATAAGAGAATTTACAGAAAAAGAAGTCTTCCCTAAGAGGCAGGACTTAGAAGGCGGATGGCATAGAGATGAAGAACATGCTCACAAAACATTGTATGAACTATATTATAGATGCCATAAACTCGGATTAACGATCGCTAACCTCCCAGCAGAATATGGAGGGCTTGGTCTCTCACCGATAGTACGACAGATGATAAATGAAGAGTTATCGAGAGGAGATCCAGGCTTAAGCACTCTTGTAGGTAAAATCCACTGGATAGTATCTTTTATGTACAATCGTGTTAATATTAGGAGAGACCTTCTAGAAGAGTTTGCTCCAAAGCTAACAGCGAAAGTGCCCTATATAGCATGCGTATGTATTACTGAGCCTGAGGGAGGAGCTAATATAGAAGACCCATCACTAGAACTTAGAACATTAAATGTTGTTATTGCAAGAAAGAATGGCGGTCTATATGTATTGAATGGACATAAGATATGGCCAGGTCCCGCAGCTAAACCAGAGTACTGGGATAGATGGCGTGAAAAATGGCCAGATATATTTGCAGGACATTTAGGATACTGGGTTGTAGTATCCGAAGACCCCTCCAGGGGTGAGGAAGCAGCTGGAATGGTTTATGTTCCCTATGATGCTAAGGGGATGACTTTTGGAGAACCATATAAGAAATGCGGTTTCTGTATGACGGATGAAAACGTAGATATATGGTATGAGAATGTTGAGGTCCCTGCAAAGTACAGGATAGATACGAGGCCTGGCGATGGAGCCAAGATTATACATGGATACGTTATAGGTTTAGGTAGGCTGGCTGGAGCAGCAAGACTCACTGGAATAGCCACTGCAGTACTCGAAATAGCACTGGATTGGACGAAGGATAGAATGATTGCTGGGAAACCAGTTAGAGAAAGATCACTATTTGCCTCAATACTCGCCCAGATGTATAGGATGGTAGATCTAGCTAGACAATACTATCTATCAGTAACTTGGCAGGCTTCCAAACCCGATGTCTACGGTGAACCATGGTCCCCACACATGATCGCCAAGTTTTCTTCTGCTAGGTCATTTGCAGGGGAAGTCGCAATGTTCTGTACAAATAAAGCGATGGAACTCATGGGATCGTATGGATACTCATTCGAGATGAATGTTGAGAAATACTACCGTGACTATAAGATCATACAAATGTGGCTTGGAGGGGCACAAAGAGATTTATTAGATATAGCTCAGGGACTATACGGTCCATTCAAATGGGGAGGATACGAAGAATGGTTAAGTAGAATCTATAAAAAAGCTAACCCAATAAAGAAGAATATAGATAAAACTCTGTCTGAAGCGGTTGGAGAGTCTGAATCTAAGCGTATCAAAAAAGAATTGGAGAGTGATATGGAATATGATCTTGATGAAGTATTAAAGAAAAGATGATAGACTCATCTGGGGCTGCATCCAACCTCATCCAAATTTTTCTTTTTCTACAACATATAAGATTTTTAGCAATTAATTTAAATTCAAGGATTTACTGTTTACGTATTAGGTATGGATGAAAGCATTGAATTAAAGCTTCTAAGATTAAAGAAGATGAAGCAGATGCTTGCTTCTAAGTCTACAAGTGATATCAAATCTTCAAGAGAGGAAGAAGAATTCGATAAGTATCTTAATGTCTTTAGAGGGAGCCTAATTGATAGAGGTGAAGAAGTTCTTGAAGCTGCTATGAGAGATTACCCTGAGATAACGAGAAAGATAGTTACAGTACTTGCTAAGAAGATCATGGAAGGGGAGCTTGTGGACAAGATTTCTGGAGCAGAACTCTTAAGATTGTTTGAGAATCTCGGATTACATATACACATCGAGACAAGTATAAAGTATTATAAGCATGGTGAATACAAATCTCTCTCAGAATTACTCCGAGAATAAGTATAGAGTTATTTTGCTCTATATTTCTCAGCTCACTGTATCTCCTAAGTCTTTAATCTAATATTTTGTGTATTGTTGCTTCTATGGTGCAGAATACAGGATTATGAGTTGTAGAGTATATATGGAGATGATGTTGATTTAAATAGAATATAATTTGAAGAGGAACTGGCTTGGTAGCCCTAGCCACCCATATAAATTTATGGGCTGTCTCCGCTTTAAGCTCCCTAGGCTCACCAGAGACTATACACTCTCATATGAGTCTTGCCAGTGCTTATACCCCAGCCCTCCAGCAAGACCCTTCTGCTTCCTTGCCTTAATCATCTTTCTTATAACCCTTCTCATATCTTTATATCCTGGTGGACGTTGCTCACAGTTCTTCCATAGAATAGTATTCGTAAGCATTGTTAGATATTTTTGAGCTTTGATACTATGTTGATTTTATTGTATACTAGTTCTCCAGCCAAACCTTTCCGAAACTACTTCTCAAAAATGTATCTCCACTAAAAAGAGCGCTCAAGCATCTAGAATAGAAGCATACAGAACCTTCTCCCTATATATTTATAGGGAGGTGACTTTATCCCTTTTGGGTGGAGGTTGAGTGGATGTCTTTAGAATATGAAATTCCTGAAGGCTACTACTATACTAGGGAGCATGAGTGGGTTAAGATTGAGAAGAATAAGGCTAGGGTTGGGATAACAGACTATGCTCAGAAGAAGCTTAGAGAAGTAATATTTGTAGAGCTTCCGAATGTTGGACAGAAGGTTAAACAGAATGAGACTCTGGCTACAATTGAGTCTGTTAAAGCTTCAGCAGATGTTTACTCACCTGTAACTGGGAAAGTAGTAGAAGTAAATAGTAAGCTGATAGATAGCCCAGAGCTAGTAAATGAAGACCCATACGGTGAAGGTTGGATAGCTTTGATAGAGCTCACCGAGGAAGTTAACTATGAAGACTTTATGGATTCTGATGAATACGGAAAATACTTAGAAGACCTAGAGGAGGTTAAGACTGAAGAGTGAGATAGAAGAATGGTTTTAGTAAGAGTTTATAGAATCTCAAGCATGCGTGATCCTGAGACAGGTAGAAGAGGCAAGATAATAGAACTCGTAGAAGAGAAGAAAGTTGTAAGAGAAGTTGGAGCACGAGGGTTAACCGAAGACTCCTTCATGGTTCACCAGATGCTTCAAGATATGTTAAGTCATCTGCAAGATTTGGGGTTGATGCCGTACATAAGGGAGCCAGTTAAGCCTAAGATGACATTATACTTGAGTGAAGAAGAATATGAGCTTCTCGGAATAAGATTAGAAGTAAACGAAGTGTATGAGTTAGAGTTTAAAGATGGAGCTATAATATTCAAGAAAGCTTATGACTGAGAATTTTGTTAACATATAATATTCTGTGGATAAGTGTGGAGAGAGATAATATTGTTAATAATATCATTGCTAGGTTAATAATCCCTTCAAAAAATGGTTCTAAGAATGATGCAATCGATATGAGGATTATCCTTTCAGCTCTCTCCATTAACCCTATACCTTTCAGATCAACTCCAAGAGATTCAGCTCTAGATCTCGTATAACTAACGAGGATTGAGGAAGATAGAGCTAAAGAACCCCATAGAGCTGTAACTGCTCCGGAGGCTATTATCCCAATGAATATAGCTGATTCTCCAATCTTGTCGAGAATTGAATCGAGGAATGCTCCACTCTTACTCTCCATATTCTTCCTTCTAGCTAATGCTCCATCTAATGCGTCTAGAAAACCAGATAGAAGAAATAATGCTCCAGCTATGAAATAGAGGTAGACGGAGTCTCTAGAGAAGTAGTAGATGAATGAGGATGTAAATGCTAAAAGTAATGATGTTATAGTCAGATGTATAGGCTTTATACCGGTATATAAAAATACATCTATTAAATCATTAGATAATCGTGTTAAGATCCTGTTCTCTAATTCTCTCTTCCACCTCAATTATTTTCCACCAACTTCAATATCTTTGAAGATAATTTACAGAAGCTACATATTGGATTAACTGAAGGCATACCGCAATCTTCACATTCTCTCAGGGTAGGAGGTAACACATATTCTTCAAGTAAAGGTAGGAAACGCTTTATATGTGTTTTTAATAATAGGTACTTGAAGTTAGGTATCTCTTCTTCAATCTTTAAAATTAATTTCTTTCTATTGATCATTCTTGCGCCTTTTACTAGGGGGCACTCAGATGATACATGATTGATGTTCCTAGAAATCGCATAGTATAAATCTTCCTTGTCGGTCATCTCTATTAATGGTTTTATCTTTCTAACGATCTTAGAGTGCGTACTACTTGAAACAGGCTTTATTCTTGCTAGTTCTTCTATACTCCCATGAATGTATAGATTAAATAGTATCTCAACTATATCGTCAAGGTTATGACCTGTAGCTATAGTATCGAAGCCATTCTCATATGCAATCCTATTCATAAGATATCTTTTAATAGTACCGCACACTCCACACACTCTTTTTTTAGACTTTATATTTCCGAAATCATATATAGAGTAGCCGTTATGCTTCTTCAAGTCATACAGTAAGAGCTCTATGGAATTTTCTTTACAAAACTTTTCTACTATCTCTTGACACTCATCTGAGTAGTTGGGTATCCCTAGATTCAAATGTATAATCGTGAACTTGATAGAAGGAAATACTTCTAGGAAGACTCTTGCTAAAGCCATGCTATCTTTCCCTCCTGAAACAGCTAATGCAAGCTTCCTTACACCGTTAAGCATTCCATACTTTAACACAGTATTCTTAACCTTCTTCTCATAATAATTCATAAAACATTGAGAACATACTAGCACGTTTGAATTCTTTAATCTAAATAACGGCTTTTCTTCAGTCTTACATCTACTGCACTTATCCATCAAAGATATTAAATACTGAAAAGTATTTGAACTTATTCAACGGGAAATAAATATTTAAGATTCATGCTGAGAAAGTTTTAGAATAAAAGTAACTAAGTCATTCTTCAATTCTAGAAATACCGTATATTCATCACGGCATAAACTATACCTCCCCTTAACCATCTCAATATATTCCATCTCCGCTGAAAGTAAGACTTCACCAAACCCTTATCTAATAAAAATGCAACTTTACAAGCAATCCAATCCAGATTATCCGTATAAAAGAATAGTAGTGTGAAAGATACCTTCTCAAGTTATTATATCATGGAACGTAGAATTTTGAGCCTTCAACGGAATATATAAAATATCTCGAGTCAATTGGATCAAAACCATGGATTTGAAGATATGGTGAGTACTATACAATAGTAATGTATTCAATGATATTACGACTTCTACCAAAGAAAAAATTAGAGCTTAAGAAACTAAAAAATACTATTTGAATATAGTGGAGAGAGTATTATATTATTCTTTAGAGCATTATGTAAAGTGAAGGACGTGTAAGTTTTTCAATATTCTATCGCTCCTCAAGGAATCTCTTCTTCTGTCTTCTTCCTAGATTCAATTATCTTCCTTGAAACTTCTCTTGGGAGACTGAAATCTTCTCTTCTTCTCTCTATAGGTCCTACTATAACTAATCCTTTGCCTGAAACAATATCTATCTCATGTAGATATCTACTATGGTTTGTTTGTCTCATCTTCTCTATTAGAACATATCTTTTTAATTCTCCCGACTTAATGCTTCTTCTAAACCTGATTATACCGTCAGCTATATGCTCTATACCGAATCCAAATGCCTCAGAATTGTGGCAGATTACTCCACCAATGCCTGCGATGAAGTTCTCTAAACTCAATATAGATACATCATACACATCAGTATCTATAACATTTTTTACCTCTATTTCTTCAATTCTTAATACTATTACATCACCTATAGACCCTCCCTCCCTAATTCGGTCTTTCATGAATTTATGAAGGATAGCCTCATTTCTGCAAGTTTTGGTATATTGTTGGTAGCCTAGTCTACTACTCACTTTATTATTATCATCTTCAATCTGCCTAACTGGTGCTAAGATGTACTCTCCTATACTTATTTCACTAGTTGGAATACACTTTATCCTACCATCTCTAACAACAAACAAGCTATGGTCTCTTGTTACAGATACTTCTCTTCCATCTTCTAATCTAACCCTGTATAGTGGCCCAGTATATACATGTTTTATCCCAGCATATGGTTGAACCCACTTTATCTTAAAATCTCTCCAATCAAGGCAGGCAACTTCTATATTCTCTATACGAGGATCATGTATTAGCTGGTTTACTAATACACCTATCGGCATGGTCTGAGCTTCTCCATTTATTCTTACCAGCATAGGCTGATCGTAGGATAAGGAGGTTGTAATAGCATATTGACTTATTGCAAGAGTTGTAAAATCCCACTTCGTTAATACCTTCTTAACATAGTATGAGTATCTCCTAGCCATGGCTGGTTTATCAAGCCAGAATGCACTTATTGAGTCTACTGCTACTCTTGCTCTACCATATCCAAGCTCTTTCTTAGCCTCAATAATCTTTCCAACCAATGCTTCAAGGTCTAGACTCTGCAAACTCCATCTATCATCTCTACCCATTAGAGCGTCAATGATTATCAGCTTACCTTCTTCTATTGATTTCTCAAAATCTATATTGAATTGAGAAGCCTGCTTTATTATCGATTCTCTACTCTCCTCCGTAGTCACATATATTGATTTATCATTATCGAGAACCCCTTGGTGGATGAAATGTATTGCAAAGATTGTCTTTCCACACCCTGGCTCTCCCGTTACAGCTATGAAGAAACCCTCTGGTATTCCTCCCTCAACTAGTTTATCGAAACCTTCAATACCTGTCCGAAGCCTTCTAACCTCCACTTCCCGACAATAATCTTCTAACATGAATATATT